>Ga0172377_10005089_pt1 | contig 13513 bp, 21 predicted proteins | sample Pumphouse3metaG_FD_119749 | JGI IMG/M metagenome (GOLD analysis project Ga0172377, IMG submission 119749) | Leachate microbial communities from a municipal landfill in Southern Ontario, Canada - Pumphouse #3 metaG | ecosystem: Engineered > Solid waste > Landfill > Unclassified | place: Canada... | reverse complement strand
GCTTACGGCGTGGGTTCGGGTCTGGTGGGGGCCGGTCGCGGCGTGCGGAGTGTCGTCCAGAGCGCACGCGGCGTACCCCCGCAGGAGACGCGCGCGGGCGCTGTAGCGCTCGACCGGATATTCAATGGCGGCCCGAAGGAGTTGGCCGCCCGCATCGCCGCCTTCCGCCGGGATAATGGCTATGAGCCTGCTCTCATCGATGTAATGACAGCCCAGGAAGCCGCGCGGGCGCGAGACGTGCTGCGAGGGGATAAGGAAGCCGCGCGCGGCGTGGCTGCCATGTTCAACCGGGAGGCCGGGCCAGAGTTGCAACGTCAAATGGGCCGGTCGGTCCGAGAACTTGGGCCGGAGGCGAACCCGAGAGCGGTAGGTGAAGCGGCCGGCTCCGGATACCGTGACATGGACATGGACGCACCGGTTGATTTCGATCCCAATGTGCTCGGGTCACGGCAGGTGCGCCGGGTGCTGCGGGACATCTCCGGCGAGACGACCAGGGTACGCCCCGGCGTGGCGGATAACGTCGAGGGGCCGTTCACGCCATCGGTCAAGTCCGTCGTGGAGAAGTCGCAGCGTGCGGGCCCTGCCGGCGAAACGCCGGACACCGCGCGCACGTCCAGGGCCGTGACCGAGGAACTGGCGCCGGGCGTGGAACGCACTGTAACCCAGGGTCAGACGATGAAGGAGACAGTCGAGACCGAACTGGAAGCCAGTTTCCCTCCGGCTACCGCCGAGCGCCTGCTGCGGTTCGTGGAGGACCCGAGCCAGAAGCTGACCGTGCGCGATCTGCAGGCGCTCGACCGGATGGCGTCCCGCCAGATTCAGGCGGCGCGCAAATCCGGGGACGTGGGCAAGGAAACCGCGTTCGCGAACATCAAGCGGGCCGTGGAAGAGTACGCGCCGCCGGAGTACAAGGCTGCGCGTACACAGTTCCGGCAGGCGCGGGCCAAGATTGGCGGCATGCAGCACGGGGACACGCCCGAGTTCGATATCGGCCTGCGCGCGGACGCCCCGAGAATCAGGGCGATGGAGCGCGAGCCGACGTGGGATGAAGGAGCGCGGGAGGGGTTTGTGTCCCGGCGGTTGCAGGAGGTCGGCGGATCGCCGTCCGGCGCAGCGCAGACCGCGGCGCAACTCGCGAACAGGGAGTCCGAGCTGTACAAGCGCACCGTCGCGCGGTTCGGCAAGGCGCGGGCCGAGCGGATGCGCGAGCGCGCGGTCGCCGAGATGCAGCGGTACGCGAACCGGTACACGGCTTCGCAGGCACAGTCCACCAACAAGCCAATGGACGACACGACGCGCGAGGTCATCGGCGCGCTTGCTGCCCTCAAAGGCGGCGCGGGCGCGGGCTTCACGACCTCCATGACCATGAGACTGATCCAGCAGCTCGGCATGGGGAGACGAGAGGCGCAGGCGCTCGCAAACACGGTATTCAATGCGTCCCGCACTCCGGAAGGGCAGCAGCGGCTTGCCAAGCTGTTGAGCGATGACGCCCGCATGAGGAATCTGGTGGCTGCGGGGGCGACGGATGCATCGACAATCCCAGGCGAGAAGGGACAATGACATGGACCATGAACTGATTCGCGCGACCCCTGCCGGCGTCGGTGCCGCCGTCACTTGGCTGGCGGTTGATCCGATCAACCTCGTCGTCGGGGTGCTGACCTCCATCTACATTTGCGTGCTCATCGGCTTCAAGATTTGGCAGTGGCGGCGGGAGGCAAAGAAGTGAATTCGAAACTCAGCATCGCCGCGCTGACATCCGCCATGGTGCTGATCGGCGGCTACGAGGGGTATTCCACCCGGTTATATCTGGACCCCGTGGGCATCCCGACCGCGTGCTTCGGCGCGACTCGGGACATCTCCACGGACCAGAAGCCCGAGGAATGCGCCGCGCTGCTGGTCCGGGACGTAGTGTGGGCGTCACGCGTGCTCGATTGCATCGACGTGCCGCTGACCGACAACCAGCAGACCGCGCTGGTGTCCTGGGCCTACAACGTGGGCGCCAACGCTGCGTGTACGTCTACCCTGGTGCGGCTTGCCAATGCCGGAGTGCCCACAGCACATTGGTGCGCAGAGCTGGACCGGTGGGTGTATGCTGGGGGTAGGAAGCTGCCGGGGTTGGTCCGGCGGCGTGCGGAGGAGCGAGAGCTGTGTCTGCGCTGATGCGTTTTCTGCCGGGCGGCATGAAAGTTGCGGCCGCGCTGGTCGCGTTGGCCGTTATCGTCGCGGGGTACTGGTATGTGTCGAGCCTGCGCATGCGCGTCGAGGCGCTGCGGCAGTCACTGGCGAAAAGCGAAGTGGAGATCGACGCATGGCGGACCCGCGCGGAGTCCACGCAGAAAGCGCGCGCGGCGGAAGCGGTCGCGATCGAGCAGTCCGGCAGGCGGCGCGAACAGGCAACAGAGATCATCCGAGAGATATATCGTGACAAACCCGTCATCATTCGCGAGGAGTGCCATGAAGACGCTGAGCGCGTGCTTGCTCCCATTCGCGGCGCTATCGACCGGTTGCGCGACGCACGAGCCAGTGCCCCTTGATGTACCCAGGGTACTCGCGTGCTCGCCGGACCCGGATCCGCCCGAGGGCGTGGCAGCTCCGGCGGATATCGCCGCCTACATCGTGCAGCTATGGGCGGCAGGCGAGGATTGCCGGGTGAAGCTCGGCGCGGTGCGGCATTGGGCAGACGGGCTTCAACGCGCGGAGTAACCCGTCACTCCTTTAGAACTTGCGGATGCCACCTTCCCCACCATCTTCCGCGCCTCGCGGAATATCATCATTGCCTCGGCCTGCGTAGTCCCGACATCGTGCCTAACCTCGCCGCGGCCATCCCAATACGTCACGTTGCTAGAAGTGAGCTTGTGAAGAAGGCAGCGCAGCTTCTCGATCTCGTCAGCGGCGTCGTACAGGTCGTTCATCCACTGCTTCTGCTCTGGGTCAGCATTGGCAATGTATTCGTGCGCCTCGGCGTGGGCGCGCAGCCGCTCAACAAGTGCGGCAACCGGACCGTGCACCGGCATAGCCTCTGTGGTCATCTTTAGTCCTCTTTGGCGTTGGGCATTAGCGGCCCGGATGTGGTCCGCAATAATCTCAATCTCAGATTCTGTGAAGCTCATTTCTCATCCTCCTTGCAAATTTGTTCAGGACAAGCTGCGTCCGCCACCATCTGGCAGGCGTACTCTTGCGACTTCACTGCGTCGTCGTAATCCATGCTGCCAACGATGCCGTATGCCAGCACGATGCCGACGAGGGTCAGTTTCCAGTGCCAACTACTCGTCATGGTGTTCTCCGGCGGCAGAAACGCCGCTGAGCGTTGCGTTGTGCGCCAAAACTTCATCCAGGCGATCGATGTCCCATCCGAGCTGGAACGCATCGTAGTAGACAGCATCACGCGCTACCTGTAGCGCTTCCGTCAGCCTCTCAATCTCGTCGCACGCCAGATACCACTCGCGCTCGAAGTGCTGAGTGCTCAGGTTCGCTTGTTTCAGGCAGTCCGTCAGCCGTTCGACTTCATTGGTCAGGCGCTCATTAGTCTCCCGCTCCGCCGCGTCGGCCTGGCGCTGCATTTCCGTTTGTGCGGTATCCTGCGGTCCTCGCTGCATCGCCGGCACGTAGCCGCCGCATTCTTCCCATGTCAGTCCCATATCAACCTCCTTTGGTGCCGGGCGTGGTCGTCAAAATCTTGCGCGCCTCGCGGAATATCATCGCCTCGGCCCGCGTATGAGATCGTGCTTCATGATTCGTCTCGTTTCCATTATTTGTTATGCGCTTCGCGCGCCTGGCTCTAGGTCATTCCACAAACCGCTGTCACGGCCCGGCCATATCCAGCGGCGCTTGCGGCCCGGCTGCTCTGCCGCCTCGCGCGGTCTGCTCGGTCTGCTGTACTCGCCGCCATCGTTCAGGCCGTCGTCGTGAAACCCAGCGGCGCGCAGGCTGGTGCCGGGCTCGTGTTCGAGGGTGTAGGTCACAAAGCGCCGGTAGCCCAGCGCCAGCCCGGCCCGGCGCAGTGCGCCATAGAGCCGCGAACATGCGTTCACGCCCACGTCAGCCACGCTCGCCACGCGCGTGAACTCAGCCGTGGTTCCGTCCTGCAACATCCGGCAGGGGCGAGCTGCAACGCCAACAGCCACCATCACGCCGTCGGCTTCCAGTGCCACGCGGTACAGGTCGCCTACGAACGGTCGCTTCAAGTGCCGGTGTGTTTTTGTCACCCAAGCCTTTGCAGCCTTCTGCGTAATGGGCACGCACCTAACAACGCGCTCCAGTGCTACGGTCATGACTCCGCCCCCTTCGTTGCTGCGGCCTGCCCGAGCTTGCAGGCTCACAACCGCCGCTTCCTCATCAGTCATCGGCCGTCTCCATCGGCTTGGCGTTCCGGGGCAGCGGCGCTCCGGCGTCCCGTTCAAGTTCTTCCTGCAGCAGCGCGAGCGCGCGCCACGCCAGCTTGGCCGTGTGCCGCGTGCCGTCCGTGTCCAGTCCGCCCGCGTCCGCCAAATGCCGCATGATCTTGTTGGCGTGGTCCGTGGACTTGCCCCGCGCCCAGTGCATGGGCTCGCCGGGGTTGTGCTGCCGGTTGCCGATCAGGGATACGCGGGACACTTCGGCCAGCGCTGAAGTGAAGTAGTACAGCAGTCCGTCCGCCATGGGGTACTCGGCGCGAGAGTCGGCGTCTGTCGGTAGCGTGCTCATCGATTACCCCAGCGCAGGCCATTGAACCAGCGGCGCAGGACGTACTGCCGCACGAACGAAATGCCGGTGAATATGACGCCGATGCCGAACGCCTTTGCGGCGGTCAAACTGTCGAACCCGAACAGCGGCAGGACCGCGAGGTTGCAGGCCCAGTTTATCGCGAATCCGACCGCGATGTTGCCCCAGGCTTCGACGAAACTGCCCAGCCTTGTCTGACTCATGATTCCGCCCTCACGCTGACCCACTCAGCCTTGGCGCTCGCCGCCTGCTGCTCGCAGAACACTGGCATCCGGAAGGTGATTCCATTCGTGGGGTGGTTGATCCACAGCGCCTGCGACGGCGGCTCAAAAGCGAAGTTGCCCTGGTACGCATACTCGTCATACCCCTTCAGGCTGGAATTGACGATGAGGCGCTGCAACTGGATGTACTGATGCCAGTGCCCGCAGATCAGGGTGTCGTAGTCCTGCCCGATGGCCTGGTTGCGCGCGGTCTTTTTCTGGTTGCCGCGCAGCAGCGGGCCGATGGGGCCGATGATCGAGTCGCCCGCGCGGAACTGGTCTCCATGCGTCAGCAGAAACCGGTGGTTGTACACCCGATAATACGCGTCGGACCCGTCCGGGATGAAGAACGCAACGCGCTTGTCGTCCATGAAGTGCTTGGCGAGGAACTGGTATAACAGCCAGTCGAATGACGTGTGGTTACGGTCTTTAGCCCATACCTTCCGCGTATCACGCCCGTGATTCCCAGACACGCACGGCAGGAACACGTGTCCGAACGTGTCCGCCAACAGCCGTATGGCCGCCGCCAGGTGCTCGAACAGGTCCAGCACCGTGGGCATGGTGTTGACCTCGTTCGTCGCCTGTAACTCGTCGTGGATGTTCCCGCTGATCATGTCGCCGCCCAGCGGGACCACGATGCCGGGGTAGTTCAGGTCGCGGTCCACGATCCGCAGCAGGTGGATGGCGGTCTCAACCGTCCGGCGCAGGCGCGTGCGCGCGATGGTCAGATTGTATCGGTTCACACCGTTAATCTGCGTCGGGCGGACAACTTCGCCCCAATGCAGATCTGATAGGAACAGCGTCGGCACGCCGGGGGCTGACGCCTTGACCGGTGGAACGGCCGCCCATTCCGGTACTTTCAGTACGTCGAGATGCGCACCGGCGGTGCCCACCGCCTCCTTGATGGCGGCGGCGTCCGCGCTCTGCTCCTGGGCCTTGCGCAACTCGGCTTCCAGCCGCGCGATGGCGGCATGGGGATCATGCGCCGTCCGGAAGTCGGACAGGCTCTTTCTGGTCGGTTTTTTCATCGCACCATTTCCCGCATCTTGTTGGCGGTCGCCACGGTGCCCGCCCATGCCCGGCGGCCCCCGCGGTCCACGACGACGATATGCGCCTCGAACTGCTCGCGCACCGCCGACAGGTCTGTGAGGCTTACACCGGCCAGACGGGAGAATCCGACTTCATAGTCCCATCCTGAGCCGAGCTGCTTCAGCGCCGCTGTGATGCGCGCGGGGATGATCGTGCCCTTGTCGTATGTGTTGCGGAACTCGTCGATCGACCGCCCGACTGTCTTCGCTGCTGCGGGCGTCCGGTCGCGGGTGCCGTGCAGTGCTGCGCTCAGTGTGCTCTGCGCGATACCGAGCGCCCGCGCGGCCTTGCGCTGGCTGCCATGCTCCGCGATCGCGGCCAATATGTCTTCTCTGGTTGCCATGTTCAATCCTCAAATGCTTGGTCGTGGGTCAGTTGCAGCGCCAGTACCTGGACCGCGCCGCACAATCGCACCGCCTCCCCAACATCGTGGGCGAACTCGTATGTTTCGCCATCATCAAACAGCATTGTGACCGCCACTCCCACGGCAACGCGATTCTTGCATGCTTCGCGGGCCGAGTCGATCACGGCGATGACTTCCGGAATTGTTTCCGTCACCGCCAGTTCAACACTGTCGCGAATCTTCTTGATTTCAGCCATGGCGCGCCTCCATTTCCTCCGTGCAGAATTGCGCCGGCCAAGCCCCCGCCGCCACCATCTGGCAGGTGTGCTCTTGCTCCCGGACCGCGTCGTCGTAATCCATGCTGCCAACGATGCCGTATGCCAGCACGATGCCGACGAGGGTCAGTTTCCACGCCCAGCGGTTCAACGTTTCAGCTCCGGTGGCACGTAGACATGTCGCGGCCGGCGGTAGCAGTGCGGTAACAGGCGCGCGCTGACTCATGACACGCGTCCGATATATGCCGGCAGTTGGCCGATGTTCTTCTCGTCCACCGTCGGCGGGAGTTGTGTAAAACCTTCCGGCTGATACATCCAGTGGGTCGGCTCTTCCACATTCCCGTTCTCTGACTCCCAGAAATAGTAAACCTGCGGGTTTTCCCAGCTTTCGCTTCCACTATTCCACCCGGCGTTGTAGTCAAAAGACTGCATTGTTCCGTCATCATTGAACCGGGCAATGAAAAGCGGCCTTTCGTTGGTTTTTGGCGCAGTCTCGATCGGTTGCCATTCGCTCATGTCATACTCCTATGTCATACTTCCGAGTCGTGCCGCCAGGCAGCCGATGTTCTTCTCGTCCACCGTCAGCCAGACGCCGCCCGCCGCGATGATCTCCGCGCGGCGCTGCTCCTGATGCGGCGACAGCTTGTTGCCGCCGAATTTAGTCTCGATGCCGATGAACCGGCCGCCCTGGCAGCAGATGAAGTCCGGTATGCCGGGCAGGCCGTAACCGGCGCCATGGGGCATGCAGTACCAAATGCCGTGCTGGCGGAGAATCTTCTTCACCGCGTCCTTCACGTCTCGCTCTTTGCGCACTTCAGTACTCCTCGGTTAATTTTGGCCCTCTTGTTCCACGCCTCTACGGCCCGTGTTTCCGCGTCCCAGAATCCCTCGTGGAAGCCGCCGTCAAACAGGCAGCAGCCGCAATCGCAGAGCACGAACGTCTCTACCTTCGTGCCATACCACGTGTCTCCCTGCGGCTCTACGTCGCGCGTAACCAAGCGAGGCGGCCCGCCGCAGAACGGGCACGGAGCCAACAACGAGTTCGTGTCATTCATGTGCAGCCCCATTGCGTGACGATGGCCCGAGCAATCCCCGGATATGTCAGTGTTCTGGTACATGTCGTCTAACCGGCGTTGGGCGTCCCGATCGCGCACTTGCAGCGCACGGTCTTGTAGCCCGCCCCCGGTCCCGGCTGTGCGTAGTGATTCCAGCCGGTGTTGTCGCAGATTCGGCACTTCGGTTCCGCACTAGCAGCGGCCAGAACATGCTCAAACATCTGGCGCGCCTCGTCGGCCGTCAGCAGGTTTGTGCCTGTGCGGTGCGGCGCTCCGCGCTCGGTCACGCACCCGTCGCTGCACACGCTATCCGGCAGTGGCCAAGACAAGAAAGCATCAACCAGTGCCGTGAGCAATTCACGCCCAACAGGCGGATCAAGCCGAGCCTCTTGCCGTGCGTCGTCTGTGCTACTCATCGAAGTTCTCCTGCCGGCAAGAGGCCGGCTTATCCTGGTCGTTGGGCGTCAGGTCCGGCCTGTACTGGCGCCGGAACTCTAGGTCCGCCATCGCCTTTAGCATCTTCCCGACGCGCGCATCCTGATCGGCGTCCCACAGCTCCCATGTTTCGAGGGCCATCCGAATCAGCACGTTCACCTCGTCGCGCAGGCGCACAATCTCGTCAAGCATTGCCAGGTGGTGCAGGTCTTCCTCGTTTGGTTTTATGAGCCCGGCGGCAACAACTTCGCTCAGCGCCACCGCAGACTGCATCGCGCCCAACAAGGCGTTCGAGCGGGACCGTCCGTTCGCTGCGCTCACGTCCGGCCCCTCAACTCTTCGTTAGGGCGCATATTCGGCAACGTCGGCGGACGTGACCCTCAGTTCGCGCGGCTCGCCAATGCAAATCCAGTAGTTGCCAGTGACGTGCTTGCGCGCCCACGCTTTCAGCATCTCGCCGAGTTCAAACACAGCTTCCTCGCTCACCACGAAAGCATCCTCGGCACATTCGCCGACTGCGTTGTAGATAAGGTCGCTCGCCTGGTCCAATACGCAACCGGCACGGAGGAATCGCTCTGGCGGGCAAACCTCTACATCGGACTCCCAATACACCGTACCTTCCACCATCCGGTCATCGTCGGCCAACGCCTGCAATGCCTCGCTGGCGTCGGTATAGTTCCAGTCCTCTTGGTTAATGCTGTATGCCTTGTCCATGTTCAATCTCCATCAGTGCCCAGTCTCAAACCTGCGCTGGGCTAACAGGCGGTTCAAGCCGACGTTGCGGTCCATCATTTTCCATACCTCTTGCTGATCCTGGCTTCTCCCGCTACCGGGAGTCCGTCCGCCCACTCAGGGGCGGTGCTGAACATCTGCGTTGCCATGCGGCGAGCTTCTTCCGCGTCTTCGTCGCGGACGACGAACACCGCTTCGTCGTGTACTTGCATGACGCACCGCAGGCCGGCCTTGACGCAGGCCAGTGTTTGCTCCATGACGATGTCGCGGGCCACAGCCTGGACGCGGTTTTCCGTGGCCTGGCCATGCCACAGCTTGACGACCTGCCGGGCCGATCCACGAGAAAAGATGGAGTGCCGGCCGAACACAATCTCCCCGCCCTCGCGCCGCAGATCGGGGTATGTGAGCGTGCGACCCGACGGCAACTCCACCCTGCCGGTCGTCGCTTCCCGCTGGTTGCGGTTCCATGCGGCGACGATGTTGCGGTGCAGTGCGCGGTACTGGTCACATTCTCGCTCGGCGGTCTGTGCGTCCATGCTGATGCCGGAACGCTGGCAGTAGGTGAGATACCCGTTTGCGCCCTGCCCAAACCCGAACGCCAGCACCGGCGCCTTGGCCCATTGGCGTTCCTGCTTCGTCACTTCCCCCTGCGGCTTGTCCAGCGCGCGAGCGGCATACGCGATGTAGGGGTCCGCGCCGCCGGCCAGCGCGTCCAGCAGCCACTGCTCGCCGGACAACCACGCATTGACCCGGACCTCGATCTGCGCCGAGTCCACGACGACGAGTGAGTGACCAGCCGGCGCCATCAGGGATTCGCGCAGCGCCAGCGACTGCGGGTTGCGCGCGGGAAGGTTCTGTAGGTTGATGCCATCCGTACCGCCTGCGCGCCCTGTGTGCGCGGCGTAATAGGCCAGCGGCACGCCTAGCGGGGAGCCGCAGGACAGCAGCCGCTGCGCCCGTGTGCGGACGATGTTGGACTGCCCCTCGGTCCGCAGGGCCGCCAGCATCTGGACTCGCTCGTCTGGATGATCGGCCAGCTCTTGCATGAAGGCGTCGGTCTTGGCGAATGCGTAATCTTCGCCGCGCTTGCCCTGCTTGGTCTCGGGCTCGATGCCGAAGCGGCGCAGCGCCTCGGCAAATACCGCCTTGCTGCGGAACTTTTCGGCGAGCGGGTCCGGGGTTTCCTCGGCCAGGGCGCGCAGCTTGGCCTCGTCCAGCTCAAGCGCCGGTTCCGCCTGCATGCGAGCGTGCAGGTCGATCAGGTCGCGTTCCATGGCCGGCACGTAATGCGCGTATCGGTCGTACAGCGCGAGGGTCGCCACGGCGTCCCCGGTCGCGTAGGCTTCCAGCGCAGCGCCGCCCGCCCGCGTGGCCATCAGGGTGTCACCTTTTGCGTACCCGACCAGTTTGCCCATTTCGAGCAGACTGACGCGCTGGTTCGCGTCCAGCACCCCCTGCGCCACCAGATACCGGCCCATGTCGCGCGTGCAGAACACCCGAGCGGGCTTCGGCAGGTGAGGCCAGTGCTGGCGTAGCAGCGCGTAATCAAACCGTGCGTTGTGGCAGATCAGCTCGATGCGCTCCCACGGCAGCGCGGCCAGGAATTCGTCGAGCTGCTCGGGGAGCACCCACCGCGATCCGTTGGATGTAGCGACCGCCACGCCGAGACACCGGAACTGCGGGTCGCGGATGTACTGCTGCGTCGGCATCTTCGTCAGCGTGTAGCCTGTGGCGGGGTCGTAGTAAGACTCGAAGTCGAGTACCAGCGGGATCATTCGGGAATCTCCAGTGCGGACAGCGGGATTTCATAGGCCCTGACGGGCGGGGTGTTGCCGGCAATGCGGGCGGTCTTTCCTTTGCCCCCGACCGTGCGCAGCCATTCGAGGAACCGGCTGCGCGAGATGTGCTGCATGCGCAGGTGTTCCTGCAATTCAGATGCATGGATCAGGATGACGGTCTTCTCGCGCCGTGCGATCGGCTCCCTGACATCCTGCATCGCTATCCCCTTGTCGCTCCACTCCACGATTTGCGCCGCCCGGTGGGTGAGCCAGTCCGCCACCACTTGCGGCGCGCGTTCGATCTCGGTGCGGGTGCCGTCTGATTTGACCTCCTGCCGGTCGCACAGCCACCGGATTACGGCCTGCACGTCGAAGTCGATCAGCCCGAGGGACTTGGCGATGCTGCCCCCGACGTAGGCCGCGCTGGCGGCCCAGAGTGTGAAGCGCTCGGCGTCCTTGAGCGCAGGGTACTTGGCCGCGATTGATCGCTCGGCTTCAAGCAGCAGTGCGGGCAGTTTGTCCCGCATCTGCACCAGCGCGGGTATGTACACGTCGGCCGCGACCCCATAATGCTGGAACAGTCCGACATCCGCGTTGCATCCGGGATCGCGCTCGATGGCGCCAGCGAAGTCGATCTCGATGACGCGGCGGCGGTTTGCCTCGTTGATCTCGGCTTCCGAGAATTCCAGCAGCGACCGGTTGCTCGTGGCGAATGTCACTTGCGCCCAGTCGCCGCCGCCCTTCAGGCCCCCTTCCCGCGTGCCCACCGTGCGCCCGTTGCCGTTCGCGGCCTCATAGATCAGCACGGATAACTGTTTGGCCGTTACGGTACTGGCCTCGTCGAACCCGATCATGACGTTCCTACTCGCTGACATGCGCGTCCGGTTGGCAACCATCGAGTCTGCCGCCGACCGGGCGAATGTCTTGGGATCGCCGAATATCGACGCAGCGGTGTACATGGCGGTTGTTTTTCCAGCGCCGGAGTCGCCCACCAGGGAGATGACCGCGCTATTGCGGCCTGGCGCAGCGCCGAACAGCGGCGAGCCGAACCCCAGACACATGACCGCCTGCTGCTGCTTGCCCGCCTTGCAGATGTCGGATACCGCCGATTTCCAGCCTTCCAGCGTGCCCGCGCGCTGCCGCGTGTTGAACAGCGCTTCTGGCGTCCGGGTCTTGATCTGCGATATGCCCTTCGGCCCGTAAAGCTCGTTGCCCAGGACGTACCCTTCCGGATACCACCCAAGGGAGGTGTATTCCTTGACTGCGCCTTGCTTGCGCAGCCATTCCTGACTCATCTGGCTGATTGCTGTGCCCATCATGTCACTCGCTCTGGCGCCGAGAATGAACGGCCAGATTCCGACCGTGCCGAACCATGCGCGCAGTGTACGCCCCCCTTCGGCCAGCACGCTGCTGGGCAGGATTGCTTCTTTCCAACCGCTGTGCGGCGGCTGCCACGTTATGCACATGCTGCTGCGTCCAGCGTACATATCACGGGAGGCTTCCTCGCCGACGTGCTTCACCCATAGGGGGATCGTCGATAGTTGCATGACCTCTGGCGGCGCGCCGTCCATGGCCGGGACTGTGTACGCAATGCCGGAATCCGAAACCGTGAATCGCCCGAATGCCGTCAGTTTCCACGGTTCATCCGGGCTGTCCGCTTTTGGGGGTTGTTCCTGTACCCCTAGCTGGATCGGCGACGTCACCTTGCCCGCGAATGGGCAGCCAGCGCAGCCAGCGGGGTTGCATTGCTCGATATGCTGGCATGTCGCCGGTCCCGTCGCACGGGCAATTTTGTCGTCCACTTCCTCCGGGGAATACCGGTGGTCGCCCTTGCTCCACTCGTGCGCCCAGGCGCGACCATCCTGGCATCTGGACAGTACCGTCAGGGCGGCGCGCCAGAACGGCTCCGACACCGCGCCACCGGCATCGCGGACCGCCCGGATTTGCTGGCAGTTATCAGCGACGACCGGTGCGAATGACGGGGGGAAGTCCCTCGGGACCGCCCACTCGCCCACAACCGGCGGTCCGACGGCCCGTTGCGGTCCGAGAGCCGCGGGGAACAGCGCGGCGAACTCGTCCGGGTCTACGTCCGGGCCGTCATCACGCAACACCCGGACCGGGCGCGGCTCGCCGTAATTCAGGTTCTGCGTTCCGGGTATGCGAAGGATGCTGGCCGCGTCCTCGGTGCGCGTGGGGTCCGCCCGGACGCCCGCCAGGCGCAGGCTCTGTTTGAGCCGCTGTGCGGTCGGCAGCCATTCCTCACGCGATATCTTGCGCGACAACACCCAGTAGACGTGCAGGCCGCTACCAGAATCGACAATCACGGATGCCGGTGGCACGGCAAACCGCTTGCGCCATGCCGACAACGCTTCCATCGCTTCCGGATATGTGGCGTAGTCGCGTGGCCCGCCGTTCTTCTCGCCTACGTCTATGTCCAGCCAGTATGCGCCGATGGCGGCGGCCTGATCCGCCTTGCGCGCCGCGCCGGGCGCGAACGTGGAGCACGAAAAATAGGCGTTCCAGCCCTTCGCCGCCAGCAGCGGCGCGGCAGCGACGGCGTGCTCCGCCGTCGGCACCGGGAACTGACGCACCGCGCCTTCCCGGATGCCGAAGACGAAGCCCCCCCCGCCGCGCCATATGCGGGCAACGACAGACACTTACAAATCGCCCAGCAGGTCGCGGACCTGATCCATGACACCCATCGCGGGTGCCGCGGGCTGCTGTACCGGCTGCTGTACGGGCTGCTGTACGGGCTGCTGTTCTGGTTGTCTCGCAGGGCGTCCGCGGCGGCGCTTCACGGTCTCGCCGCCCGGCGGCGGTGCCTGATGTTCGGCCGGTGCGGCCG
>Ga0172377_10005086_pt1 | contig 13515 bp, 8 predicted proteins | sample Pumphouse3metaG_FD_119749 | JGI IMG/M metagenome (GOLD analysis project Ga0172377, IMG submission 119749) | Leachate microbial communities from a municipal landfill in Southern Ontario, Canada - Pumphouse #3 metaG | ecosystem: Engineered > Solid waste > Landfill > Unclassified | place: Canada... | reverse complement strand
GAGGGATGTCACTGTAACTGCTGAAAATAAATCAAAGACTTATGATGGACAAGTATTTACTGCATTTACAGCTACCGCAAGTGGATTAGCGGGGACAGACACAATCTCTCAGTTAGGAACAGTTTCTTATCTGGGTACAGCGACAACGGAGGTAAATTATTCAGCGACTCCATATACTATAACCCCATATATTTCAGTAAATGGGGACAAATATGGGAACTATAATATTAGTTTTGCGAATGGAACTCTGACAATCAGCAAAAAGGCACTCACTATAACTGCGATTGGCGGAACGAAGACTTATGATGGGATAGCATTTACTGGGTTTAATTATAGCAACTCTGATTTAGCTAGTGGCGATACAATGAGTGATGTTGGAACTGTCTCTTATTCGGGAACGGGGACCACTGCTGTAAATTATTCAGCAAACACTTACCCAGTTATCCCTGCTATCGGGTCCCAAGGAGCAAAATATGGAAATTATAATATTAGCTTCGTAAATGGTTCGGTAAGAATAAATAAGAAGGCAGAAGTTTTTGAGTGGACTGGCTCTTCTTTTGAATATACCGGGAGCGCCATTGAGCCTACAGTTGTGCTTAGTGGAAAGAGCTACGAGACAGGAGTAACTGTTACTGGATATGAATACTATCAGGGAACGACAAAACTTTCTTCAGCCCCGACACAGGTGGGGAGTTATAAGGTTAAAGTTTTATATACAAGTAATAATTACGAATTCACGGGGTATGAGCAGAATTACTCTATAATTGAGGCTTAGAGGAGGCAAATATGCAATGCACCAATAAAGCGTGCGGTAAATTTTATGAGAAACCTTTAGAATTGTTTAACGGAAGCTGGCATTGTCCACACTGTAAACAAAGCATTTATCCCAGTGAAGAGTCAGAGCTGGTGGTTGACGCCGAAAACAATGAAAAATTTGTCTTGTCCGAGCTGATTTTCAACGAGCAGTGGCTGTTAAATAAAAATAATGTGGATAGAACTGAGAGGTATGATGCTTTAAAAAAAGCAATAAATCTTTGTGAGGAAGCTGCTTTTTCATATAACCCATATGCTTTGGTCAATCTAGGATATTATCATCAAAATGGCTATGTTGATCCTAATAGCACTACCGAAGAAAGGATGAGAAAGGCGTACATTTTTTTCAATGCTGTTTTGTTTAATAAAAATGCCTCGATAAAAGCGGGAGAAAATGACAAGAAAGTGAATAATCTTCCCGATTCCGAGTTTATAAAACTAAAAAAGACGGCAGGAATAAATGCTTTCAACATATTAAACAACTTAAATGAAAATAGTGCAGCAAAAGTCTTGGGAAGGGCATATAATTTAAGTGATGTTAAGACTAGAATAATAAATAAACTTAAAGAGTTGGGAGAAACTGAGATTCCTTTAAATAATAAAAACACATCTTTTGAAGAGGGATTGAACATAGAGACAGTTTTTTCGTATATTTGTCCACAAAGTGATTATTCTTCTCCCCCAATTTTTGGAGTTTTTCTTTTAAATCCTGACCAACTTAAATTACTTATTGAAAAGAGTTACTTTACAAAAAATAATGTGAAAAAGACTCTTGGGAGTAGCATCTCTGATGGTTTGGTAACAATACTTGTGGCTGAAGCATATAATAGTGAAGCTAGAGGATTCTTTAGAAAGATATCTACTGAAAAAGAGCTGGAGGCTCTTGCCCAAAACAAGGAAGAATCTCATTTTCTATTCTTCTGTAAGACAGGAAAAGGGTTGAATCTCAAGTACTTGAAATGGAAAGCCCCAGTAAAGATCTACAAGTCGCTCACAAAGAGAGATAATGAGTATATAATGGAAATGATAGTGAAAAACCTTACGAATAGGTATGTTTTCTCGGAAGATGATATATATTTTTGTTTAAAAAAGAATGATTACGATCAAACGATAGAAACTCTAATTAAAATGTGCGAGGGAGAATAAGAATGGTAGATAGAACAGAGAACAGAAGAATACAAAGAGTGATTGATTTTTTTGACACTAACAAAATAATTGTGCCTAAAAAGTTTTACTCTTTATTAGAAAGTCCTGACTATGCTTCCGAGCTATGTAAAGAACTCGGAAGAAAAGCGGGCGATGTAATGGAAAAATTGATGGATTACGTCTTCGCCGATGTGGGCATTAATAGCGACACAAAAGGACTGGCTGTTGAAATAGCTAAAGTATGGGCCACGCTTATAGATGATAAGGCGAAAGTTAAGGTGGGTAAAATAGAAAATGAAATTGACTCATATAACAATATTATTCCGATAAGGAGGTTGGAAATGGACATTAGAGAAGAGACACTAAGATATGTGGGGGAAACAATAGAAGGCATTAAAATAATTGCCCAAGATGAAAACTCTCATATAGATAGAAGCATCTTTGAATCAGCACTTTCAAAACTGGAAACGTTATACGATACTGTTTCATCGGTAATCGATATTAGATCAAAAAATGCAAACGATTTAGCATATAAAATCGTAGGTTCTCCTAAAGAAGGAGGTCTTCTTGCCTGGAGAGAAAGTGCAAAAAACAAATTGATCACAAAAACCAACGAAAGATTTTTAGATATGGCAATTCAGGATGCATCTTCCTGGGCAGCTATAGTTAAGTATCCTGAAAAAAGGGATAGATTCAAAGAAGAAGATGGGGCTGTGTTTATTGAGGATGAGTTTTCAGTAATCCTTAAAGTTAAACCTTTAGAAGAAACAGCAAACCAGTTTTTTGCTCTCTTGACTCAAAAAAAGAAGGACTCGGAAGAGGTTGAAAAACTATCCGAAGAGGTTAAATCTTTAAAAACAAGATTATCAAAAATTGACGATGAGATAGAGGAATGGGATAAAAAAGTTGATAACGGTATATGTTCGTTAGTTGAAGCTGATGACGAAATTCAAAAACTAGAAGATGAGAAGTCGGATATTAGTAGAACAATAAAAACAAGATCGATGATTCTATCCAGCATCAAAGGGCAGTTCAGGTTTGCCAAGAGAATAATGGACAACTACGAGATATTGAATACCTTTTATCAGTTCTTTAGAACCCAGTCACCATATTATTTCTATGATATTTTTTCTCACATAAACTTTAATGACTTTCTTCAAATTCTCAACTCTTCTCCCTCATCAGAGGCCATCGACACCATTGATAATATGCTCTTTGCGGCAAAGAAAACGGTGCTTGATAGATCTGAAGTGTTAAGGGATATCGTGGATGGGTTGGATGAACTACTTTTAGAGGAGGAAGAGAAAGGAACAATTAAAGAAGATCCGATTAAGAATCCGACAACAGAAGCAGAGAAGAGAAGACAAGAGAGACAAGCGGAGAGAGAGGCAAAAAGAAATACTGGGGGAACAAGAGAGCCGGTAAGAGAGGAGAACACTGCTCTAAAGGATATAGTTTCTCTTACCTCCAATGACAACTGATTAATATGCATTATCCAACCGAGATTAATCGAATTAATACAGTATACTATCAATCCTTGGATAGTACGGAGCTTAGGCAAACTCGGGATGAGTTATTTTCTATGTTGGAGGGCAAAAAACTTATTGGAGAAAATAAAGATAATGCTACCGGACTAATCTATCGGATTTCTATTAAATTTGCACTTTTGTCCTACTTTGATGGTAAGTGTACCGAAAAAGAGTTTAATTTTGCTAAGAAACAGTTAAGCGTTCTACAAGAAGCGTTAAAAAAAGAAACATTAGAATTGGTTAACACAAGGGCACTTTTGAATAAGGCTGAAGTATTTTTAGAGGAGCTAGGAAGTTTTTTTAGGGAGGCAATCTCTTGCCGTGAGGAAGTCATAGATGCCTCAGGGCAACCCATTTCAGCGGAGATAAAAGAATTCAAAAATTCCGCCAAGAAAATAGAAAAAATTAAAGAAAAAGCTTTAAATAAAACTAAAAATCATGAAAAGCTTTTTGGGGAAGTTTCCTTTTATTCCCTTTCCGAGAAGATAACTGAAATTTTAGATAGAGAGATAAGAATAATAATTAATCAAAAAGAAGATATTGAAAATAACATTTATGGACCCGCGATAAGAGAGGTAATCAATACAATTTCTAGAACTAAGTATAGACACTATAAATACTATTCTAGATTGCTCGATGAGGAAAAAGCTGAGGCAAAAATTAGGGTTATATTATCACCTTTCCAAGAGGAAGTAGAGTTTCTTTTTGATTCATATATTTTCAGGAATAATTTATTGGGGAGTGTTATGGACCTTGAAAAGCTCTCTAAAAACAACAAGACAACACGGGAATATATTTTCGAATCACTCAGGAATAAATGTAGATTTCTGCTCCTTATTAACTATTTAAATGCATCCAGCATAGAGGAAGAAATAATAAAAAATATTTATGAGCTACAAATCCTTGGAATAACTGTTTTTATTCATGACAAAAGTGGATGCAAGATCGTGTACAAAAAATTAACAGAGTTTTTTTTAGAAGCAGACAATAAGCCCTCTATTAGCTATAGTTACTTTACTCTCCCTTTTTTCAACCCAATAATAGAAGAACTAAAAGGGTTAAAAATTATTGATAATGAAGAAGATGTTCAGTTTGTAAAAAAAGAGTGTAAGTTTATGGGTTTTATAGGCTTTAACGAACTAGTTATTACTTATACTGCATATGACGGAGAAAAGTGGAAAAGTAAAGCAAGGTATATATCGGAACAGAATAAAGCTTTAGCTCTAATATATTTATCAGACCTTCCCTCCCAGGATCAATTAATTGATCTAGATTGGGGGGAAGTAATTAAGGATAGCGGATTAAAAAGGGAAAAAAGAGTAGGAGTTCCTTATGATTACGACATTCTAAGGGAGTATGATGAAAAAAATATCCGAAGAATTCTAGATAACCCGAATTTTTCTCTTTTAGAAAAGGCAGGACTCTGCGTTAAATATTGCCTTTTAAATGGGGAGAATGGGAACATTCTAGCAACAATTGAAAAAGAAGATTTGACGATAAGATTAACAAGAGCCTCTAAACTGCTATCAAAAATTATTAATACCGAGTTTGATCCTGATGTTCAGGTTATTGAAAAGAAAAATTTCCCCAAGGAAGGCGCAATGGGTCTTTGTTGTGATGGGGGCGCTGTCATTAAGTACAGACTCGAAGATATGAGGGATTTCACGGCTGCGTTTACTTGTGTTTGTCATGAAATGTTTCATTCCTTTCAGCATACAATTATAAATACTGGTTGGAAAGATTGGCATTTTACAGAACTAGGGATATCCCGATCCAGAGCTAAAGAATGGAAAATTAACCAAGGTATGTATATTGATTTAGTGAAAGATAAGGATGCATATTATGTTCAGTGTTTTGAGGCCGATGCAAGAATATTTGAGGCTGATACCCTTATTGCCGCTGGAGAAAGATGGTCTATGGCCCAATTAGAATAGAATTTCGCTGTCTTTTAAACCAATAGAGGAATTTTAGAAAAAATGAGAGTTAAATAGGCAAATAATTGCCTAGCAACAAAATAAAGGAATATATGGATACAATTGATAAATATTTAATAGAACTTTTACATATCAACGAAGAAAGCTCAAATAAGCTTATAGACTTGAATTCGGGAAGGGGAGGAGCTTGCTTTTTATTGCTAAAAGAAGGTGTTGAGTCCCTTTCTTATGATGTTTATGAGACCATAAAGGAAAAAATAGGAAAAGTTGGGACAACCACTCTTAGGAAAAGTTCTCTATCTGATAATGAGAATATCTTCGGTAATCAAATAAACATATATGATTGGATAAATATTAATGGAAATAATGACCCTCGTGAACTTAATAAGTTCGTAGATAGTGCCATTAAAGAAACTACAGCTAAGGGAAATAACCCGGTTTTTCTTTCGCTTGGGAGCATTAAATGGACATTGACCCTAGGGGAAGATACCCAGCAAACATTTAGGTCTCCAATTTTAATATTTCCAATAAAGCTGCTTAGAACGGGAGATTTTCAACCAATTTCAATAGAGTTTGTAGATGATGAAGTTTATTTTAACCCCTGTTTTTATCATAAATTCAGACAGACATTTGGGGACTATAATGCCGAAAAAATGCCCCTTCCATCTGAGGATATTGATAGTCCTGTAGATTTGAAAAGTTTTGATGTTCTTAAATACTTATATAGTTTATCAAGTTATATCGAAGGTTGTAAAAGTGAAGATAGCCAGGATATGATCTTGGTAGAGAAAGATGTTGTTGCTATATCTACTTATCGCCACGACGATGTTACTATGTACTATGACATTAAGAGGAATAAAAAGGAAATATTAAATAACAAGCTTATCAGAAGAATGTACTTAGGAGAGAAAACCGAAGAGATGCAGAAATCTCTCAGTTCCCCACCTTTGTTTGTTCTCCCTTATGACTCAGTGCAAGAAAGAATTGTAGCTCGGGTTTTGAAGGGTGAAAGCCTTTTAATAAAAGGTCCACCGGGGACAGGAAAAACTCAGACAATAGCGAATATGATAAGCACTCTACTTGCCGAGGGAAAGAGAATATTATTTGTTTCTAAGAAACTTTCTGCGCTAGGTGAAGTGTGCCGGAAACTACCTAGAGAAATTCAAAAGTTTGTTCTTAGGCTGGATTACGAAAATGAGGCTGACGCCGCTAAAATAAATGTATCAGGGATACATAAATCATTAGTTGAGGTTCTCGAAAATACAGTTTCTGAAAATAGTATGAACTATGATTCTGAAAGAAAGAGCGTGCTTGATAAAAAGAATACGGCTCTTATGGAAATGAGAAAATACTATATAAATATGTTTGGCAAGGAAGTATTGTCAGATATTAGTATATACGGGGTTATAGACAACCTTTTAAAAAATAGCGAAATTGAACCCCTGGAATTTGCTTCCCCAAACGATGTATTGTTATGTTCTTACAGTGATTATTTATCCATGCTCGAAAGGGTAAAGAGAGCTGGGGAAATTTTCACAAAAATTACAGAAGGGTTCAGTATTACCCCCTCAGCCATACCCTGGTTGGGAATTGCTGAGAAACCTAAAGAAGAAGCTATTTCGGAAGGTAAGAACATTTCAAACTCCCTTTTTTCTTTGATAAAACAGTTTTCTAAAGATACAGATGAGTATTTTTTGATTAAAAGATTGTCTCTAAAGGCGATATATAGCTTAACCGAGTATAACGATAAGTATTCTTCCATTTTTTCTATAGACAATTTATCCCCACTTAGAGGAATCCTTACCGAAGGATTAGATGGATTAAAAAAGGGTATCAAGGATATTGAGTATGCTGAGAGTCTTGCCCCAGGCTTCATAGATCTTTTTGATGAAGAAAAATTTGAAATTAGTGATGATATAGATTTAAATCTTCCTATTGGATTCATAAAAGCTCTTAAAGAGGACATAAATATATATAATCAAGCAAATGGTATTTTTTCCGGCGACATTTCCCTTCATAAAGTGATAGAGACGCTTGATAGATTTGTAGAATTAAAAGATCTAATAGAAGAGACAAGATCAAAAGCAGCCATTGTGTTCAGAAAGGAAGAACTAGAGGATAGGAAAAATGAAAATATCTTTTTCGAAGCAAAGGAAGCATTTCTGAAGTACGAGGAAATTTCTCAAATAGATAAGCCAAAGAATTTTGATTTAAGAGGTAAGTCATCTCTGAAAAAACTTCTGAAGTTTTTAAATAAAGACATTTTAGGTTATTTTGAGGTAATAATAAAAGGCACAGATAGTGCTTTTAACTATATTAATTATCAAAAAGAAGCAAATAAATGCCTTTCCGATATTAGCCGGACCCTAATTACTCAAATAAGCCCTTCGCAAGCAACTACTTTACATAGATTTTTATCAATGTTTAAAAAAGACAAGAAAAAGGAGGCAAAAGTATATTACGATTGCATGATTTCTCTACTTCCTGAGATAGAGAGAGCAGCAGAGCATTTAGGGTTAGAGGATTATTCAACTCTTTCTCTTTATGAACTTGATAAAATATACAGAGGAAGAGATATTTATCGGATTATGAAGAAGATATCTGATAAAGTCCGTAGTATTACAGGGATAGATATTAAACCCCGAGATAAAGAAACTTTTGCCGAATGTAAAGCTTTTGTAAATGCAGTTATAGAAATTAAAAATTTAATGGATAATTCCTTGATTGACCCAGATGGCTCTAAACAAAATTCAATCGAAGATAATTTTTATGGAAGGGTGAAATCGGTATCAGAAAAACTTACAGAGGTTAATAAAACAATTAAATTTAAAGAAGTTCTAGACTCTTTATTTGAGTTTGCCAAGAGATTCTTGCCTTCTGAATATTATAGAAAAGAAGGAGAAGCAAAGTTTTGCGACTTAAAGACATTTAGTTCTCTTGTTTCAGACAAGACACTAGCCGACGCCTGCATAGAGTTTGAAAATCTTACGAAAAAAGTACCTCCAATAGATATAGGCGCATTTTTCCGGCCGTTCGTATCTGGGGAGAGGGAAGATTGCAAATATCACCCGATTGGAGATATTTTTGAAAGAAGCTATTATAGTATCCTTATTTCTGCGATTGTCTCCTCACTCGGAGACAATGATAGTTTGTTTGGAAGAAGAATAAACAGCTTATTTAATAGTTATAAAGAAGCTGAAGCCAGATTGTCGGAACTAAATGTTAAGAGTGTAGCAGAACTATCGGAAGCTAGGATAAACAAGAAAAGCGAGTTATACGATTTTCTAAGGACAAACAGAAGCATGTACAAGGTATGTCGTTTGTTTTTCAAGGAAAAAGCAGAAGCAATATTGTCTTTAAAGAGATGTTTTGTAATGTCTCCTTCAACGGTCAGCTTGCTTTTAAGAAGGGAGGAATATAATAATTTTGATGTATTAATAGCTGATGAAGCCAGTCAAATATCACCTGAATATCTTATACCCTCTTTGTTCCGATCAAAACAGTGCGTAATAGTTGGGGATGAATGGCAGATGCCTCCGATTAAACACTTTGTAAGGAAGAATTCAGTAAATACTTTAGAAGAGGGGATGGAACCTATTACTTCGGCTATGGAATTATGTGTAGTTAATAATGCTTTTCCCATAGAAGAACTTATATGCCATTATAGAAGCAAAACAGAGAGTTTAATTGCATATTCTCTCCATAAATATTATCCCAAAATGAAGACATTCCCTGCTGTATTCCCAATAAGTGATGAAGTCGGAATTAAAGATGTGCGGGTAAACGGCACAAGTTCTGCAGGGGAAAATGATGTAGAGGCAAAAAAAGTTCTTGAGATATTAAGATCTCACTTTGAAGAAAATTATGAGGAAGGCAAGGGATTGAAAAAATCCGTTGGCATTGTTGTTTTCGGCGAAAAACAGCAAGCGCTTATTGAAAAGTATATTTCAGCAGATAAAGAACTATGCAAAAAAAGAAATATTTCTCTATCTATTCCAAAGGAAGATGGCAAAGAGATTTTCTTTTTAGAAACAATTGAGAAGGTTCAAGGAAGAGAAATTAATACAATGATATTATCTATAACGTATGGCCGTAATGAAAGTGGGGAAGTGCGACAAACATTCGGGCAACTGAATAGAGGTAATTTAGGAGAGAGAATTTTTAATGTTGCTGTAACGAGGGCTCAAGATTCAATTTTTTTGGTGCATTCAATAGGTTATGAGGATATCCCGACCAATTCATCGGTGGCTTACATTAGGGATTACCTTGAAATGGCAGAAAGATTATCTGAATCAAATTTTGTCTCTACAAAAATAGAAAAAGGTTTAGTTTTAGATATTGCAAAATACTTAGAATCATTAGGCCTTAGCAGAGAAAGGATAATAATTAATTATGGGGTTACAGATAATTCGATAAGAATACCTATCGCTATTCTTTCTGAAGACCTATCATTTGCTCAACTTGGTTTAATGGTTGAGAATTATGTGGGAATCGAAGATTACGTTGATTCTTCGGTGAGGTATCCAGATACATTAGAAAGTAGAGGGTGGAATCTATATCGGATATTTGCATACGATTGGGCAACCAATAATCATGCTGAAAAAGTGAAACTTAAAAAAGCACTTGAAGGATTTGTACTTTCAAGAAAATGAAATAAAATAAATTCTGCAAGATAGCAAAATGAGGAGGAAACATCATTGCATGCTAAATATTGAATATAAACAAAAAGTGGTTTAATATAATACAATAAGGATATATGGAACAAGGAGAAAAATATGAGTGAAAATATGCGAAGCAGGCAGGTGCAGGCACCTAAATCGGAAATGGAAAAGAATCTTCAAGCTGGTGAGCTGAAGATAAAGAAAAAGAATTCGGAAAAGAGCATATCTAGATTAGTGGACAATTATTTAGATGCTGAAGCTAAGTTGGGACCTGACCATTTCCGGACACAAATGCTTAAGACTTTTGTGGATTTAGTTGTTCCTCTTAAGGATGTTGCCGATACCATGTTAGATATGCAAGAAGCATTGGGGACAGTGTCTTCTACCATATCTTTGATAGACGACACTATGAAGTTCATGTACGAAATGATGAACGTATCTAAGGAAGATAAATATACTCTTCTGAGAAGATGGCAAGATAAGAGAAAAATGAAGAGATTTATGAAGAACAACTGGGGCAGAATGAGAGCGGTAATGGATTCAGCTATGGCAATGACTAATATTTCCCAAAGCCTTCAAGAATCTTTGGGCAAGTTGAGCTACAAGATCAAGAAACAAAGCATAAAGCAAAAAGAGTATCAAGAGAAATCTCGAAAAAAGAAAGCGGGACTTAATGCTGTCGCTGAAAACAAGCAATTTTTTAGCTCTTCCTCCGATAAAATTATTGAAGAGAGAAGGAAAGAAAGAGGATTGTCTTCTCCTCAACCTGATGTCGAAAACAAAAATAATTCCTCCGATGATTCCTCGGGTGGAAAACCAACAGGCGGAATAGACGATATAGTTGGATAGGAGGATTTAATGTCAAATTTGGGAAAGGATTCGGGCACAGAAAAAGCTCAGAAAAGCTACGAAGAACTAATAAAAGAGTTTACTATAACTACGAATAAGATTAGGGATTTAAAAGCAAAGAACCCCGATCGCTCGGCAATAAAAGAAGAAGTAAAAGCCTCCTTCCGGAACTATTATGTTAAGGCAGCTCAACTAGCTCAAGCCATTTCAGAGCGTACAACTGACTCAAAAGAGAGAGAAGATTACAAAATCTATCACTCTAAGCTGTCTGATGAAGCCACTCTTTACGGCTCAGTTATAAAAGGAAAAATTCCTAAAACCACATTTGATGATGTTAAAGGTCTTGATGAAGTTAAAAATTTGGTTAAGAGTTTTATGTTTATGGCCAAAAATGAAGATCTTGTAAAATACTATAAGCTTGAAGGTGGTTTAGGTATGCTGATGTATGGACCTCCAGGAACTGGGAAAACTATGTTTGCAGAAGCCATATCTAATGCAATGAGACTACCTCTTTTTATAGTCACTCCCGCTGACATTTATAAATCATACGTTGGTGAATCAGAGCAGGCAGTAAAACAGATTTTCCAGGAAATGGATGCTTGCACGGATGGAGCTATATTATTTGTAGATGAGTGCGAATCCATTTTCTCAAAAAGAACGCAAGATACAAAAGATTATAAATCAGCGGTTACTACCGAGCTTTTGCAAAGGATGAATGGGTTTGGAGTCAATGGTGCAAAGAGAATAATGATAGCGGCTACAAACCGTCCCGACCAGATTGATCCAGCTTACTTAAGATACAAGCGATTTTCACATATTGTGAAGATTCCACCGCCAGACAAAGGGGCAAAACTAGCAATAATAGAGCAAAAACTCAAAGGTATTAAAATTGCAGATGATATAACTTATGGGGATATTTTGGCAATGACTGAAAAGGCTCAGGTGGTAGAAACTGAAATGGGAATAGTTGAGGAGGCGACCTTATTTTATTCAGCAGCAGATATTTGTGGAATAATAGAGGAATCTTGCAGACTAGCACTTTCAAGGATAGAAGAGACTGGTTCTCCAAACGCCATACCCCTTACCCGAGAAATGTTTGAAAAAGCATTTGAAAAAATTAAACCCAGCATTCCCAAATCTCTTATCGAGATGTATGACACCTTCATGGACAAAAACAAGGCCTAGATAAACGTTTTTTAAAACAATTTAATTTTTACGAATTGTTATTTGAAATATTTAATAACCAAATAAAGATATGTAACTAGATAAATAGATTTCATAAAAAAAGGAGAAAAATATGGGCAAAACAGGAATATTTGCAAAAGCAAGAATCAAAAGCATTTTATTATTGTTTTTTATCATGGTTGGCATAACTGGGATTATTCTTGGCGCCTTGATAACTGATGGAACCTTTTCTGGAAGAGATCAGGAGTATTTATCTCAATTAGAGGGGATGGTCAATTTAAATAACCAGAAAGAGATATTTGAAGCATTGTGGAGTATTTATTATTTAATTGAAGTAGCCATCGGAATAGCAGTAGTTGTTATATCAACAATTACGTTGTTAACTTCAAGTATTATCTTTATAGGATCTTGTTTTGCTTACAAGAAGCAGAACTCTCAAGACGACAAAAAAGTAATTAAGAAATTAGATGAAACTGAAGAGGAAAAGATGCTCCAAAAGTTAGAAAGAATACACGAGCTTTATTTAAAAGGGGCTTTAACAGAGACAGAGTATTTGAAAATGAAGTCAGACTTATTTGATTTCATGTAATTATAATTGAGGATACTTAATACACACATAAAAAGAATTATTTAAAAACTAGATTATTAAAATATTTGGAGGATATAAAATGAAAAAAAATAAAGTTGATGCAAAAGATGTAATAACGATAGTATTTTCTATACTATTTATTGGGTTGGGAATAGCCATAGCGATTATTGGAAGTTATTCGTCTCCATTTTTTTATTTTTATTATACTGATTTAAGTCAAACAACTGATAAAATATTGTATAAAATTGGGTCTAATATATATTATAGTTCATATTATTATTCAGTATTAATTATTCTATCCGGGATTGGGATAATTTTGTTGTCGGTCATGAAGCTCTCAATTGCTTCTGCTTCAATAGATAAGCAAAAGAAACTATCAAGTCAAAAGGTTGAGATTGTTGAGGAATTTGGAGATGAAGATAATATAATCCAGAAGGTAGAGAAAATGCACGGGCTTTATGAAAAAGGTGTTTTGAATGAGGATGAGTATTCTAAAATAAAGTCCAATTTACTTAATAGGATGTAGAAAGAAATAAGGAATTTACTTTTCCATCTTTTTTAGAGTGAAAAGAATAATAGATTTTTAAAAGGACATAAACATGTGTCCTTTTTTATATGTATATAGTTCCGGAAACGGAAGTTATTTCATAAGAAAGATAATTATCATCTTCGTCGCAGTAAAGTGTTTTAGATCCAGAGTAATAGTAATCGCTAGATTTATTGAGAGTTATTGTAACCGTTTCATAAGAAGTATAGTAGTACGACTGGCTGTATTCTGAAAAATAATATTTTATTTTTACTGTGATGCT
>Ga0172377_10005085_pt1 | contig 13516 bp, 10 predicted proteins | sample Pumphouse3metaG_FD_119749 | JGI IMG/M metagenome (GOLD analysis project Ga0172377, IMG submission 119749) | Leachate microbial communities from a municipal landfill in Southern Ontario, Canada - Pumphouse #3 metaG | ecosystem: Engineered > Solid waste > Landfill > Unclassified | place: Canada... | reverse complement strand
TCGTCGGGATCCTTGTTGTATCTTGCATCTTCATATATTTTAGTTAGATCAACTATCTCCTCTACACGCTCAGGGAAAAGGTCCTCTAAGACTTTAGCAAACTCAGAAGCTGTGCTATACGCTTCTCTTGTAATCCCTTTTTGCTCTGCTTCAATGAGTAGTTCAGCATATAGCTTTCTAACCTCATTAAGATTAACCTGATTATAGATCACCTTTCTACGCTTAAAAAGTTGCTCAATCTGCTCTGTTATTGTCTTTCTATACTGCGTTTTACGGGGGGTAACCTTAATAAATAGTTTCTTAATCATTTCATAAAAGTAGTTAAACGTTTTGATAATGTTCCTTATTAAGGCTGGTAATTCGTCACTATTTTCACGAAAAGCCTTAACAAGGTGATAGATAAGCACACTAGAGATTAAGAGAAACAGTACTATTCTCAGGCCTGCTGCAATAGATACTAAAAATGCATTACCTGTTCTAACGATCTGCTGCCTTTCTTCTGGAGCAAACTCAATAGGTTCACTTTGGCGTTCTTGGAATATTGGTTCTCTACCTTGTTGTTGAGTGTGCATAAAAGGTAGTACAGCCTTAATTGCATTAGGAACATAAAAATAAACTGGAGACAGATCGTCAGGCAGTAGAGTTGCAACTACAGAGAAAATAAGGACAAAGACTAAAGACCAAACTACCCACTTAAAACCTAAATTCTTCTCTACATCAGCTTTTTCTCTGTCCCAGTCACGGTTCTTTCTAAGATAAAGAACAAGTGTCGACATAGCAATAGTTGATGCAGCAAGTATTGCGCCAAAAATATTTACTTTGAGTCTAAGAAACGATGCCACTAGCATTCTCTCTTGAAAACTCTGTTCAGCAAATACAACAAAGATCAAAAGGACAACCATCGGTAAAAAGAGAAGCCGTAACATCTTTAATCCTACGCCACTTTCTCTTTCTGCAATCCCTACATAGCTTTCATCAGATTGCCTTTTTAATTCCATATCGACGAGAGACTCCGTCATAGACTTAGCTAAGTTTCCGGCAGTTCGTGCTAAAACCCAAACAAAATATAAAAGCACAAAGGCAAAAATAAAGTTGACTTCAAGAAACCGAGTCAGTTTAAGGTGAGAAAGAAAAACATCCATTGATAGCACAAACATCGTATATAGCTTACTTAATACTACTAAGACCAGAAACTCTGGTATGCGAGACCTCTTTTTATCAAAAGACTCTGGTTTGGCTGTTGCAAAATAACCCAAAAAGGTAACAGCAATACTAAGAAAACCAAGATAAAAGTGCAATTTTAACTCTGGCCACATAAAAGTTAAAAGCTCTGCCATTGCTGCTACAAAACCAAACCCTACTAAAGCTAAAAGAAGCGGTATTACCCAAATAATTAGATTATTTTCATGCTTCTCTCTTTCGTTCGAGTGCACTAATCTCATCCTCCTCTCTAATTTGGTGTAAAATCAAGGAGGAAGCCTGTGACCTACCAAGATACTCTTTAAACCTTGCTCCTTCAACTGCAATAATAACAGCCTTATAGCCACTTTCTATTAAGGATTGGGTAAAATGCATTATCTCCTCTGTGTCTCGTGGCACAATGACAACTATTGTCGTTCCCCAGGGGAGCCTGGTTTTAATTCTTTGAGATAAATTGATGAAAGATTCGGCGTTTCTATTGCCTTCGATACAGGAAAGAATCTCTAACAACTGTTTCCCTTGCCCTTTTCTTGGCATGACATTTTCTAGAGGCTCAGAATCTAGAACCATCGAGTCAGAAAAAGCTGATGCCTCAGCTACTGAGACGCCATTTGTAGCAAGGCCAATTGCTTGTCTTTTGCTTGTAAGATGCGCTGCAATAGAAGCGGCAACAGTAATTGCTAGTTCTTTGGCGCTTTCGTAACGAGTTGGGAAATAGTCTTTACTATCTAGATCAAGTAAAATCATAGTATCTAAGGTCATTGTTGCTTCATACTGGCGGACCATAAGTTTTTCTTGCTTTGCCGAAGATTTCCAGGAAATATGCTTTGGCGGATCACCTGGTTTATAGTCTCTAAGGCCTGCAATCTTTAAGGGATCTTCATAGATCCTTTGAGGATGCCTCAAATTCCCTATTGGCTGGGTAGAGGTAAGCCCTAATTCTTCAATCGGGATTACCCTTGGATAGACTGTAACAGAATCAAACAATTGCACTTCGAGTTCCCTTTTATAAAGCCCGAAGATATCTCCTAGCTCAAGCTTTAAAGGCCCAAGTACATACGCTCCTCTTCGCCCACCATGTATTGTATACTCTAGTGTCCTGGTTTCTCCTGGTCTTAAGGAAATAACCCAACTGACACTAGACTGAGTTTTAGGTCCAATCTGTCTCGGGCAGGCTTCTTTTACCTTAAGCCAAACCAGAGGAAATCTGCTATTATTTTCCACCTTGAGCTTTATCTGCATCCGCTCGCCAAAGAAAATTGCGTTGGTTTCAGGTTCTCTGGAAATTCTTAGTTTAGACTCACTGTTTCGAAGAAGAATAGGTGGTATAAGCCAGACCATTATGAGTAGATAGAACATAAAGTAAATATAAGGGCCTTTAAACAGCAAAGCAGAAATACCTGCTACCCAAATTAATGTGCTCCAATAGGCCACTTTTTAGTATATGCAACCACGGCTACATACTGGTTTTGCCCACGGTTGCTACTCCTTTCCACTCAGATTACCAGTTTAAGCTTTCAAACTTTCTAATTCCACAGGTACGGTTTCTAAGATCTCCTCCAAAACCTTTTCTGGTGTTTTACCTCTTAGGCTGCTTTCTGGTCTGAGAATGATTCTGTGACGCAGAGTCAAAGGAGCAAGATACTTAACATCATCAGGTATTACATACTCCCTACCTTTTAAGGTAGCGTAGGCTTGTGCTGTTTTATAAAGTGCTAGAGAGCCTCTTGGCGATGCCCCAATAGAAACATCACTGTGTTTCCTTGTCGCCTGTACTAATCTAACGATATATTCCCTTACCGATTCTTCGACAAATGTTCTTTTGACTAGCTCCTGCATCTTTACTAAGTTGTTTCCTTCTGCAACAGCTGTGATGCTTTCGACTGGATGGCTATATTGCAGCCTTACTAGAATCTCATTTTCTTCCTCTTCTGTCGGATAACCAAGGCTAACCTTTATCAAGAACCTATCTAGCTGAGCTTCTGGAAGTGGGAAAGTCCCTTCATATTCTACAGGGTTTTGGGTGGCAATAACTAAAAACGGCTTTGGCAGTTTCCTTGTTTTCCCATCGCTTGTGACTTGTTTCTCTTCCATACATTCTAAGAGAGCAGATTGGGTTCTTGGGGTTGCACGGTTAATCTCATCTGCAAGGACGATTTGAGAAAAAATCGGGCCTTCTTTAAACTCAAATTCGCTTGTTTTCTGATTAAATACCGACACGCCAGTTACATCAGATGGCAACAAATCTGGCGTAAATTGAATGCGATTAAACTGTAATCCCAGACTTATGGCAAGACTCCGTGCAAGCATCGTTTTGCCAGTCCCAGGCACGTCTTCTGTTAAAACATGACCAGAACAAAGCATTGCAACAAGCACTTGATCGATAACATTTGCTTTACCAATGATGACTTTTTCAACATTGCCTTTAACGTTTTCGCAAAACTGTCTAACTTCATGTACTTCGGCTTGAGTAATTTTTTCCACTTTTACCCCTCCATACAAGTTACTAACTAAGACATACGTCTAAAATAACGAACAAGTGGGTATTTCTCTAGCCACTCCAATATTTCAGGACCTTTAGCTCTAACGATAACTCCATAAACATTAATGCCATTTTCTTGCACATAACTTAATCTTTGCGACATATACGGATCAATTCCTGCCAAATACTTGTTATAGTCGGTAAACAACTGCACACGATTGCGCATTTCATCTTCTACAACGTCTTTTAAGTTTTTAATATTGTTTTTCAAGAAATAGACTGGAAGACCCCAATTATCCCAAGAGCTTAGCCACTTAGATGAATCCCATAAATCTCTAGTTGCTATTCCTAGCCATAAAATATCTATTTCACTATTATTAAATAAAACCTCTAACTCAGGAAGAGACACAAACCGATTAAAACTTAATGTAAATTGAGCTGGTCCTACCATTTCACTAACAATACTTGTGTCCATAGTTACAGGCTGTGGCGTAGCTACATCCGGATAATAGAGTTCGACAGAGCTATCTACAAATGAATACAGTCTGTCAAGGATAATAGAATCATTGACTAAACTCACCCTATACTGATAATTGCTTCTTATGGTATCGCTTGGAGCAGAGAATTTTTCGAGATAGAAGTTTAAAGCATTATCTCCTTCACGGTTAATACTAGATTTAAAAAACCCAGGATGTAACATCTCCTCAGCTGTTGCTGCAGTCGTAAGGATCTCATAATGAAGCAGATTTGGACGAGAAAGAATTGTAGCAAAAATAATTACGCAAATTAACGAGATTAAAAGCACCCAAAAAGCTGGCTTTACAAGATATTTAAGCATAGACTTATACCACATTCTTCTACCAGAAATAGCATCTAAACGACTGTCTTTAATAGTGTTTCTGAACAGCTCTTCTCCTGCGAAAGAATCGTCTAAAACCTGTTTACATTTAATACACTCTTTGAGGTGATCTTCAACAAAGTGTTTAGTCCCTTCTCTTAATTCGCCGTCAAGATAAATTGGCAGTAAATCCTGGACAATATCACATTTCTCTCTCATTTTACTCCCTCCTTTTTTGTTCCAAAGCTTGATATAGTTCTCTAAATCTAGTTCTTGCCCGAAACAGAGCTACTTTAACAGTTGAATCAGACTTTCCTATTGTCTCGGCAATATCATCATACGATAACCCTAAGTGGTCCCTTAAAAGTAAAATTGAACGATAATTATCAGGAAGTTGCTGCAATACTTGTTGAACTCTTTTTTGAGTTTCAACAGACTCAAGATATTTCTCCGGCAGATCTCCAGGACTTAGGGCAGGTTGTATGTCTATCATCTCGTCACCGACAAAGCGTTTTCTGTGACGATATTCGTCAATGTAAAGATTGTGAGCGATTCTAAATAACCATGCACCCACTTTATCGCCTTTAAAAGAGCGTAGATTGGTAAATGCCCTGTAAAAAGTTTCTTGGGTAAGCTCCTCTGCGACAAGAGGATCCCCTGACATCCGGAGCAAATAATCATTGACCTTTTTGACAAACCGGTCATAAAGATCCTTAAAATCGTCTGGATGCTTCTCTTTGAAGTTGTCCTTTTGCTCCATGATGTCACCCCTTTCCCCCCCAAGCTAAATTCCTTCTATCTTACAGCTTCTCTTAGAACATCAATTTCTTTTTCTGTAAGGTATCTGTAACTACCCCTAGGAATCTTTCTATCGAGCAAAAGCGGACCAAATTCAGTCCTTTCCAAATATATAATGGTATATCCCACTGCGGCGCACATTCTCTTGACTTGATGAAACTTACCCTCTTCAATTACCAGTTCCGCATTGTTTGAACCTAGGACCCTTACACTTGTTGCGGTCGCAACATAGTCTCCTAAGTCAACGCCTGTAAGAAGCGCACTTAAGCTATTTTTGTCTATCTCCTCTATGGTTTCAAAGCAATACTTTTTAGGAATTTTATATCTTGGTGCTAAAAGCATATGTGCAAGTGGACCATCGTTTGTTAACAATAAAAGACCTTCTGTGTCTTTATCAAGTCTTCCTACTGGGAAAATATCCTTACGCCTGTCCTCTGGATCTATCAGATCAAGCACAGTATTATGAAAGGTATCTTCGGTCGCAGTGATAAATCCAGCAGGTTTATTTAACATCAAATAAACATAACGTGTGTAATAGATCAGTTCACCATCAACTTCTATCTTAACATGTTCTGGGTCTATCTTAAATCCAGGATCGGATACTAAATCTCCGTCAACTGTTACAGATCCACTTTTAATAAGGGCTCGCACTTGCTTTCTAGTGCCTTTTCCGGCATGAGATATGATTTTGTCTAAGCGCTCCATTATACCATCCTCCAACCTTTAGGGTAATGGTTTTTTAGAGTCTTGTTACTGACCTTTCCCCAGCCAAGAGGGTGTTCTTCTAAAAATACTCCAGTCCATCCATTTAGACTATCTAGATTAAATGTTTGACCTCTTAGATAGGTATTGAGTCTTTGATCTTTAAGATCCAGTACTAGTCTGTTTTTTACCTCGTCTTTTGTTAGTGCCATGATTAAGGCCTGCGATGGCACAAATCTCTTAGTCTTTAATTCGCCTAAAAACCAACCAGGACGAGATACCTTCAAACCATCTAAAGATGGCAAGTCTTTTCTTACATAAAAAAGGTGATTTCCATAGGATTCTAATGTAAAATCATCAGCACTAGAATCGATATTTTCATGCCAAAATTCCTGAAACAGCTCTGGATAATCTCCTCTTTGCCTAGCTGAGGCAGGGCTAGCAGTTACCTTTGTTTCTTTTTTCTTCAGTTTGGCAACAAAATGCCCCTCTCCTTCTACTTTATGAGGCCAGAGTCTTAGAGTATAGTAATCTTGGCCTTGAACAAGACCTTGTTTGGCTTTTAAGACTATACCTTCAAAGTCCTGATTATTACTTAAAAATTCTCTAAGTACATCCTCATTTTCCTTACAATTGAATGTACATGTGGAGTACACTAGTATACCTCCTGGTTTAAGTAAGCTACTTGCCTCTTCCAGGATACCTCGTTGTCTTTTTTGGCAAAAAACAGGGGGATACTCCTGCCAGCCTTTTATCCCTCTAGGGTCTTTACGGAACATGCCTTCCCCAGAGCAAGGTGCATCGATCAGTATCTTATCAAAAAAGCCAGTAAAGGTTTTTTGTAGATTACAAGAAGTCTCATTTAAAATTGTAACGTTTTTTATCCCTGCCTGCTCGACATTTCTATTTAAGGCCTTCAACCTATCTGGGTATAAGTCATTGGCCACAATCAAACCGTTTCCCTTGATTTTTGCGGCTATTTGCAGAGTTTTCCCTCCAGGAGCACTGCATAGATCTAAAACTTTGTCTCCAGGCTTTGGATCTAAGATTGCGACAGGTGCCATAGCAGAAGGCTCCTGTAGATAAAATAGTCCCGCATGATAATACGGATGTTTTGCTGGTCTAGCTGATAAGGGATAGTAGAATCCCTCCTCGCTCCAGGGAATCCTTTCGAGAGGCCAAGGTGCTAGCTCTAAAAAATCTTCTACGCCTATTTTTAAGGTGTTAACTCTAAGACCAGGTCTAGAGTTTCCTTCATTTAGAGCCTTTAAAAAGCTTGGAAAGTCACCCCCTAAGATAGATTCCATCTCTAAAACAAAACTTTCAGGTAGTTGCATGTCAAATCTTCCTATCGTAATTTTGTATTACCCCACATAGCAGGGTTAGAACAAGCTTTGGCGAAAAAAGGCAAGTGGAGGTGTGACGCGTGAACTCTGAATTATTATTAAAAAACCTCAACCCTGAACAACAAAAAGCAGTGCAGCATCACTCTGGTCCTCTTCTTATCATTGCCGGTGCAGGCAGTGGTAAAACAAGAGTTATTACCCATCGTATTGCCTATTTGATCGATCATTACCGAGTTAAACCGATGAATATACTTGCTGTGACTTTTACGAATAAAGCAGCTAGTCAAATGCAGGAAAGAGTAGCCGATCTCGTAGGTCCAGTTGCGGATTTTATAACTATAAGTACGTTTCACTCTTTTTGTGCTCGACTTTTACGTATAGAAGGCGAACATATAGGCCTTAAAAGAGGCTTTACTATTTATGATGCCACCGACTCAGAAAATCTCGCCAAAAAAGTTTTATCAGAACTTAACCTTGACCCAAAACGTTTTTCAGAGAAGATGATGTTAAGCGCAGTATCTGCTTCGAAGAACAATCTGATTCTACCTGAAGACTATCCTGAGGATAGTTTTAGCGAAGAGAAAATAAAACAGTTTTACGCTTCTTATCAAAAAAAGCTTAAAGAAAGCAACGCTGTAGACTTCGATGACCTCATTATGCAAACAGTAGTGCTTTTTAAGAGACACCCTAATATCCTAGAAAAATACCAAAAGCGCTTCCAATATATCCTAGTAGATGAGTATCAAGACACAAATCATACCCAGTATATTCTAGTTGCTTTACTTGCAGCCTCTCACAAAAACATCTGTGTTGTTGGTGATGATGATCAGTCGATCTATAGCTGGCGAAACGCAGATATTAGAAACATCCTGGAGTTTGAGAAAGACTTTCCTAATACTACAACTATTAAGTTAGAGCAAAACTACCGCTCGACTAGTTCGATTCTAGAAGCTGCGAATAACATAATCGCACACAACTTAAATCGTAAAGCTAAATCTCTTTGGACTGAAAATCCCAAAGGCGAAAAGATCCAAGTATATCAAGCAGATAGCGAACGTGACGAAGCACAATTTATTACCAATGAAATTAACCAACTAATAAAAAAAGGAGTTCGACTTAAGGATATTGCAGTCCTCTATCGAATGAACTCCCAATCTCGTGTTCTTGAAGAAGTCTTTTTAACTAATAAACTGCCTCATATAATCTATGGAGGCACTCGTTTCTACGATCGTGCTGAGATTAAGGATACATTAGCCTATCTTCGCTTAATTGCAAATCCTTATGATACTATTTCTTTTAACCGTGCCATTAACACACCAAAAAGAGGTATTGGTCCTGTAACTATCGCTAAAATTGAAGACGCTAAGGAGAACTTTGGTGTCAATTATTTAGATACTCTCCTTAGAGCTACAAGCATACCGAATCTAGGAAGCAAATTAAAGGTTATCAGTGAATTTGCTAGACTGTGGTATTATTTTACGACTTATCAAGAAGGTCATACTATTACAGAGATTGTAGAGTCTATTTGGGACAAGACCGAATATATGAAAATTCTAGAAAACGAAGGTACAGACGAAGCTCTTGCAAGAATAGACAACTTAAAAGAGTTTTTAAGTGTTACTAAAAGCTACGATGAAAGAACTGATAATATGGGTTCTCTAAACGGGTTTCTTGAAGAGATCTCCTTAATAACGGATATTGACCGCTATAGCGACACTAGCGACGCAATCAGCTTAATGACTGTACATTCGGCTAAAGGCTTAGAGTTCCCAGTTGTATTTGTTACAGGACTTGAAGAAGGACTCTTCCCAAGTTCAAGAGCCTTATATGACGAAAGCCAAATCGAAGAGGAAAGAAGGCTTTGCTATGTTGCCATAACTAGAGCGATGAAGCTATGCTATCTTTCCTATGCTGAAACGAGATTTCTCTGGGGACAGACCTCTTACAATCGGATTTCAAGGTTTATTGAGGAGCTTCCTGAAGAAATAAACAATCTTAGCCGCAAAGCTGCAAGAGTTACAAAGTCCGCAAACCAAGTAGCTACTAGCTTCTCTAGTCCTTTGCCAGAATTAAGAAGCGGAGACAAGGTTCTACATGGCAAGTTTGGTAAAGGTATCGTTATTGAAGTGAAAGGCGCGGGGAAAAGCCAAGAAGTAACGGTCGTGTTTGATGGATGTGGACTCAAAAAGCTAATGCTTGAATATGCAAAATTAACGAAAATATAAATGGGCAGGAGGCTAGCAAAATAATCGTTAGCCTCCTATCTTTTTATCCTTAAATGTAAAATAAAACACCAAACCCAAAAAATCCTCTTCCACTCTGTTAAAATCTCGGAAAATATTACTTTGCTTTATTTGTAAACTCTACGGTAGTCTATAATACAGTGTCTCCCAAGCTCAAAATCTATGGAATATGCATTAGAATCAATAGTTGCTTAGTTAACGATATACCAAAACAACTAGCTCTTGTTGCACAACAAAGGCGATAAAGATAACTATCTCTTTACCGCCTAGTTTTTACTTATTAATAGTGAAGGTCCCGTTTTCTATAACACCTACTCTGATGGCATCGCCTAATCTAAATCCAGCTTTAACTAAACGAGGCTTTGGTGCAGTAAGTCTTTGTGCAAAATAAGTTGCCAAATCTCTTGCAGCAAAGCTACTATAGGTCATTCCCAAAACATACTCTACAAAAAAACTCGTATCAAAGGAAAGTTCATCTATGGTTTTAGACCAGGACTCAAGAAGCTTTGAATGAGCTAAATGCCTTTCAGGTAAATAATCTGGACTGTCAATAAAACTGGCACGGTACTTTTCTAATTCCTGTTTTTTATCCCCTGCGAAACAAAAGTCTATACTGTAACTAGCATTTAAATTTTCGCAGACAAGATAAAACCAGAGTATAGAGATGTCCGCATGAGGACTTGAATACTCAAGTAATTCATTCAACCATTCTTTAAGAAAGCCTATTTCTTCTTGTATTAGTTCTGTTTTTCTAAATGCTTCGAAATCTTCATGGGGAAATATCTTTTCACAATAATAAATGACATTATCTAAAGCAAAGTCAAACTCAGTCTGTGCATCCAAAAGTCCCAGTATATAACTACAGGCCGCCCTGTAGGCTTTGCTGGTCATCTCAGTAGCCCCCTTAGCTCTTTCCCCATTAATTTAAGGATTATACTAACCTTTTTCAGCATACTAAAGCCAAGTCCTGCTCACACAAGGATATTAAAATACTTTCTAAGTCCGAAAAAAAAATATAAATAAGGTGTAACTTTTTTAGACTCTCACCGTTATATTAATGAAAGTCAAACAAAGTAGCTATATGAAATACTTCAATTTTTATACATTTTCCAACACCTTTTTTATATTGATGCCGGTACTTCCGGTATCTCCCCCCTAATTTTTGATTGTTTCATTAAAAATATAAGTCACGTAAGGGCGTTTAGAAAAATTAAAAAATAATTTTCGATTTAGGTGTAACTTTTTGATGTCCTTACCGTTATATAGGTGAAACGCAAAAGCAACAACTAATTCAATGCAATTAACTAATTATTTATATACCCCAACACCCTTTTCATTTGGATGTCGGCCACCCCCGACATCCAACCCCTTAAAATGTTTTTAACGTTTTCATATATAAATTCTTATTTCCCTAATGGAAGAGTAGATTAAATTTACTCTTCCATCCCTTATCCTTGTTATTGATTTTTTCAGCCCCCAACATCCTCCACCCTTTGGGTTCGATCATGAATCACCAACTCGAACCTAGGTAGATGCCACCTACTGTACCGTTTTTGTAAAGAAACGCTTGGTTAAACCAAGTGTTTCTTTATACCTAAAACTCTAGCAAAAATTATAAGCAATTATCAAATTTTTATCTATCCCAACACCCTTTTTCATAAGATGCCGGTACCCCCCGGCATCTCCCCCATTAGAAACCTATACCCCTAAACTCATATATAGTTAAGTAAAAGCACAACTAAATTTGTGCTTTTCTTTTTTTAAATATTTAACACCACAAACTCAATATCCTGCATCTTCACAGAAATATCTGCCTTTTTCATTTAATTCGTTTTTGAAGCTCTATAGATATGTCTTGCCATCTAAGTTCTCTTTCTTCTAGAAGAACTGTTAAATGATATATAAGGTCGCTAACCTCATAAGTTAGCTCACTTTTAGAAAGGTTTTTTGCTGCTATAATAACCTCGGAGGTTTCTTCACCAACTTTTTTTAGAATCTTGTCTAGTCCTTTATCAAAAAGATAATTAGTATATGAGCCTGGTTTTGGACTAGACTTACGACTTTTAATTGTTTTACTTAGTTCGGATAAGCTTTCACCAATGTTTGTATTATTCTCGTAGAAAGAAGTATAAAAACACGAACGGTTATTTGTGTGACATGCAGGACCTGTTTGTTCAACAATAAGGAGTACACTATCTCGATCACAGTCTAGTAGAATATTCTTTACAACTTGGAAGTTGCCACTTTCCTCACCTTTTACCCACAGTTTTTGTCTGCTTCTACTAAAATAAGTGGCTCTTTTAGTTGCTAAAGTTCTCTCCCAAGCTTCTTTATTCATATAGGCTTGCATTAAAACCTTATTATCTAAATAGTCAACACTAGTTGCAACTACTAGTCCTTGTTCATTAAATACAGGTTCTAAACCTGTGCCAGATACAGCGATACCGTTTTTAGCTAAATACTCTTTACATGCTTTAATCGAGAGCTGATTAAAGTGAAAGATTGAGGCAGCTAAAACCGCATCTGCTCCAGCTTCTATACCTGCTCTTAAATCCTCTAGTTTTCCTGCTCCACCAGATGCTATAATCGGAAGGTTAACAGCATCTTTAAGAGCCTCTAACAACCTTAGATCATAACCCTTTTTCGCCCCATCAAAGTCTCTACTGGTAACTAAAATTGCACCAGCGCCTCGTTCTTCTACTTCCTTTGCCCATAATATGGCATCTAGCTCACTTATTCTTTTGCCTCCGTGAGTAAGGACAGCCCAGCTATCCTCCTTTTCTTGTACATCAATAGCAACAATAACCTTTTCGCTGCCAAACCTCTCGCTCGCTTCATTAATAAAATCGGGATTTTCTACTGCAGCGCTATTAATAGAAACTCTACTTGCTCCAAGTAAAAAGGCCTTTTCCATATCCTTGATACTTCTAATTCCCCCTCCTATTATCAGAGGAATATCTATTTCTCTAGCGATTGCTTCGACATACTCGTACGCAGTCTCTTTTCCCTTTGCTGTCGCGGAAATATCTAAGAAAACGATTTCATCTGCGCCGTCTCTTTCGTACTTTTTGGCAAGGGTTATGGGATCACCAACATCTTTTAGATCAATAAATCCAATGCCCTTTACTACATGTCCATCTTGAAAGTCTAGACAAGGAATGATTTTTTTAATCTTCATGTTAAAGCCTCCAACGCTTCTTCTACAGTAAACTTTTTCTCATACAGCGCTTTACCAGCTATTACCCCGTATAAAGGTAGCTTATTTAGTTTTAGAAGATCCTCTAAGGAGGCTACACCTCCTGAAGCAACAATCTTAACAGGCAGCTTACAAAGCCTTTCGTATAGTGAATAGTTTGGTCCTTCTAGAGTACCATCTCGGTCAATATCAGTATAGATAATTTCATCTATGCCAATATCTACCACTTCACGTGCTAAATCAAAGCCGTTTTGGCTCTCTCCTTCAAGCCAACCTTTGACCTTTACAATATTTTTTTTAGCATCTATTCCAACTGTTATCCTGCCTGGGTATTTTTTGTTAGCCCATTTAACAAGCTCAGGGTTTTCTAAAGCTACAGTACCTAAAACGACTCTAGAAACACCAGATTCAATTAGCTGTTCTATATCGGCTTTGTTACGTATTCCTCCACCAGTATCAATTGTTGCAGAAACGACTTCTGCCATCTTTTGGATGATTTTTCTGTTTGAGCCATCTCCTTTTGCTCCGTCTAAATCTACAACATGGATTCTCTTTGCGCCACTTCTAATGAAACTTTGAGCTAGCTCTAAAGGATCCTCACTATAGACTTTCTCTTGATTGTAGTCTCCACGAAAAAGCCGCACTGCTTTAGATCGTCTTATATCAATTGCCGGTATAAAGAGCAACTTATATCCACCTCTCTAGTCGATT
>Ga0172377_10005083_pt1 | contig 13517 bp, 8 predicted proteins | sample Pumphouse3metaG_FD_119749 | JGI IMG/M metagenome (GOLD analysis project Ga0172377, IMG submission 119749) | Leachate microbial communities from a municipal landfill in Southern Ontario, Canada - Pumphouse #3 metaG | ecosystem: Engineered > Solid waste > Landfill > Unclassified | place: Canada... | reverse complement strand
ACAGGCAGCTTCATTTATCACCCCAGTCCATATTACTTGGGTGTCAAATATGAGGAGGCTGACAATCTTGACAGAAGAAAAACACGCCTGCGTCTGCGCCAGTTAAGCTGGGATCCGGAACTAAAGCTTAGCCCAAAAAACTTAAGCCTGCGCTTAAAACTGCAGCGCCTGGAATGGAAATATGTGCGCAAAGTCAACGAAAAAGGCAAAATCAGCTATGACTGGCAATGCCTGAAAATTGAGTGCAAAGCTCCTGAACGGCTGAATATGCGCGAGTTGGAAATGCTGCTCGAGCTAGATGAGTTGGCTGACGGCAGCTACGAGCTGCTGCTCGAGGGGCCAGCGGGCATACGCAGCAAGCTTGCCTTCTGGCATTACCAGGGACAAGGCGGAGCACGCAGCAGCAATCCGGATATTTTGAACTTTAGCACAGATAAACAACTGTACCAAAAAGGCGAGGAAGCCGGTGTTTTTCTGGATGCCTTGGAGGAGGGGCTGCTGCTGGTAATGCCGGGTGGTGAAGAGGGGCTGGCACCCGGCTTCGAGCAAAAAATCAAACCAGGCAAAAACCTATTCCAGGTACCAATCCCCGAGCATGTCAGGGGGAAATACTATTTTGCCGCTGTAACCCTGCTGCAAGGCGGTGCAGCGGGCAAGCGCAGCTTCGGCTTGTTGCGCCTGCCTATAGAGCAAAACCAGCACAGGCTGCAAATTGAAATCCAGGCTCCCTACAAAGCGTACTCCGGCGAAAAGCTGGCACTGAGCCTGAAGCTTAAAGACATGGCAAACCAGCCCTGTTCGGGCAAAGTGCAGGTTTTCGCCGTGGACGAGGGAATTTTGGCGCTGACCAACTTCAAAACCCCGGATATTTTCGGTTTTTTTCACGGCGACAACTACTGCCGTTTTTCTTATCATGACATCTATTCGGCCTTGTTCCCGGATTTACAAGGGGAAAAAAGCAGCAGCATTGGTGGTGACCTGGCTTTTTCCAGCCGCATTTCTGAACTTAAAGTTGCCGAGGCGGCTTTATGGTTAGGCCCGGCTCTGGAGGTTCCCAAAGATGGCATCTCCGGCATAGAAATGCAGCTGCCTCAACATCACGGTGCCCTGCGCCTGATGGCGGTGGCGGTCGCCGATGACAAGCTGGGTAGCTTTGAACAGCAGATAATCCTGAAAGAACCCATTAGCGTACAAATCACCGCTCCTTTGGCGCTGGCGCCAGGCGACAAGTTTATCTTGTCGCTAAATGCATTCAACCATGAAGTGCCCCAGAAGCAGGCTGAATTGCTGCTGCAATTGCCCGAAGGCCTGATTGTTGAAGGAGCAAAAACTTTCAGTCTGGATTTGCCCCAGGGCACTAGCCAGAACCTGCAAGTGCCTTGCCTGGTTGCGGAAACGGCGACGGGCGGAGATATTTCCTGCCAAATAAAGCTGGGCGATTTCAGCCGAAGCAGCAGCGTGCCGCTAACCGTGCGCCCGGCCACTTTGCCAATCACCCGCTTCAAGAATATCGAGCTAGCGCCAGGCAAAAGCCACAACCTGGCCTTTGAAGCCGCGCAATGGCAGGGTGTGCCGCAAACCAGCCTACGGATCAGCGCCTCGCCCGCCTTGGCGGTTTCCGAAGCTCTGCAGTGGTTGGATGCATATCCCTATAATTGCCTGGAGCAAACCGTTGCCAGGCTGCTGCCCTATCTGGCAAGCGCGGAACTGCTGCACAGCGGCCTGCTAAGTGCAGACATGCAGGCTGGCATTGCCGCCAAAGAGGAAAGTGGCCAGGCAGCCATCCTGGCCATGATGCAAAGCGACGGCTCATTCGCACTCTGGCAGGACTCGCAAAGCAGTCACCCTGAAGCCAGCTTGTTTGCCATATATTATCTTATCGCCGCAGAAAACTATCGCGGCCAGAAGCTACACGGCAGCATAAAAAGACGCCTGCTCGATTACGCCGAACTAGTGCTCGAGGGCTATCGCAGCAGCAGCTGGCAAAAAGCCTATGCCTGCTATATTTTAGCCACGGCGAAAAGCTCCGCTTTTCTGCAGCCGGCTAGGCGCATTCTGAAAAAAGAGCAAAAAAGCCTGTCTGCTTTTCTGGCGGCTGCTGCCCTGATCCAAGGTGGCTATGCCGCTGAAGGAGCAGCAAGGCTAGAAAAAATGCCCCTGGCTGAGTTGTGGCAAGAGGAATACAACGCTGATCCAGGCTTTTTAATGCAGTCGGAAACCAGCAGAATGGCTCTGATATTGTCAGTTTTACTGCAGAATATACCTAGCCATGCGGGCGCTGCGCCATTGGCTCTGCAATTGCAAAGCCGTCTGCGCAATGACGGCAGCGCCTGGGGTCACACCCATGTCAACGCCTGGGGCGCATATGCGCTGGCACTCTTTGCCAATCGCTCCAAGCCAGGCAAAGCTATCGGCAAAATACAACTCCCTGAGGATAGAGAATTGAGCATAGACAGCGATAAGTCTGAGCTTTTCAAGCTAGGTCGGCAAGCGGGAAGCGTCACAGTACAAAATCAGGGTGAAGCTACATTCTATGTGCAGCAACAGCTGTTCGGCAGTCCTGACAGCATGGAGAGTAAAGCCTCAGGCTTGGAGCTGGAACGGCAATATTTGACTTTGGCTGGAAAACCCGCTGACAAAATAAGCCAGGGGCAGTTGCTGACGGTTAAAATCAGCCTCAAAAGCAAGGTCGACATAGACTCCCTGGTGCTGGTGGATTTGCTGCCCGGCGGACTCGAACTGGAAGATAGCCACTTGGCGACCAGAACCTATATTCCGGCAGTGGAAAAAAACCAGGACAAAGACAAGCCGCTCAAGATTGAACTTATCGAGGGACGCGGAGACAGGTTCTTGCTCTTTGGACAACTAAGCAAGAATGAGCCGGCCACAGTCGAATATAAAGTCAGGGCAGTGAGTCGGGGCAGCTACGCCCTGCCGGCTAGCACTGCCGAAAGCATGTATAACCCGGAAATACATTGCATCAGCCAGCCCCAGGGAAAACTGGAAGTCCACTAAACCATACCCCGTCCAAAAGCTGCCCTGCAGGATTTTGAACACTAAGGGGGAGGACACTAAAGGGCACGAAGAGACACGAAGGGACACTAAGGGGAGTCGATTAAGAACTAGCCTCAGTCATCATCAATGAAAAGCACTTCATCGCATAAGCCTGGCTTGTTATTCAAGCTCTGCCTGGCATTTACAGGGCTGTTCGCTGCCTTTGCACTGCTGCTCTTATGCGCCTGGTGCATAGGCCCCGGGCTGTTTGGCCAGCCCATGTCCGAGCTGGCCAAACAAACCCCACTGCGACTCTACTATGACAGCCGCGGAGAGTTGATTTATCTGCAAAGAACCTATGATTACCAATGGCGCCTGCCAATAACCCGCGCAGAAATCCCCGAAGCCGTGGTCCAGGCCACCCTGGCTGCCGAGGACGCCAACTTCTTCGCTCACCGCGGAGTCGATTATGCCGCCGTAGGCAGAGCAGCTTGGCAAAATCTGCGCCAGCGGCGCAGATGCTCAGGGGCCTCCACAATCACCATGCAACTGGCCGGACTGCCCGACGCGGGCCGAAAACGCTCCTGGAGCAGAAAGTTCTTGCAGGCACTGCGAGCCAGGGCCATTGAAAAAAAACTGAGCAAGGAAGAAATCCTTTGCGAGTATTTAAACCGGGCGCCCTATGGCGGCAAGCTATACGGCATCGAGGCCGCCGCATGGCATTATTTTGGCAAACCAGCCTCCCAGCTGCAATTGGCCGAGGCAAGCCTGCTTTGCGGCCTGCCGCAAAAGCCTAACGCTTTCAGGCCTGACCGGCATCTGGACAGAGCCAAGCGGCGGCAGCGCCTAGTCCTGCAGATGATGCAAAAACGTGGCTATATTAGCCAACAGGAGCTTGAAAAACTCTACCGCCAGCAATTGCTGTGGCGCGACTTCAAACTTCCCTCGAAACTGGAGAATCTGGCAAAAAGCCGCGACGGTATGTATTTAGCTCTAGCCCAGACAGAGCAGCCCGACGCTGCTGCGCTGCACTGCAATCTGGATGTGGAGCTTGACGAGCTGCTCTTGCAAAGCCTGAGACGGCAGGCGCAGCTGCTCCCTGGTGTGCAGGACGCCGCCGCAGTACTGCTGGACAGCAAAAACTCCGCTGTATTGGCCATGATTGGCACCCTTGACTTCGCTGCCGCCCAGGGCGGCCAAGTCAATGCCGTCAGCGCCAGACGCAGTGCCGGCTCAACTTTGAAGCCCTTTATTTACGCCGAGGCAATTGACGGCGGACTCCTGGTTGAAGAAAGCAGCATCCTGGATGCGCCCTTGCTCTATAGCGACTACCGCCCGACAAATTACGACAGTGGCTTTCATGGCCTAGTCAGCGCAGGTGAGGCTCTAAGCACCTCGCTCAATACCCCCGTACTGCGTTTATTGGCGGAACTAGGCACTGAGCGCATTGCCCAGCGCTTGCAGACCCTGCACATTTGGCACAGCCAGAATGCCGGCAAACTGGCGGAAAAAGACGGGCTGGCACTGGCACTAGGAACGCATGGACATACGCTTTTAGAGCTGAGCGCAGCATATGCGGCATTGGCTAACAATGGCAATTATACGCCGCCGCGCTTCTGCCGTGATACCCACATTAAGCCTGAGCAGACTTTTACGCCGGCGGCCTGCATCATGATTTCGCAGATGCTAAGACGGCGGCCGCTGCCTAATTGCCCAGTGCAGGTAAGCTGGAAAACCGGCACCTCCAATGGCCATCGGGACGCTTGGTGCTTTGCTTATACCCCAGACTACTGCCTCGGCATTTGGCTGGGCAACAAAGACGGCTCGCCGGCAAAATCCCTTACTGGCCTCGAGGCCGCCGCTCCGGTGGCTGCCGCCGTCTTTACCGCTCTCTACCGTGGACGTGGTCGTCCAGACTGGCCTATTGCCGAGGAATTATTTAGCATGCAGTATATCTGCAGCCACAGCGGCAAGGCCGCCACAGCGCAATGCAAGCTGACTCAGCCGGCCAGGGTAATAGCGCAAATCCCTCTGCAAACTTGTCAGCAATGCCGGCTTGGCAAAGACAGCACAGTACAAATCACCAAGCCAATGCCGGCACATTACCTGGCAGACGCCAGCGATAACACGGTTAGCCTAAGCCTGACGGCAGAACCAAGCGAGGTACTGTGGTATATCAACAATAAATATCTGGGAAAACTGCCCGCAGACGCAAGAATAAGCTTTGTCCCAGGACGCTATGAGCTACTGGCTCAGGACCCGAAAAACCAAAATCAGCAGGATAAAATCACCTTTTCTGTAGGGCTGCCCTGAAAACCTGCGCCTCTATTGCACACTAAGGCGCACGAAGTTTTAAAGGCTGGCTGCTCTCTCTTGCATAGCAGTTTTTCCGCGTTATTTTAAGACTTTGAGCTGTTTTTCTCTACCCAAGCTTGGAGCCTACATGTTGACATTTTGTCCTCAAAATAAAAGTTTCACTTTTTCTGGAGCCAACAGTCCTCTTTTACTTAACTGGCGAAGCGCTATTCAAGTTGAAGAGCGCCTGCACGAGCCTGATGAAGTGCTTTCCGCTCCGGAGCAAAATTGTTATCGTCTAATTTATAATTCCCTGTCGCTGGTTTGGCACTGGCGGGTGCAAATCATAAAGGGCAGGCTGATCCTCAGCTCCAGGCTAGAAAATCAAGGCGAGCAGGACATTGCCCTGCAAAAAGTCTATTTTTGTATAGCGCACACTCCTTGCTTGGCGCAAGCCGGGGCTGAAGTTCTGGCTCTGGGCAGCCCAGCCCAGGCGGTGGGACAAGTGAAACGCGAAGTGAGAACGGCGGGGGCGGACGGGGCGATTCTAGAAAGCATGCTGAAATTCCAGTTCTATGAGCGCAGCAGCAAGCTGGCTATGCAAATCGGATTCATCAGCTTTGATAAGTGTCACAGCATAGTGGAATATCAGCCTAACGGGCAAGGTGGCCTGAGCGATGTCAAGGCATATTGCGATTTTGCTGGCTGGCGGCTGGCCGCCAAGAGCAGCCTGGATTGTGAATTGTTTAGCCTGGCCTGGCAGGGCAGCCCCTATCAGCAGCTGGAAGACTGGGCTGACCTGGTGGCTGAGCGGCTCAAGCCCAAGTTCCAAAGCAAGCCGGCCCTGGGGTTCCTGGGCTGGTCATGGAGCATACTGGAACATGAGCAGGAAAATGATGAGGAGATATTACTGGGCAACTTACAGGCCCTCAACGAGAAACTACCTGGCTTCGGCTTCGAGTACCTCTGGCTTAGCCTGGCCAACCTGCCTGGCGGAAACCCCGGCGACTGGATGCAGTGGAACTACAAACGACTGCCAGGCGGATTGCCAAACCTGGTGAGCAAGCTCAAAGACCTAGGCTTTAAAATGGGACTCTGGTGCGCCCCATTTTACCTCAGCAGTGCCTTGACCGAGCTTTGCCAACATTTTGATGAAGCCCTGCTGCGCAATCCGGACGGCAGCCCCATCATAGTCTGCCCAAAATGGCGCCACGGCGACGCCGGCAAGCTGCCCCCAGAACAACGCCCCGATATTTATGCCCTGGACCTGACTCACCCACTGACCCTGGAGTTCATCCAGAAGGTCTTCAGCTTTTACCGCCAGCAAGGAGTGCGCTACTTCATGCTGGACTTCCTGGACAGCTCTTCCGGACAGCTGGGACGCTTCACCTACGGCAAACATTTTGACCCCGCTGTCTGCCAGGGGCCTGAGGCATATAGGGCGGCTCTAAAGCTGATCCGCCAGACCTGCGGTCCGGACACCTTCCTGCTGGCCAGCACCGGCCCTACCCTTCACAGTACCGGATACTTTGACGCCGTGCGCACTGGCAACGATTTCGGCGAAGGCAGACCCATCTACCCGGAGGCCTTCTTCTATCCGGCCAGCTTTGTCATCAACTCCATCAGCTTCTGGACCGGCCCGGGCAGTGCTTTGTGCAATGCCGCGGCGAATTATTACACGCATAGAAAACTCTATCTCAACGACTCCGGCAATGTGCTCACCGTGGACCAGCCTCTGCCCCTGGAAGATGCCCGCATACACGCCAGCATACACGCCTTTAGCGGCGCCTCAAGCATGCTCGGAGATGATCTGCGCTTCATAGACCCGGAACGCCTGGCTCTGATCAAGAAAACCCTGCCTCGCACAGAGGCCTGTGCCAGACCCATGGACCTTTTTGACCTGCCCGACCAGGCCTCGCCGCGCTGGTTTCGGCACCGGGTGGAAAAGCCCTGGGGCAGCTGGGAAGTGCATGTCTTCTACAACCTCAGTGAAGAGTCCATGCGCTTCAGCCTGCCCCTAGAAAGCAAAAGCCTGCTTTGGGAGTTCTGGAACCAGCGTTACCTGGGCTGTCATGATAAATGCTTTGACTTTGATGTGCCAGCTGGAACCGTGCGCATAGTCAGGGTCGCACCTGACTTGGAGCAGCCGCAGTTGCTGGGCAGCGACATGCATACCGCCATGGGAGAAATGGAGCTGCTGGCCTGTGACTGGTGCCGGGAGAGCGGAAGCTTGAGCATCTCGGCCACTAGACCTCTGGGAGAACGCGGCAGTATTTTCATTCGCGTGCCTGAAGGTATGTTTATTAAAAACAGCAACGAGTTTTTCATCGCCAAAGACGCCCACGAGGGCTGCCTGATAGTCAGGGTGCCCTGTGACTTCAGTAAAAACAGCCAGGTCGCAAAACGAATGTTACTGGGAAAAATGGGTCTGGACGACCGACCAGCAAAGCTAAGCGCTGAAGAGCAAAGCAAGCGTTTCGCTTAAAAACACAAAAAAGGCTTACAGTCGAAGAAAAGTCGACCGCATTACCTTCGGGTGCCTTCGTGTGCCTGGAACGCAATTTTAGCCCACTCTCCTGCGTATAGTTAAAAATCAGAAGAACGCAACTTGCACTGGAACCAAAATGCCCTTTCCACAAAACTATCAGCTTGGAGCACATGATTTCCGCGGCTTTCCAGAGGGTCTGTTAAGGCTGGATTATGTCAGTCCCTTTGACGGCCTGCCCGATTGGGCCTTGTTACTGCCTGGCGCGCCTCGGCAGCGCTGCTGGGCGGTGGTTATACACGGGCATGGCTCCAAGGGCAACCAGCTTTTTCTACGACCAGACATACGGCAGAACTGGCTGCCCGAACTGCAAGAGCGCGGCTTTGGCATTCTAAGCCCCAACTTGCGCGGCAATGCCTGGATGAGTCCGGCTGCTGTCCAGGACTTGGATGCTCTGCTGAATTTTCTGCGCAAACAATTTGCTGCGGAGCAGTTTATTTTCACTTCCGGCTCCATGGGCGGCAGCAGCAATTTGATGTATGCCGCCCTGCGCCCTGATAATGTTTCTGCCGTCATTGCCCGCGGCGCCATCTGCGACCTGGCTGCCTACCACGCCTTTTGCCGCCTGTCGCCAAACTCCCCCGGAGCGGAAGCCTATGACGGTGCCGAATTGCAAAGAACCTTGGCCATACGCCAGGATATCGCTGACAGCATAGAGCAACACTATGGCGGTAAGCCAGAGGAAAAACCCGAATTATACCGGGCGCATTCCCCGCTTTTCCAGGCTGAGCAGCTGTTGAAAACCCCAATCTACCTCAGTCATGGAACCCTGGATGCCCTGATGCCGGTGTCGCAGCCCCGTAAGCTGCTGGCCGCCCTGGCTGAACATCAGGCCCTGGCCTACGTGGAAATCCCTGGAGGCAACCATGACTCACCGCTAACTTTTGGCTTGGACAGAAACAGAAGCGACTTCCCCAACCTTAACTTCAGCGCCTTGGACTGGGTGCTGCAACAAACCTGAACCGCAGCCTCGCTGCCCAGTAACGCTGAACCACACCCAAAAAGCCCTTGAACCACTAAAACACACGAGGGCACACAAAAAAATAAAGAGGGGGGGCTGACTAAGCAGGCCAACTACAATTACCATGCTCTACTACTTTTCTGCCACCGGCAACTCCGCTTGGGTTGCCCGCCAACTGGCCACTCTGCTTGGCGATGAAGCCGTTGACATTTTAACATGCATGAAAAATGGAGAGGAGCCGCCTAAACTTCGGGCCGGCCAAAGATTGGGCCTGGTTTTCCCGGTACACGCCTGGAGGCCGGCACCGATCATGCTGGACTTCATCAACAAGCTGACCGTTCCAGATGACTGCCATGTCTTTGCGCTTTGCACCATGGCTAGCTTCGCTGGCAATTGTATGCCCTTCTTAAGCAAGTTTTTGCGCTTAGATAGCAGTTATTCCATACAAATGCCCGAGAACTACATACTCTTAAGCGCCTCCGAAAGCGAGTCGGACATAGCTAATAAAATTGAGCTTGCTCGTCAGCAACTGCCCAGTATAGCCTCTGCGATCCTAGCCGGCAAAAAGGAGCACAAGATCAAAAAGGGCCCGTTTCCAAGCTTTTTCACCACTTGCATTGGTGGAATATTTAAGCATCTGAGCAAAGACCGCGGCTTTCACTGCACGCAATCCTGCAACTCCTGCGGTCTCTGCGCCGAGCTATGCATTTTGAATAACATCAAGATGGTGGACGGCAATCCGCAATGGCAGGGCAATTGTATGCATTGCATGGCTTGCCTGCAGAACTGCCCGCAACTTGCCATAGAATACAAAAACAAGACCCGCAAGCGACAAAGGTACACATTTCCGGCAAAATATAAATGATGCCAAAGAAACATTTTTGTTTTTCCTGTTTTCCCCACTACAAATCCATTTTTCAGAACTAGCGCTTCTCAGGCTTAGAGGCAACACACATTCACCAGAGATACAAGCATGAATCTTCACAAAACTTTTGCCGAGACCCTGTACCGCACTAAAATCATCGCCATTTTACGCGGCGCGAAACCAGCTGAGATTCTGGATTTGTGTAAACTCTTTGAGGAAGAGGGCCTAAGGCTGATTGAAATCACACTGAACTCGCCCGAGGCCCTGCGCAGCATAAAGCTGGCTGCCAGCTATGCCGGAGACGGTCCACTGCTTATCGGAGCCGGAACGGTGCGCAGTGTCGCAGAGGTCGAAGACGTGGCTGCGGCCGGCGGAAAATATATCATATCGCCGCACCTCTCACCAGCCATCATCAAAGCCAGCAAAGAAAAAGGGCTGGTCAGCATACCTGGGGTTTTCACGCCCAGCGAGGCCTGCATGGCCGAGGACTGCGGTGCAGACTACCTAAAGTTGTTCCCGGTCTCCCAGCTGGGAGCCTCATATTGCCGCGACCTGAAGGCAGTACTCAAAAAACCCATGATCGCCGTAGGTGGAGTGGCATTAAACAACTTGAAAGAGCTGCTGCATGAGTGCGATGGACTGGGGCTGGGAAGCACATTGTATAAATGCGGAAAATCACTGCAGCAAATCAGACTGGATCTGCAAGCCATACAGGCAGAGATCAAAAAAATGGATGCCTAAAGCTCCAGCAAAATGGACAAAACTGCCCGTCTAAAGAATACACCTGAGCCGCAACAGGCTCATTGAGCAGGAAAACACATTTTCAAGCAGCCAAAATGGACCAAGGCGGAATTGCCTGAGGCAAGAAGTTCAAAACCAGGAGACAAAATGGAAAAAAACAATGATGCGGCGAAGACTCCAAAAGAAAGCGGAAGCCTCTCTCTACACCATGCCCTAAGCCTTTTTCCTGAAAAAAAGCAGCAGCACAAGCTGCCGGCCCTGGACTTTCTGGGCATCCCGGGCATAGAATACTTGGGCAAGCAAAGGCTGGCCGCTGTCTTCTATGGCGGCGGAGATGGCGAAAAACCGGGCAACTATATCTTATGGCGAGAAAGCAATGACGGCGGACAGAGCTGGTCTGAGGCCATACCTGCGGCAATACCGCTGGACCCAGATGGGCAAAGACTCTTCGACCCTTGTCTCTGGATGGCTCCGGACCAGAGGCTCTGGCTGTTTTTCGCCTCAGCCTACGGCCTGGTTGAGAACTGTGCTGTGATGGCAGCTAGTGCAGCGCCGCCCTATAAAAGCTGGCATCTGCACAAAAACATAGCGCCAGGGGTCATGATGAACAAGCCCATAGTGCTGGCTGACGGCAGCTGGGCCTTGCCGGTGAGTCGCTGGGCTAGCATGAGCCTGCAAGAAAATCTGCCCGTAGGCTCGTCGATTTTTATCTCCAAAGACAATGGCGAGAGCTTTGAATACCGAGGCACAGCGGAAACTCCACCATGCAGCTGTAATGAAAACCAGCTGCTGCAAAAAAATGACAAGAGCTTGTGGATGCTAAGCCGAAACCAGCCACAGCTGGCTGAAAATTTCTCCTTCGACCTAGGCAGCAGCTGGACTGAACCGGCCTACTCTGCCCTGCATGGTGTAGATGCGCGCTTCGCCCTGCGCAGACTGGCCTCCGGCAGAGTCCTGCTGGTAAATCACGGCCCGGTACCGGAGGGAGAAGCCAGGCGGGCAAATATGACTTGCGCTTTGTCCGAGGATGATGCGCAGACCTGGAAATGGAGCTTGCTCATAGACCCAAGAGCCGAAATCTCATATCCGGATTTCTGCCAGGATGAAGAAGGCTACATACACCTGATCTATGACCGAGACCGCTATGGGGATAAAAAGCTGGTGCTCTGCAAATTCAGCGAAGCTGACATTATGGCCGGCAAGCAACCTGAACTTCTGGAAATATGACTGGAGTGCTCTTAAACCCAGTCTAAAAAGACTTGGAACCATTAAAGAGACAGCCGACATTTTTCAGGACGTTTTGCCGCTGCCGTGAACAGCAGGATAGGATGATGGAGCGCGATTTTTCAACAATAATTAAGCACAGAAAAAATTAGGAGCCTGTTGACTATGCCTGAACTTGATTTTTTTGATTGCAACTGCCGTTTCGGCAGCGCCGCCGCCGGGGAGGCCGCTATCGCCACCCTGTCGGAACTGCTTGCCGAGATGGACTACTATGGGGTAAGACGCGCCCTGATTAGACACAATAACCTGGACAAGGGGGCCTTGAGCAGCAACGCCTTGTTGGCTGAGGCACTGACCCAGAAACATGAGGCGCGCCTGGTGGGAGCCTGCTGCATACTTCCGGCGCAGTGTGAGGAAATTCCCGAACCTGAGGAGTTCTTCGCCTGGATGCGGCAGTCCGGAATGAGAGCGCTCACCTTGTCGCCCTTCGAACACAGATACCTGCCCAACCGCTTGACTCTAGGCAAGATGCTCGATGCGGCCAGTGAACGGAAAGTGCCTGTGCTACTCAATGCATTTGCCGGAAAATGGCCCGAACTCTATGCCTTTTTGCAAGAATTCCCCAAGCTGACTTGTATCTATGTAGAGTCAGTAGGCAAATGGGGTAGTGACCGTAATATCCGACCACTGCTGGAAAACTACCAGAACTTCTATTTTGAAACCAGCGGCTACTGGGTGCCTGAAGGCATAGCCGATTTGGTGGAAAAATACGGCAACCGGCGCATACTATACGGCAGCGGATTGCCGCGCTATAACCAGGGTAGCTCAATGCTGCAGCTGCGACACTCCGGCATGGACGCAATCAGCATGGCCAAAGTGGCCGGCGAAAATTTGGAATACTTGCTGCAGGAGGCGGAAATATGAAAAACTCAATCTGGCAAAAAAAAGGCTCTCTAGCCGAGGCCTATTGGAATAAGGGCGCGGCGGGCTTTCCGGTCTATGATATGCACGGCCACATGGGCAGCCATTACGCCATCTATTTCAAGCGCTGCCAGGCGCCGGAAATGCTTGCCCATCTGAAAAGGGCCGGGGTGAAAATCCTGGCCTTCTCGCATCACGACGCACTCTGGGGCAGCCTGCGTAATCAGCAGGTGTATGAGATTTGCCGGCAATACCCAGAGACTCTGCGCTTTTATCTGGCCATCAATCCGCACTTCCCTGAACATATTAAGGAGGACCTGGCCAAGTTTGAAAGCTGGAGACCGCTAGCCATAGGTTTGAAGCTGCTTTCAGACTATCACCGCGTGCCGCTGAGCGACCCCAAATACCAATATGCCCTGGACTTCGCCAATGAAAGAGGACTGCCGGTGCTTTGCCACACCTGGGGAGGAAGCCAGTATAACGGCGGGCCAGTCATGCTGCAGGCAGCACAGAAATATAAACAGGCAAAATTCTTCATGGGACACAGTATCTTTGGAGACTGGGAGTATGCCCGCAGATGCGTGCAGGAAAGCCATGACAATGTCTGGCTGGAACTGACCGCCATACCCGGAGAACGCGGCATCATCGAAAAATTGGTCACCATGGTGGGCAGCCAAAGGCTGCTGTTTGGAACCGACCTGCCCTGGTTTGACGAGTTTCAGGCCATAGGCGGAGTGCTGGCCGCAAAAATCAGCGAAGAAGACATGAAAAATATCCTCTGGCGCAATGCCGAAGCCATTTTGCGGGAAAGCGGTGCATTGAACGCATAAAAGTTTACGCACTAAAGCACAGAGGGGGAGGACACTAAGGCACACGAAGAGACACTGAGGCACACGAAGAGACACTGAGGCACACGAAGAGACACTGAGGCACACGAAGAGACACTGAGGCACACGAAGGGCCAGCAAGTT
>Ga0172377_10005082_pt1 | contig 13517 bp, 9 predicted proteins | sample Pumphouse3metaG_FD_119749 | JGI IMG/M metagenome (GOLD analysis project Ga0172377, IMG submission 119749) | Leachate microbial communities from a municipal landfill in Southern Ontario, Canada - Pumphouse #3 metaG | ecosystem: Engineered > Solid waste > Landfill > Unclassified | place: Canada... | reverse complement strand
TTCACCGCAAGATGCGAGTGAGCCAGCAGTTAATACTAAAGCAGCAACAAATAAAAAGTTTTTCTTCATAAATAATTTTTCCTCCATGCAGCCTGTATATGTGGCTACATAAAAATTATAAGTTATAAATAATGCGTTGTATACCAATATTGTCAAAAAGTTTCAAACTTTTCATATTTTCCCTACTTATTTAACACTCGTTAAGCTTTTGTAAACATTATGATGCAATTATTGTAGCTTTTATTATTTTTTAATTAAATTTGGGATATTAATTTTGAAATGTTTTGATAATATTAGTCATTGAAAGATCATAATTATCAGGAAAAATGAATAAAAACGACGTTAAATTCTCAATAAAGATAGCACAAATGAGTCAAAATACCTTAGATATTGTGTTAGATAGAACAATATGCTTCATTTTCCTACCTTCCAAATTTGACATTAAGTTTAACCATTGAAGAACGAGAAACTTGAATTTCTAAATATAAATATATTTTAAGGAAAAACTCATTAAAAAATCTCTAGTAAACAAATTTACTAGAGATTTAGTAAAACAACTATAATAACAAATTATTTAGAATCGGTATTTTGAGTTATCGTCTTTCTTTTTTTGTTTTTACTTATAATCTTATTGACGATCAAAGCGACCGTACTTCCCAATATCATGACCAAGAATATAATAATGAAAACAATAGTAGTAACATTATCAGTCATCCATTGTTCAAGAATAGAGTTTACTAGTAATGGTAACATTATTTTTCCCTCCTCTTCATTGGAAATTTATTCAAATACTTAAGTAAAACAACCACTGCATAACTAGCCATTCCTACATATATGACAGCTTCTGTCGTATATAGAACTGGTTTCCACCACTCGTAAACATCTTCCTGAGTTCCAATGATTGATCCTAAATCAAGCCCAGAAGTATTTGCTGCATAATATTTTGTTTCAACGAATGTATATAATATATTTTTCGCTGACTTCTTCATAGCAATTATTGCTGTTGCACTTGTTGAATCATCATATGTATCCATAGTGCCATTAGGATTAAGCATTAAATCATTACCAGCTCTAATCCCTTCATCAATGTCATTAACATTACCGCTTTGGTAATAATCAGAAATACAAGAACCTTCAAAGCCCCATTCATCTCTTAAGACATTTTGAAGAAGAGCGCTCGAGCCCGTACTTCTAACTGTTCCAATTCTATCTACCGATATCATCATAGCGTTTGCGCCACCTTCTTTAACTGCAATCTCAAAGGGCTTGCAATATATTTCACGAAGTGCTTGTTCAGTTAAGAATTTAAATTCGCCATTTCTACCAGTATCGCTATCATTAGCAACAAAATGTTTTATGTATGAATAAACGCCTTTTTCTTTAGCTCCCAGTATTGTGTAACTACACATTACTCCACCCAAGACCGAATCCTCTGACCAATATTCAAAATTACGTCCGCCAAGAGGAGACCGATGAGTATTAGCTCCAGGAGCGTACCATCCATCAATTCCAGCCACGCTAGCTTCAGTACCTATACTCAGTCCCCACTGGTATGCCAATTTCCAGTTCCATGTTGAGGCAATAACTGTCTCACAAGGATAATTAATAGCAAAGCCAGTTTCACTGCCAGTAACCACCGCATTAAATCCAGATGGACCATCCAAATCCACAGCAGCAGGTTTACCAATCGAATCAATAGAGATAGTACCAAAACCGCCTTTTGAACACAAAGTACCTAGGGTATCAACATCGAGTTGTGAAACAAGATCTTCCCATTTTTGGTCTGTTATGTCTAAACCAGCAACATCTTGTATAGTATAATTCGTCGCTGTTGAGTTGGTAATCGGCATTTCATCATCAGCATTAATTTTAGGTGAATTAACATACCACGTTTCCTGCTTAAATTGGTCTGACATTTTTACAGTGTCGCCGAACACAGGGAAAGTATCGGTAAAGTTTTCACGAGTCATATACGTCACATTTAGATTGCAATCAAATCCGTCAACAGAATAAGCTTTAGATTCATCGCTTAATGCTGTTTCAACTCTAGTTGAAGAAGCACCACTTATATCATTGGTATAATTTGTAAATCGATTTTCTACCTTATTGCCTGTTTCAGGATCATTTTCATATTCGAAGCCATCACCTGCGACGTTGTAATTGTAAATTCCATCATCGTAACTACCTGTCATATCTTTAATAGTGTGAGCATCAGTTCTTAATGAAAAGTTATAGCTTCCATTTTCAAGTTCATATCCCATAAATCCATTATTATTCTTATCATAGCAATCATAAGAGGCCATGTCGGAAACTTTGACACTCAACTCTAATTCTTGCACTTCGCCTGGATCAAGTGAGTCTGTTTTTCCAAAGGCACCTAACTTTAAAGCGGGTTTTTCAATTCCGCCAGAAGTATAAGGAAGGTCGTAATAGAGTTCTACAACATCTTTGCCGAATGTTGTACCGACGTTTTCAACTAAAACTTTAAACGTGATTTCATCATCAGCACTTAAATTGCTGCCCTCAGGGATAGATACATCTTCTAATGTCCAATCAAAGTCAGTATATGATAAGCCATATCCGAATGGATATTGAACTACGCCTTCGTATCCCGAACCATAATCGTTATAAACATCATCGAAGAATCCATCTTTATCAGCTGTTTCGTACCAGTAATATCCAGTATAAATATCTTCGCTGTAGGTCTGGTAATCGCAGAATCTCGCTCCTTGACCTTCTGGCCAGTGAACACCATCTGTTCCAGCATTTGCATATGAAGGAGCTGTAGCTAAATCATAGGCAAAAGTATCAACCGTATGACCACTAGGAGTAACGTTGCCTGTTAAAATTGAACCAATCGCATTACTTCCGTGATTTCCCGGCATGTACATCACCATTCCCGCATCAATACCTTCATCATTCAAGAAACCGCATTCCATAGGATTTGCAGTATTCATAACAACGATAACTTTACCAAAGTTTTGTATCGCCACTTCAAGCATCTTTTCTTCTTTTTCGCTTATGGTAGAATATTTTCGAGTGGCATCGACATTGCCATTTTCATCATATTGAACTTTTGGAAGATCAGTGCCTTCCGCACCTCTTCTTCCCAATACAACAATTGCAACATCAGAGAAACTCTTGGCTTCAGTAAGAAGCGAGTCGGTATAGAAGCTTTCATCTGGTTCATAAAGCCTGTAATATTGCGTTACATCTTCGGTGTATCCACTCCTACTCAAACTAAGATTGTTATACGTCGTTGCCAAATCTTCATTAATCGTTAAACCAGAATTTCTTAGACCTTGGTAAAAAGAAACAGAACCTGTTCTACTACCTTCGCCACTTCCGCCACCCTGGTAAATAAATCCTTTGTCGCATCCGCTCCAGCCGAAGACGTTGACCTTAGTCTCAGCGGTAGAAAGAGGCAAGGCATTATCACTATTTTTCAAAAGAGTAACACCATCTTCTTCTAAACCGACTGCCATCTTCGCACCAGCATCAAGCGCATCACCATATTCTTGAGATTCAGTGTCTATTCCCAATCCGCATAAATATTGAGTAATAATTCCACTAAAATCATTCGAAACTTTATTGACACATATTGTTAGACCAATAATCCCAGCGGCCAGTCCCCAATGCATCATCGCATTTTTAAATTTCATTTTTTATCCTTCCGTTTTTTCGTTTATATAGCACTAAGGGCAAAGACGAAGCAATCAATATTTGGAGCTTCTCCTGTAATAACTACATTAAAGTCATGTATTCCTGCTTCAACATTTTGTGAATCAAAACTGACAGTCTTAAAGTTAAAATAATCATTTCCAGCAGTCGTACCATAAGTCTCAGGTTGGTTCGGCGTTATATCATTTCCATCTAATGTAAATGTTAGATTTCCTGTAAGAGTGTATGCTGATTCGTACTTTGACATCAATGAAGAAATTGAAAGTGAATATTCCTCGTTTGTTTCAAATTTAATTGAGAAATTTCCAGCTCCTAATCCTCCAATTGACTGTCCATTGCTGCTGAAGCCATTACTTTCAACAAATGAATCTTTGCCCGCTTGGAACGAAACATTTGAAAGATTAACATTTTCTGCTTCAACTCTATAATCGCCAATTGCATTTACTTCGAAATCAATATCACTTACGGTGATATTTAATGTTGTAGAAACGCCTTGATAAGAAATAGTAATAATAGTATCGTCTACTGTTAATCCTTCTGTCTTATCTACCACGTAATTTGTAATTTCTTTAGATGTTAAATCGCTGTATGTTGCAGTAACGACCATGCCTGTGGCGTCAAATATTTCTCCAGCTTTATAATCAACTTTTGTTGGATTTGTAGTAACTGCAATAGATGCAAGACTTACTTCTTCTTCAGCAAAGCTGAAGTCAAAACAGTCAATATTGGGACCTGCTCCTGTAATAACTACATCAAACTCATGACTTCCAGCCGCTATATTTTGTGAGTCAAAACTAACAGTCTTAAAGTTATACCAATCATTTCCTTCAGCTCTGCCATAAGTCTCAGGCTGATTCGCTATGATTTCAGTTCCATCTAATTTGAATGACAAATTTCCTGTAAGAGTATAATCCGATTCATACTTAGCCATTAATGATGAAATTGAAATTGAATATGCTTCGGTTGTTTCAAATTTAATTGAGAAATTCCCGATTCCTAATCCACCAATTGATTTTCCATTGCTGCTAAATGAGTTGTTTTCAACAAATGAAGCAACACCATCTTGAATTGTAACATTAGAAAGATCAATATCTTCGGCTTCGACTCTATAATCACCAATTGCATTCGCCACAAAATCAGTATCGCTTACGGTGATATTTAACGTTGTAGAAACGCCTTGATAAGAAATAGTAATAATAGTATCGTCAACTGTTAATTCATTAATCTTATCAATCGTGTAATTAGAAACTGCTTCGGTTGTTGCATCGCTATATGTGGCAGTAACTACCATGCCAGTAGCATCAAACATTTCTCCGACTTTATAATCAATTTTTGTAGGATTTGTGGTAACAGCAATGCTCTCCAATACAGCTTCTTTAACTGTAATTGGTTGGGAAATTGTTTCAGTAATATCACCTTCTGTATAAGAAATAACAATCTCCGTATCACTTGCTTGAAGCTCACCAGATGGAGAATATGTATAATTTGTTATCGCTTTTGATGTTTCGTTGCTATAATTTGCGTTCACGACCATTCCAGTTGCATCAAACATTTCTCCAACCATGTAAACCTTTTTGGTGGGTTCGGTTGCAATTGATATGGAATTGAGACTGACGTCTGCAGGAGAAACTTCGAAATCGAAGTAATCAATATTTGGAGCACCAACTTCAATTCTTAGTTCTAGATTATGAACACCCGCTGATAAATTATCAAAAGTTCCCATAATAATATTGGTCCAATTATACCAATCATTACTTCCATCTGTTTTTCTACCAAATTGACCATCTATTACCGGAGTAAATTCAGTGTCATCCATAAAGAATTTCACATTGGCAAATAAATCGAAGTCACCTTCATATTTCGCCATCGCAGATGTTATTTTTATTGTCGCTTCTTCTTTTAGTTCAAATGGTAACTTAATAATATTACCCGCTGTGCCTATGCAAGCTAGACATTGGCCTCCACTGGCGAGAGTCGTTTCTTCAAAGAAATCACTACAACCTGCTTGTAATGTGCATTCAGTAGTATCGCAATCTTCAGCTTCCACTCTATATGTTTGAGTATCAGCATTTTCAATCGTTAATAAAGTATTATATTCATGAGGAGCTGCTTCTGTAATTGTAATATTTAATGTGGCTGTTTTCTTTTGATAAGTAACTGTAACCATCGTATCAGTTAATTGAAGAGCCGCAGTTTTGTCGACTGTATAGGTTACAACATTCGAAGTTGTCGAATCGCTATAAGTTGCAGTAACAACCATCCCAGTTCGATCAAAGAATTCGCCTTCAACGTATTCAGTTTTTGTCGGCATTGATGTAATTGAGATACTTTCTAGTGCTTTCACGTCGCTTGTTGATGTTGAAGTGCTATTGCTATCACCTCCATCGCACGATGTCATGCTTATAAGACCGCCACCAATCAAAAAAGTAGACAAGACTAACAAAGATATTCTTTTTAACTTTTTCATAAATATTTCCTCCTTGAAAAAAGTGTTTTTTGTAAAGGTAAACCCTTACATAAACAATTTAACATAATAAAAGTGGTTACATGATTAACAAAACATTAAAAAAGTGACAAATGTGACTTTTGAAAGTATTAGTACCATTCATTTAACATTTGAATAAATAGCAATATAATATTTCGCCGAGAAATTACGACTATTCCTTTTTGTTCATGTAGTTTTCTCTTTCTTTCTTGGAAAATGAACAACCGCAATAATTCTGTCTATATAAATTGTAATCTTTACAAATTCTAATTCCCTTCAACGTTCCATCTTCCTTTTTGAAATCAACAGGAACGTAATGCGTATTAGGATATTTCTTCTCTAGTTCAAAACCTATTTCATTTAGTAAATTAGACGGCTTTTTAGATGAAACAGTCATGATAGAAGTAAAGTAGTCGAAGTGATGAGCACTTGCATACTCATACGACTGGCTTAATCTCAGCTGATGGCAAATCGTGCACCTCTCTCCACCCTCTTTATCTAATTCATGCCCTGACACCGCGTTTAAATAACGATTATAGTCGTATTCATATTTAATAATTTCAACTTTATCTTCAATAGTTTTATTTAACTCATCCACAAATCTTTTTAATTCCTGAAATCTCAACTCGTGTTCTGATTCAGGGAATATATTCGGATTAATATATCCAACTGTGACTTTAAAATGTTTAATTAATTCCGTCAGAGGATAGGTGAGACAAGGTCCACAACAAGCATGCAAAAATAAAGTAGGCTTTTTTTCTTTATCTATTGTGTTTATAAATTCCTTATAGACATCGTTATAATTTATTTTTTGCATATTACTCCTGCTGATATTTTTTCTTATAAAGTTTAACAGTCATCTTCTTCTTGTGCCCTTCAGATATATATTTAAAAATGCCGCGTAAAAGCTTTCCATTGAACATCATAATCAGCCCTTCAAGTTGTCCCCAAGAGATAAGCCCATTACTCATTCGTGAAAGAGTTCTAATCGGCTTGTGTATAAATCCAAAAATAATTTCATTCTCTTTTTTTCTATTATTAGTAATTTTGTAATATTTAAGCAATAGATAAATATTTCTTATGAAGAATCTCCCAATCCAACCTTTCGAATATATCAATTGGTCAATAGAAGTATCGCGGTCGACTACTATTCTATTCTTCCTATAGAATATGTCTTTTTTATTAGGAACATTTTTTCTTAGTAAGTTTTCGAATTCAGTCAAATTTACATTGTCAACTTTACCCGAAAAGTAAGAAGGTAATTGAGTCTTCTTGTATGGATAAGATTCTTCACCATCGCCAATTTTTTCGAAAGTTACTTGAAGTCTTATGTCTTGAGAAGATGCACCAACCATTATGTCGTAAACTCCAGATTCGATTTTCCACGTGTTAAAATTCACATCAAAATATCTAAATGTTTTGTCATCGAACAATATTTTCACATTAACTTTTTGATTAACTTTAATAAATATCTTTTCAAAACCTTTTAATTCCTTTTTAGCTCTAAAGATATTGCTATTATTTAATCCCACATAAAGCTGCGCTATTTCCTCACCATCGTATTCTCCAATGTTTTTAATAGAAAACGAAACGCCTTTATCTGTGATCTTTAAATTGGAATATTCAAATTTGGTATAACTAAGCCCAAATCCAAAGGGGTACCGCACTTTAATATTGGCAGTATCATAATATCTATATCCAACAAAAATACCTTCGCGGTACTCAACGGAATATGTATCTTTAGCAAAATTAATAGTAGAAGAGCAATCGCTCAAATGATAAGGATATGATTCGGTTAATTTGCCCGATGGATTCACATTATTAACAAGTATATTCATAACTGCTCTGCTTCCTGCTTGACCCGAAAGATAAGAATGAACAACCGCATCCATATTGTCTGCGAAGTCCATTTCGATAGGTGCCCCACAAGATAAAATAGCTACTTTTTCACAGTCAACTTTATTGAGTTTAGAAATTAGTTCTAACTGATTTTCTGGTATCTTCATAGTATTCCTATCAACACCTTCAGTCTCACTGGAATTGTCTAATCCTATGAATAACAAAACGACATCGGCGCTTTTCGCCAACTTTATTGCTGCATCAATTTCCTTTTGACTTCTTTTTCCAAATCTACTGTATCCTTTAGCGAATCCGACATAGTTAATGTCATACTCATCAATAACCGAAAGAATATTTTCAAGTTTAGTAGGATTCACGATAGACGAACCTGCACCTTGATATCGCGGGTGTTTGGCGAAATCGCCTATGATTGCTATCTTTCTTTTATTGTTCAAAGGCAACACCGAATTTTCATTTTTTAACAAGACTATTGATTTTTCCGCAGCTTGCTGCGCGAATAAATTGTGTTCTTCAACATTAAAAGCATTGGACTTCGACTGAACCGCCTGATTGGTAGAAAAAGCAAGATCAAGCAAGTGCGAAACAGCATTGTCGACCACTGATTCCTTAATGACTTTATGTTTAACTGCATCCATTATTTCAATGTTGGATTCTCCACAGGTAGTAGGCATTTCAAGATCATTTCCAGCCAATAGTCCTCTCACTCTAGAATCCGAACCGCCCCATTCAGAAATGATTGTGCCTTTATATTTCCAGTCATTTCTCAAAATACCGGACATGAGATGCACATTTTCATTTGTATAGTAGCCATTGACTTTATTGTATGAAGACATGATGGATTTAACATCCCCTTCTTCCACACAAATTTCGAAGCCGGTTAAATAGATTTCTCTAAACGTTCTTTCGTCAATGATTGTATCGATTGCTTCTCTTCTTGTTTCCTGGTTGTTGCATGCTAAATGCTTAGCACAAGCGGCAATGCCGTTTGATTGAATTCCACGAATATAACTAGCGGCGAGTTTCCCAGTGAGATAAGGATCTTCTGAAAAATATTCAAAATTTCTTCCACAAAGTGGATTTCTTTTAATATTAGCTCCAGGTCCCAAAACGACATTGACCTTTTCGCATGTCGCTTCATCGCCAATCATTTTTCCCACCTCTTCACAAAGTGCTACATCCCAGCTATTTGCAATAGTTGCAGGCGCTGGAAAGCATGTTGAAGGCGCACCGACATTTAAACCGACTTTATTTGGATCTTTGACTTGCTTTCTAATTCCAGAAGGTCCATCAGTCAAAAACATACTCGGTATATCGAACTTATCAATATTCATAGTTTGCCAGTTGTCTTTACCTGAAAGTAAAGATACTTTTTCTTCCAATGTCATTTTTTTAATTATTTCTTCATATTTCATAATATTTGTCCTATTCTCAATCAAAGTACTCGTGAATGTTATAAGGAATCACCTTAATCAGCATTTCGGTAATATTTTCAATTGTATTAGTGCCACCCTTAATTAGCCATTCATGAATATAATTGTTGGAAAACAACGCGACTTCTTTAACGGCCATTTCTACATCAACTAATTTAGTATTCCCACCTCTGTTTTGAATATTTAATAATAAATATTTTTCTATAGATTCTATAGCGTGTTGCTGCAGTCCATTAGGTTCATTAATATCAACGTCCATAGTTTTTATTAAGAATTCTCTATTCTTTCCAAGTACATCAAAGACTAAATACATTATTTCTTTAAAGGAAAAGTTTTGACCTACTTGTTCTATTTCTTCGGGAAACAAGCCATCAAAAATACGATTTATTAAATCGTATTTATCTAAGTAATGGCGATAAAAAGAAGTTTTAGATACCTCCGCTTCTTCAACAATCATATCGATTGTTAAATTTTTCATTGATACTTCTTTTAACAAATTTACAGTTGCTTTTTCAATGTAACTCTCAATATTCATGTTTACCTCTTTAAAATGATAATACAAAGTATTAAATCCTAAAGCAACTAAATTAATATTTAGTAACATGACAAAAATATCAAAAAATACGAATTAAGTTAATTGTCTCATTTTAACTTTAATGCTTATTTTAAGATGTGCGTTTTTATTTAATCAAAATTAGTATATTACTTTTATTTTTCGTCTCCATAGATAAACATTGCATCCCCAAAGGAGAAGAATCTATAGTTGTCTTTTACCGCATGCTCATATGCATCTAAGATCATCTTTCTACTCGTAAAAGCCGCAACCAACATAATTAATGTAGACTTGGGCAAATGAAAATTTGTAATAATGCAATCTACCGCTTTATATTCAAATCCAGGATATATAAACAAAGAGGTGTCACCAGTGCATTCTCTAAATTCTCCATATTCTTTCATAACAGATTCGAGAGTGCGAACAGAAGTAGTTCCAACCGCAATAATTCTTCTACCTTCTTTTTTAGCTAAATTTAATCTTTCAGCAGTAAATGCATCCATCTCATAATATTCGGTGTGCATGTTGTGATTTAATATATTGCTAACTTTAACAGGTCTAAAAGTCCCAAGACCAACTTGCAAAGTTACGTCTAAAATTTCAACACCTTTTTCTTCCAGCTTTTTAAATAATTCTGGAGTAAAGTGAAATCCAGCAGTAGGTGCGGCAGCAGCCCCTTCTTTTTTGGCATATACGGTTTGATAGCGATCGTTTTTTCCCTCTTGGTTATGAATATAAGGTGGAAGAGGCATCTTTCCTAACTGATCGAGAACTTCATAAAAAATTCCCTCGTATTCAAATTTGAACTTGCGAAGTCCTTCATTTTGAACTTCTAAACAAGTGGCTTTCATTAAATTTTGGTCACCAAAACTGATAACTGTTCCAACCTTGATAACTCTGGCATTTCCGCAAAGGCAGGTCCAACAATCTTTTTGCTTTTTGTCTGGTTCTAAAAGCAGCACTTGAACTTTTGCCCCAGTCGACTCTTTGCAACCAAACAACCTCGCAGGGATTACTTTCGCATTATTTCTCACCAACACATCCCCAGGTCTAAAGTACTCTAATATATCAAAGAAATGTTGATCTTTAAGCTTACCGGTTGATTTATTTAAGACCAATAATCTCGACTCATCTCTCTTTTCCGCGGGAGTCTGAGCGATTTGTTCCTCGGGAAGGTTGTAATCATACTCTTCTAAATTATATATATCATAACCAAACTCTTTTATAGCTTCCTGTGATTTTTCGTTCAATTGTTCTTCGCTTAACATTTTAAAATCCTCTTTTATTTCCGAATTTCTCTAATACGTTTTTTTGAAATTCCATAAACTCATCTTTTTTAATTGCTTCTCTCGCTTGTTCCATCGTATGAACAAGGAATCGCAAATTGTGGATAGAGCACAAAGTTTTACCAAATTGCTCATCGCATTTCATCAAATGATGCAAATATGCTCTCGTATAGTTTTTGCACGTGTAACAATCGCATTCTTCATCAATCGGAGTAAAGTCATCTTTATATTGAGCGTTGTTTATATTTAGTCGTCCGTGACTCGTCATCAAAGTGGCGTGTCTAGCGATGCGCGTAGGAAGAACGCAATCAAACATATCAACGCCTTTGGAGATTCCATCAAAAATCATATCTAATGAACCAACACCCATTAAATATCGAGGCTTATTTTCGGGTAGATGTTTAGCTGTATATTCAACCATCTTATATTCAACTTCTCGAGGTTCTCCAATGGATGTTCCGCCAATAGCGTATCCATCAAAATCCATTTTAATTAATTCTTCTGCACAGTATTTTCTAAGTTCTTCAAATTCTCCGCCTTGGACTATCCCAAATAGAGCTTGATCTTCCCTGACTTTAGAATCTTTGCAGCGCTGTGCCCACCTCAATGTGCGAGCCACTGAATCCTTCATATATTCCTTTGTCGCGGGATAGTGAACGCACTCATCAAATGCCATGATAATATCCGCACCAATTTTCGCTTCTAAATCCATGACGATTTCCGGAGAAAAAAATTCTTTATCTCCATTCATGGGATTTTTAAAAGTGACACCTGCTTCAGTAATCTTTCTTAATTCAGCAAGAGAGAAAACCTGAAACCCACCAGAATCAGTGAGCATAGGGCCCTTGTAATTCATAAATTTTTGAACCCCGCCTGCTTTCTCGACGATATCCGCACCCGGTCTTAAAGCCAAGTGATAAGTGTTTGCCAAAATAACTCCAGCGCCTAAGTCTTTTACCTGTTCAGGAGATACACCCTTTATGGTTGCTTGTGTACCAACTGGCATAAACATGGGTAGTTCAACATCTCCGTGGGGAGTGTGCATTATTCCATATCTCGCTCCGCAATTTTTATCTACGTGTAATATTTCTAATTCAATATTCTTAGATGCCATAATAAAGTGTCTACCTTTCTGAAAAAAAATCTCTACATCTTCACAAATATACAATATATATTATTATGTTATAGTATTCAAACAAATTAACTAGAGTATTTTTATAAACTAAGTTAAAATAAAAAAGTAAAAATAATCAAGGAGGGTATATATATTATGTTTTTTGAACTGGTGGAATTGTCGAATGTGTTCTGGCCCGCCCTAAGCGATTCGTGGTTTAATGTGGTTTGGGGTTTGATATTTTGTATAATTAATTTCGCAATGATCATTACCTGTTTTCATTTTTTTGGGAAAATAGGAATGTTCACTTGGATTGCTATCGCAACTATCATTGCGAATATATTAGTCGTAAAAGTAGTCGAGTACTTTACTCTCTACTCGACTCTTGGAAACGTTTTTTACGGATCAATTTTTTTATCAACCGACATTCTCACCGAACACTATGGAAAAAAAGAAGCTCAGAGATCTATTATTTTAGGATTTGCCGCTGACTTGATTCTCATCGTTGCAATGCAAATGGGATTATATTTCAGACCATTTGCTGGCGATGCTTGGGCTACGGAAGTTCAGGGAGCGATGGAGATTCTCTTTGGATTAACTCCTCGAATCGTTGCTGGTTCGTTGCTGGCTTATCTTGTTTCTCAATTTTTGGATATCACTATTTTCTCAAAAATCAGGCAAGTCACCAAAACCAAGCACTTGTGGCTGAGAAATAACGGCGCTACTTTGCTCTCTCAAATTTTCGACACTTTTATTTTTGTCACCGTGGCCTTTGCAGGAGCAACCGGCTACTCTTTGACAGTTTTATGGGGTATATTTATAACAACGTACATTCTAAAAGCCTTCGTAGCATTTTTGGACACACCTTTTATTTATTTATCTAAGCATGTTAAACATGGCGTTTTAGTAGGAGAAGATGAAAACCCTTATCCAACTCTATGGGCGAAATTAAGACACAAGGAGACTAAATAATATGGAAGAAAAAATAAATATCGAAAAAGTTAAAGAAGAATCTTTAAAAAAACAAGCGGAAGGGATTGCGAAGATTGAAGAAGAAAAATTAAAGCGCACAGGATATGACTATAAGATTTTACTCAAGCAAAAAAAT
>Ga0172377_10005081_pt1 | contig 13520 bp, 15 predicted proteins | sample Pumphouse3metaG_FD_119749 | JGI IMG/M metagenome (GOLD analysis project Ga0172377, IMG submission 119749) | Leachate microbial communities from a municipal landfill in Southern Ontario, Canada - Pumphouse #3 metaG | ecosystem: Engineered > Solid waste > Landfill > Unclassified | place: Canada... | reverse complement strand
AGGTATAATAGCTCATGCTACATATAATATATCTGCAGGTAAGATAGAAGGAATTAACAACAAGATTAAAACAGCACGTCGCAAGGCTTTTGGCTATTCTGATGATGAATATTTCTTTCTAAAGCTCTTTGATGCAAGTAGAAAAAGCTATGTAAGAAATCCATCTGCAAATAAAATATCTAAAATCCCACAAAATTTATGATTGAGCCGAAATTATATATAAAAGGTAAATCAATACATTAAAATTGTATATATACCAACTTTCCTGATGTTCCACTCATATACGGACAGCAGAATGCTACCATACGGACAAAGATATAATGAATTTTTTATATCTCGTTAATAGATTTTGTATGATAGTTCTATTAAATATCCTTTTTCATCAACAGTCTAAATAATTCTATCATATTGCTGCCAACATTATTTTTTACATCCTCAAGAGTATGGGCCCAAGAATAGGAATTACTTAAGGCCTGAGAAATATTTTTCAAATATATTTCTTTGAATTTCTTTTCTGATATCTTCTTCCCATGTCCATGATGCTCAGAGACAATTTTACTGACATAGGTATGACTATTAGAAACTACTGGATTATTTATGAACTTTTCTGGGACTTTATTATATTCTTCAATTGGATTGTAGGTATGCAATAACAAAAAAAACTCAAAACAAGGATTTTATAAAAAACATTTATACTCTTTAGCGATACAATTATTTATTATATCATCAATATTAGTTCTTGCTTCGTTATCACGTCCTTCTGTATCAATGACAATAGCAAAAATATCATCATATGTACCAATGCTATTGAGAAACTTATGATATTCAACATCATACCTAGACTTTTCTATGGCTGTTTTTATTATTTTCCTATCTTCAGAATTTAGCCTACTTTCATCATCAAGATCGATTTCTATTTTATCTAATCCAACTGAGTTAGCTAAATCAGAAATCTCGCTCAATTGGTCTGGAATAGGTATATCTCGTTACATTACATATTCATCAAGCAAATCCAATACTGATAAAGGATCTGAATTTTTATCTTTACGTTTGAGTGGCTCAATTTTTATAGTTGCATCAATTCCCGCATCTTCTTTATTACGATCCAAAAAAGTAAAATATTTAACCTCTGTTTTTGTGCCTTCAACTGACAACCAAATGACTTTTTTAGGGTCTTCAAAAGGTTCTTTCCTATCAAATGCATCTGTTGATAATCTATATTTATTGCTACTCATCATAACAACCTATATCTTTTTCTAATACTGGGATTGCACCATATCTACCAACTAAATAATCAGCACCAAGTTTTTTCTTAGAGTCAATTCTGACTTTATAATCAGATAAAGAATATAATTTACTTGAATGATTTTCTTGCCTTTCAATGAACCATATTTCATCTTGTCTTACCAAGTCTAAATCCATCAACAATATATCATGAGTAGTGAATATTAATTGTTTTCTCAATCCTTTGCAGGAATTCATAAACATTTCATAAAATAACTGAGCTAGTTTTGTATGCAAACTTTGATTTAATTCATCAATCAATATCAAACTATCTTCATCTTCAATCGATAACAAAGGTAATAAATCAAATATTCTTTTAGTTCCATCCGATTCATCTTTAAACTCAAAGCAATCTGAACTATTTCCATGATCAAAAACGATGGTATTTACTGTATACGATATTTCTTTACCTGGAGATTTTTTAGCTTTTATGAAAAACACACTTCCACTGATATTTAATAACAAAGTCCCCTTGTCATTTTTATTTAATGAGTTTGAAACTTCTTTAAGAATATTATCTTTTACAGAATCCGGAACATCTTTAAGAGCTGTAACAAAATCTACTCTTTTAATCAGAGGTTTTTCGATTCCTGTATCCAACCCTTCCAAGAAATTAGTAAGAACTTTATCATTGGTCAAAACTGTCTTGAATTTCCATAAATCATTATGAGTATTGGGATAAATCACTACAATTTTAGAAAACCATTTTATTATATCTCTCAATATGTTACATTCTTCAATGTCGGAAGAACGTTTTGAAAGGTCTGTTAGAACCAATAGATTGGACATTTCACTTTTTTTAAAATCATCTAAATAAATATTAAATCTTGTTTTGCTGGTCACTTCTTTTATGGTTAAAATAGATTCAGTTTCATAACTTGAACTATCATCCTTCAAGGTTCTAGAAAAAATCACTTTCTCTTTATTTGTAATATCAATAAGCCATTCACCAATTATATTATTTGTCAAATAAGATATTGCAAAACCATAAGAATAGTATTTCCCATTTAATTCAAGATCAAATTGGAATATACCGGGTTTATCTTTATTCTTTTCATCAATTCTAAAATATTTCTTTTCAAGAACAACTCTGGTAGTATCACCTTTCAAAACTAAAATCCGTGCAAAATCAATTGCTTTAATGAAATTGGACTTACCACTGGCATTCGCACCAAAGATTAAAGCAGACTTCAACAATCGACTTCTATCATCACTTACCATGTGAAATTTTAGTCTATTGGACTTATTACCTTGCATAGATAATGATTGTGTCTTATTAAATGACATAAAGTTTGATACCGAAAATTTAATTAACATTTATACATCCTTATGACTAAATCCTACAATATATTGTAGGAAAATCAAGTAAAATATATCAAAATCTTCAAAAATTAATAGTTTTATACAAATAATTGTATTATATTATATTTATTATTTTCAACACTCGGTCAATCAACCATTCTTTTCATAGCAAGTAGTTAGTTATTAGACTTAAATCACTGAAATATTATAACAATTTAAAATAAAAAATAGACAAATCAAACAGTGACAATTAGACTGATAGAAGATCTGTTGATTTTAACATAAACCATATACAGAGATATAATGTTGGAGAATTATATGAATAAGAAAGAAATGATCAGTAAATTGAAAATTGAATATGAGAGGGATTTTACTGGATGGGATTTCAGCTATTTAGATGGGAAAGTTATTGAAGACCCACTTCCATGGAACTATCGAAATATTATAGAGAGCTACTGTAAAGGAAAATCTAATCTTCTTGATATGGGAACAGGAGGTGGAGAGTTCTTAAGTTCAATCAAGAACTTACCTAAGAATACTTTTGCTACAGAGGCTTATATCCCCAATGTATCCATTGCTAAAAAAAGACTTTCAAAAAAAGGAATAGAAGTATTCCAAGTGGAAAATGGAGAGTTGAATCTTCCTTTTAAAGATCATGAATTCTCACTCATAATCAACAAACATGAATGCTATGATGAGCAAGAGCTTTCAAGGATATTAAAAGAAGGTGGAAAATTCATAACTCAACAGGTCGGTGGTTTGAATGACATAAATTTAAATGCAACATTTGAAACAGATTTAAAGTATTTCAAATGGAATTTAATCAATGCAAAAGAACGATTGGTAAGAGCTGGTTTCAAAGTAACAAAAAGTGATGAATATATCGGAAAGTTTAGATTATACTCCATAGAAAGCTTGGTATACTATCTAAAATGCATTCCTTGGCAAATTGAAGATTTTTCTGTTGTTAAATATGAGAGCAAGCTATGGAATATTTATGAGGAGATAGAAGACAAAGGCTACTTTGATTCAATTCTCCATCGTTTCATATTGATTGCGGAAAAATAAAAAAGACCACAGACCATATTTGAAATCTGCAATCTTTTGTTTTAATTTTATATCTGGTGATAAATCAACTCTATCTCTTGGAATACTTGATCAATCTCGATAGTCTTTTCATCTCTTCATCTATTGGTTGATTGAGTCTCCAAGACCAGTTAACATCATTGCAAGTTGAAGGATGATTCATTCTACCTTCTTTTGATAATCCCAAAATATCTTGAATCTGAACAACTGCATAATTTGCTCTGCTGTAATAAATATCTCTTATCATAGCCCAATGAACATTGTTATAATCAGTTGCAAGACAATCACATACACTGTTTTTCTGAGCGGTGGTCAGTTCACTGAACCACTGCTGAATTGGAGTGTTATCGTGAGTTCCAGGATATGCAAAACATTGCTCATCATAGTTATAAGCGAAATCAATATTGTCAGAATTTATTGAACCATCTTCATTAAAGTCAAATCCAAACACACCAATTTTCATGCCAGGAAGATTCAAGTCTTTTCTGAGTTTTATAACTTCATCAGTCATATAACCAAGATCCTCTGCAATCAAAGGGACCTTTCCAAGTTTCTTACTGACTGCGTTGAACAGTTTTATGCCAGGACCTTTTGTCCATACACCATTAGTGGCATCTTTAGCACCAAAGGGAATTTCCCAATAGGATTCAAAGCCTCTGAAATGATCAATGCGAAGAATATCACACATTTTGAGTTGGTGTTCGATTCTGTCAATCCACCACTCATAACCTGTCTCTTCATTTCTCTTCCAATCATATACAGGATTGCCCCATAATTGTCCAAGTGGCGTGAAGCCATCAGGAGGACATCCTGAGACAGCTTTAAACTTACCCTGTGCATCTGTTTTTACCAAATCAGAATGACACCAGATATCAACACTGTCTCCAGAAGCAAAGATTGGAATATCACCAACAATTTTTATATCTCTATCATTGGCATATTTTTTCAAACGATGCCATTGTTTGAAGAAGAAATACTGAAGGACTCTGTAGCAATCTATTTTTTCTTTATTGCTGATTCTCTTTTTATCTAGAGTTTTTTCATCTCTTATGCGCAGTTTTTCATCCCAAACGCTGTACCATCTGCTGTCGTTATATTCTTCATAGATAGATATGAACAGGCAGTAGTCGTCCAACCAATATTTATTTTCTTTTTGGAATTTTTCAAATTCTTCACTCTCTGTATTCATTTTGATAAAGCGTTTTGCTGCCTTTATCAAAAGAGGCTTTTTCCAAAGTTCAACTTTGTAATATTCTACTTTTGCTTTAGAAAAAGCAGGCATATCCAATAAATCATCATCATTCAGGTATCCATCTTCTTTTAGAAGATCAATGCTTATGAGCAATTCATTACCTGCAAATGAGGATCTGCTTGCATATGGTGAATTTCCATAACCTGTTGGACCTAAAGGCAATGTCTGCCAAAGACCAACACCACTCTCTTTTAATTTATCTACAAACAGGTAAGCTTCATGCCCAAAATCACCAATACCATAATTTCCAGGCAAAGATGTAGGATGAAAAAGAACACCATTACTTCTTTTATTATTTAACATCAACTTCTCCCAGGGATTCTCTTACAATAACTTTATAAGGAATCTCAATTCTAGTATTTTCACTTATCGTACCTTCAATATAATTGAATAAAAGTTTTGTTCCCTGTATTCCTTTATCAAGTCCAGGTTGATCAACTGTGGTCAGTCTTGGTGATATCAATTTAGATTCCAAAAGGTTATCAAATCCAACTACAGACAACTTTTCAGGTACACATATATTTTCATGTCTTAGTTGATAGAGAAGCCCAATAGCTACAATATCACTCATAGTCACAACACATGTAACATCAGGTTGCTCATCAAATACTTTATCACAGAGAGCCTGTCCATCTTCAAATGTACATTCTGAAAGGATGATATTTATTCGTTCATCTTTCAATGACATTCCATATTCTTCCAATGCTTTCTCATAGCCATTGCGTCTTAGCATAGGAACAGTCTGTATTGCACTTGAGACTTTATCAGAGAATAAATCCTCACTCAAAGAAATTATGGTTATATTTCTATGACCTCTTTTCAAAACCTCTTTCATGATATCATAGGCAGCACTTTTATCATTGATGTTTACAGTTGGAATCACTTGGGAAGGATTACCATCAATTGCTATCAATGGAATATTTCTCTGTTCCAGAATTTCAACAATCTGATTTTTAAGATCCATTCCCATCGTTATGAGACCATCAACAGCAGCATGCTTAACAGCTTCTATGACTGATTGGTTCAGAGGAGGTATGATTGTCAATGTATAATTCTTTTCTTCACATACCTGCGATATTCCTTCAATAACTTTAAGGATATAAGGATTATTCATGGTATGATTTATATTCTGTGGTAATAAAAATCCAATTGAAAAATGCTTTTGGAGTGATAAATTTCTAGCTAAAGGGTCTGGAAAATATCCAAGTTGTTTAGCAGTGTCCATAATTTTCTCTACAGTTTCAGAGCTCAATCTTTTGGGGTCATTGAAAGCAAATGAAACAGATGTTTTGGAAAAGCCACTGGCCTTTGCAATATCTTTAATAGTGGGACGCTTTCTTTTTATATCATTCATTGTATCAACCTAAATTCTTATTTTTTTATACTTTATAAATAATTTATATACTATTTAGGATAACTATCGCAATAGTATAGAAATAATTAATAAAATCTTTCCCAATTTGAGGTAGAATCATAAGAGGGGGGTGATTGATTCCCCCCCACATATGAATTTGTCTGTCTGTTATTATAATAGAGTCTAATATGGGGATTATTAGCTCTTAATAGCACCTGCTGCAACACCTTTGACAATGTATTTTTGTAGTGACAAGAATACAATTACCATAGGTATTATACTTATGAATACTGAAGGGAATATCAACTGCCAAGGATTACCATATTGTCCTGCAAGAATTCTTGCAAAGTACAATTCAAGGGTCAATGTCTTGTGTGTTGTTAATATACCACCAGAATTTACTGTGGAGTTACCAATTACTAAGAAAGGTAATAGGTAATCATTCCAGATCCACATTGAATTCAAGATTATTACAGTTACTGTAACTGATTGTAGCAGTGGCATAACCACGTTGCTATAAATCTGGAAAATATTACATCCGTCAATTAAAGCTGCTTCCTCTACTCCTAGAGGTACTCCTTTTACGAATCCATGGTACAGGAATGTGGACATTGCAAGTCCAAATCCGCCATACATAATGATCAGTCCTGGAATGTTTTTGAGACCCATATCACCAAAGATCTGAATCAAAGGATACATAACTGATTGGAAAGGAATAAGCATAGCAGCTGTAAACAATAGATATACAAAGTTACTTGCTTTTGTCTTATTTCTTACCATGATCCATGCACCAATTGATGATACAAGAACAATCAAGAGAACAGATAATACTGTTACAAATGCGGTTACGACCAGTGATGAGAAGAAATGAATCTGCTTGGCAGCTTCAACTATATATGATGCGGTCCATGTAGTTGGAAATGCCAGAGGACTTGCTATGATTTCAACATTGCTTTTAAAACTATTTACAATTAGGAAATAGAGTGGAGCCAATGTGTAAATTGCAACAAGGGTCAGCACTGCGTACAAAATACCATGTTGAATTTTCTTTTTTCTAAAATAATTGCCTTCTGTTACTGTGTATGATTCTGCCATATTAATACTCCAATTCTCTCTTTGAGGTTGCTCTTACTTGAATTATTGAAATAATAGCAATAATAACGAAGAAGATAACTGCCTGAGCCTGTGCCTTACCATAGTTTGGTGGTGTTGAATCTTTTGTCGTTCTCAAAATTTGTAGTGCTAACATTCTGGTGTTGAAATCACCATCAGTTAATGCGACGTTCTGATCTAGTAATTTGAAGGAGTTTGCAATAACCATGAACAAACAAATAGTGAAACTACTCATCAACATAGGTACTGTAATCTTTCTGAATTTTTGCCAAGCAGTTGCGCCATCAAGGGAAGCAGCTTCATAGAAATCTGTAGGGATGTTATTCAAACCTGCAGTGTATATTATCATCATGTAACCTGCATACTGCCATACATTTAAGATTACCAATGCAAACAATGCTTTTGTGGTATCTTGAGTCATGTATCTTAAAAATTCTGCATGCAGCAATGCATCTGGAGCAAAGAGGATATCTGTATAAACAATTTGGAAAATAAACTGCCAGATAAAACCTAATGCCAATCCTCCTAACATGTTAGGAAGGAAGAAAATTGTTCTGAAAGGGCCTGCACCTTTTGAAATACTGTCCAAAAATACTGCAAGTGCCAATGCAACTACGTTGATTGAGATGACAGCTACAATTGCATATTTAATGGTGTACCAAAATGCATTCATGAATCTTTCATCTTGAAATGCTTCTTTGTAGTTTGTGAGACCTACAAAAGATTGAAAAAAGCTTGTTGCTCGAGAGTTTGTTTCAGGATTGAAGTAATATGTTCCTCTCCAAGCAAGGAATGAATTAACAAATCCTACAATAAAAGGTACCAATACTACAGCTGCGAATAATATCAGTGCGGGAGCTACTAATGGCCAAAACCATTTTTTATAAATATTCATTATTATCCCCTCAATAATGGTTGTCAAACGAATGGGCTTTGGAATCATTAAAACAACCCTCAGCCCATTTTTTTATTTTATAGCTAACTCAAAATGAATTAATTCATTTCCTGCCAAGTTGATACAGCATAATCTGCAATTGTCTTGTAGTCTGCAGGAGTCCAGTTTAACTTAGTTAGGTAATTTTCCATTACGAATTTACCAACTGTATCGCCAGACCAACCTGCTGGGCTACCATTGTAAGGAGCACTTAAAGTGTGATCAGTATCAATGTAGCTGATGATTGAGTTACCTAAGCTATTAGGTACTGTTGTTGTTGCAGGATCTGCATTGTAAGGAATGAAGTTAAATTGATTTATAACATAATCTTTACCAGTTTCACTGTTGTTCAACCAATATAAGAAGTCATAAGCCATCTGTTTCTTACTATCACTTACTAGAGCATTAACTGTAAAGTAGTTAGGAACGTATACAGGAATTGATGAATTTAAATCAGCAACGTCTTTATCTGTTCTCTTAACATCTTGTGCTGTGAAAGGCATCTTAACAGGTAAGAATTCAAGTCTAGAAGCCACATCAGCATCTACGCCTTCGATGTTACCATAAGCCCAGTTACCTTGTTTAAGGAATAAAGCTTTTGATTGTGCGAAGATTTGAACAGCTTGGTCATAACCGAATTTAGCTGAAGATACGAAATCTTGTCCTCTTTGTGCAGGACCATTAGCACCAGCTAAGTTGCTTGTCTTTAAATCAAGAGCTTTTGCATATACTTCAAATGCACCTTCTAATTCGCCAACCTGAGCATCTGTTGCTTCAGCTGCTTCACGAGAAGAACCGAATACAGCATTAACTGCTACGTTGATGAAGTGGTCACCATAAGTCCATTTTTCTGAACCCATTACACTGAATACACCAGTTAAGTTCTTTGAAAGAGGTCCTTTCTGAGAAGCTAATGTGTAAACTTTACCATTCAATGTTACTTTTGCAGCTGAAGGAGATGCAATCCATTTAGTCATTGTTGTTACGAAGTTTGCCCATTCATCATATGATGCAGCTTGGATATCAGCTGTTGGATCCATTGAGAATAATTCTTCTAACATAGCTTTATCAACGATATAACCATAACCTTCTACATTATAAGGAACACCATAACTATTCATACCATCTGAGGAAAGTCTCAAACCTTCTGGAATAGCTTGAACCATCTTACCGAAATCACCAGTTGTAACTTTAGATAAATCTTGTACGAATCCACCCTGTTCCCATTCAGGTAATTCTTTCATGCCTTGAATAGAGAAAATTGTAGGCATGTCGTTACTGTTCATTTCAGCTCTAAGAGTTTCCATATGATCTTGTCCAGAACCAATTGAGAAGTTCTTTACATGTATTCCGGTTTCAGCTTCATAAGCTGCACACATTGCTGCAAACTGCTCTGCGTTCTCACCTTTAGAGTTATAAACATAAATACTGTTATCTTCAGTTTTTGTTGTAGATTCACTTGCGCCATTAGCGAAAATAGAAGTGCTACATGCCAAAGCTACGATTGATAAACCAATTAATAGTTTTTTCATAATTTTTTTTCTCCTAATCCTTATGTGGATTTTTGTTTTGTTTGGATTATTTCTCATCCTTTTGTATTAATTGTAAACCGATTTATTAAACCGGTCAACAAAAATTTTAAATATTTTTTAAATAGGCTCTAGATAAGCAATTATATCGATAAACCGTTTTAGTAAATTTGTTTACATGACACATTACTAAAAATCTTATAATTAACAAAAAATAAGCACAAAGCCTAAATTCTTACAAATCTTGTTCTTTTTTTCAAGATTGATTTCAAATTTTTATTCTTTCTATCTCAAGATAAGTCAGCTGCTAGAATCAAGAGTATTCTTACACCATAAAAAAAAGCATGAGTAAAAAAAATTGTCATCAAAGCATCTCTACTTCAATGACAAATTTTACGAATTTATAAATTACTAATAAATAGTTCTTATTTTACTTCATCCATTTTAGATAATATTTTTCAAATACTTCTTCGTTGACATTAATACCAAGGCCAGGTTCTTGAGATACTGGTACATATCCATCTTTCTGCATGTAAGAATCACCATATAATTCTTTACGTAAAGCATAAGAACTACCAGATGTGATGTATTCAGCAGCAAATGTATTTTCACATGAAGCCAATACTTGAATAACTGCAGAAACACCACCACTGGCATGAATGTGTGGACAAAGAGGTACATTGTATGCACTTGCCATTGCAGCAATTTTGTTCTTTTCAGACATACTATCAGCATGAATGACATCTTATTGAATGAAGTTTACAGCTCTGTTTTCAAAGATCTCTCTGAATTCATAACGTGTATATATACAAGTATTTTTATTAAAATGTGCAATAAAAACAGAAGTACAACAATATGTATAATCACCAGTTATTTATTAACATTGTATACAATAGAAATCTCATAAATTCATATTATGGAAGAGGATATCCTGCACTCAACATAATTTGGTACCATTCATCACGGCTCAACTTTATATTCAATGCTTCAATCATCTGATCAAAATGCTTTTCATTCATGGTACCCAATATAACCTGCATGTTGGCTGGGTGTCTCAAATTGAAAGCAACTGCAATTGCAGCCTTATCAACTCCATACTTATCTCCGATTTCAGTTAATTTAGCACAGAGCTCTTTATAATCAGGATTATTAAAGAAACATCCTTCAATATTTCCCCATTGAAGAGGTGACCAAGATTGCATTCTCATTTCATTGAGTCTGCAGTAATCCAGAGTTTCTGAATATCTATTTGAACCATTCTTCTGAATCATGTTTGTCATCATTGAATCTGTTACAAGTTCTGCTTTTGCAGGTCCAAATTGAATTTGATTGAACTTGAGTTTCTCATCAAGCTCTCTTTGAATCAATTCAATCTGTCCAGAATAAAAGTTTGAAACACCAAAATTCAATACCTTTCCACTTTTCTTAAGTTCATTGAAAGCTCTGTTAACTTCTTCTGGCTCCAGAAGAGCGTCAGGTCTATGTAAGAGAAGAACATCCATATGGTCTGTAGCAAGATCTTTCAGCTGTTTATCAACTGCACTCATTATATGCTCATATGATGCATCATACATCTTACCTGAGATTATGCATGTTTTGTCCTGAATGATGATCTTATCTCTTACACCAGGATTATTCTTCAGAAATCGTCCAAAGATTCTCTCACATTCTCCATCAGCATAGACATCGCTGTGATCAAAATATGTAATACCTTTATCAATTACATGATTTAGATATCTATCAGCTTCCTTTTGAGACAGTTTATTGAGTCTCATGCAACCAAGTATCAATCGTTGTTGTTCGAATGCATTCATTTTTTCTTTTCTCCTAAAAATTACAAGGAACATAACATCAAGTCATGCTCCCTGTCATTTTATCATAAATACAAATTAATATGAAACATTATTTCATCGCCATACTTGATTTTGCACTTATACCTGTTGCAAGAAAGTTACCAATGAATATCAAGCAACCTTCAATGATCAATTGATCATAGAAAAGGATTCCTATCAAATTCAAACCGTTGGTAAGAATAGCAATAAGCATGGCACCAATCACTGTCCTTGTGATTGAACCTTCACCACCATTCATATTTGTACCACCAGAAATAGCATTACCAAGATTGCAGATACTTATGAATACAGCAATACCACCGGTAACACCAGATAAAGCATATACACTCATCTCAATCTTTCTTGTATCAATGTCAGTTTATTTATCAGAGGATCTATTGGCACCAAGTAACAGTACCTGACGACCCCAATCTGTACTTTTAACAAGGATAGCAGAAATAATTAACAGAACTATAGCAACCCAACAGATGTTTGGAATACCCAATGTAGTTTGGAAACCAAATAACATCAGATGGTGTTCCAATATCCAATACAGAATCAGCTATTGTGCGTCCAACCATCAACTCTTCCATCTTTCTCTGTGGAAGATCTTTTACATAACCACTGACAACTTGCTTGCCATCACGAAGAATTATATATTTATCACTTACTTTGTAGATCTCATCCATATAGTGAGATATGAAGATGATTGAAATGCCTTGAGCTTTCAATTTATTCATGATTACAAATAACTTCTCTCTCAGGAGCTGTCAGTGAAGTTGTAGGTTCATCTAAAATCAACATCTTGCTTGAATGCATCAAGTTGCTTAGATTAGCAACAGATACGATTGGGGTTCTTTTATATTGTCCCATACAATTTCTCTCCCGACAAAATTAACATAAAAATAATTATATACTTTCTTTTATTGTATTGAATGCAATTTTTGTTGAACCACTTTTAGATCTTACCATGTTTTTTTTCATAATAATATACAATTTTATTACGCATATATGAATACGTCAATAAATACATTTACTTATATAAATACTTACAATATAAACAATTGAAATAAAAATTTAAAATTTATTTAAAATATAGATGAAAGAATTGTACATATTATATACAATTATATATAAAAATCTATGATTTTCGTTTAAGAAAACAACAGTTCACTTACAGAGTTGCTCAAAACACCTCATAGACATATAATTACATCAATCAAAAAAACAAAGGGAAACATCATGGATAAAAATAAAAAGAAAGTGCCATCTTTCATCACCAGCACCTTCATATCGGGACTCCTAATAATCTTACCAATTGGCATAACTGTTTGGATAATACAGAAGATCGTAATTTTTGGTGATTCCTTTCTTGGAGACTACATCAGAGAGATCTCAGGATTGAAGATTCCAGGAATAGGCTTCATAGGAGCCATTTTATTCATCTTCCTGATTGGCCTGATAATTCATGGAATTCTAGGAAAGAAGGTAAAATCACTTGTTGATCTGCTGTTCAGAAAGGTTCCAATTGTCAAATCAATATACACACCAATCAAGGAGATCATTGATAACTTTGTGACTCCCAACAATGATAACTTCAAAAAAGTTGTTCTTGTGAACTATCCAAACGAACATACCAAGAGCATTGGTTTTGTAACAAAATCAAACATAAGTGATGATGAAGATGAGCTGACAGCAGTATTCATACCAACAACACCAAATCCAACCAATGGTTTTCTTGTCTATTTCAAAGCGAGAGATATTACAGAAATTGACATGCCAGTTGATAGAGCTCTAAAGGTTGTTATATCTCTTGGATCAGGCTCTCCTGATT
>Ga0172377_10005080_pt1 | contig 13522 bp, 10 predicted proteins | sample Pumphouse3metaG_FD_119749 | JGI IMG/M metagenome (GOLD analysis project Ga0172377, IMG submission 119749) | Leachate microbial communities from a municipal landfill in Southern Ontario, Canada - Pumphouse #3 metaG | ecosystem: Engineered > Solid waste > Landfill > Unclassified | place: Canada... | reverse complement strand
ATTACAATTGGTGGGAGACGGGTACCGAACCCGTGGTTTTCAAAACCGATGAGGGCATCAAGTTTTCCACTCCCATCTGCTTTGAGGATGTGTTTGGTGAACTCAATGCCAGGTTTGTCCGTAATGGTGCGGATGTGATTGTCAACATGACCAATGACAACTGGTCACAGTCGGTGGCAGCGGAAATGCAGCATCTGGCTATGGCTGTGTTTCGTTCGGTGGAGAATCGTCGTTCTTCCATCAGAGGAACTAATAGCGGCATGACGTGTGTTATAGAGCCAACTGGCCATGTCCTTGATCCAATGGAACCTTTCAAGTTGGGGTGGAAGATATATGATGTCCCCGTCTACCAAGAGGCCACCAATGGGAAGACCTTCTATACCATGCATGATGATTGGCTTGCTATCATCTCTCTCTATCTCTCTTATGGTTTGCTTTTTGTCGGGGCTGTTACTCAGATAGTGACTCTTGTCAAGAAAAGGAAAGCAAAGAATTGAACTATCAGAATGCATCCATTTTTATTATTGGTACCGAACTTACCAGAGGTATCATTGGTGACAAACATGGGCAGCTTATCGCGACGGAATTATCCCATCTCGGATATCATGTGGACCGTATGGTCATTGTTCCTGATGACGGGACCATCGGCTCTGTGCTCAGAGACGGAATTGCCACCAGCGATGTGGTAATCATAACAGGGGGGCTGGGGCCTACCAGTGATGATCTGACGCGTAAGGTGGTCGCTGATCTTGCAGGGGTTCCTCTTGTCCGTGACCAAGCAAGTTTTGATTATTTGTATAAGAATATCGGCGAACGTATTTGGGGTTCGAATGAGGTGCAGGCAATGTTTCCTACTGGGTTTGTACCGATTCCCAATCCCTATGGCACCGCCCCTGGTTTCAGGGGATACATCCAGAAGGATGCCCGGCTTGTTGCCTGTATCGCAATGCCAGGCCCTCCTAGGGAGATGGATCCCATGTTCTTCAATGAGGTGCTTCCTCTTTTGGCATCGCTGAGAGGTCATAATGATTTTGAGCGTGATGAATACTCTTCCTATTTGGTTGCGGAAGCGAAGCTTGAGGAATTGTGCCATCAGGTGGACATCGGCACGGTGCAATGGGGCACTCGTTTCCAGAATTTGAGAATAAGTCTCTATCTGACAGGGGAGAGGGGAGCTCGTAGACAATTTGCCCAGAGATTATCACAATTCATGGGACCATCTCTTCTTGAGGAGGGAGACCATGAGGCTGTGGATTTGCTGACCGATGAGCTTGTCAAGCAGAAATTGACCATCAGCTGCGCCGAGTCCTGCACCGCAGGTCTGGCAAGTAAGTTGTTGACGGATAAGGCTGGCTCGTCTTCTTGGTTCTGGGGTGGTGTCTCCACCTATGCAAATGAAGCCAAGAGCAAGATTCTTGGAGTAAACCAAGCGATTCTCGATGGAGTTGGTCCTGTGTCCCGTGAATGTGCCATAGCCATGGCTGATGGGATCCAAACTGTCAGCGGTACCGATGTAGCTTTTTCCATCACAGGTTTTGCAGGACCGGAAGGAAGCGAGGTGGGAGAGGTGTGGCTGGGATTTTGTGCAAAGGATAGGCAAAAACAGGCAGTGAAGCTTAAATTCTCCTCATGGGGAAGGGATTCTGTCAGACGCAAGGCTTGTGTGGCCGCTTTTATCCTTTGCCGACAATATCTTGCGGGTTGTCAGTTGCTTGACATGTGTGAGCAGTGGCAATATATTTAGAACATAAGCGGGTAGATGAAACTATTATCAATAACCCCGCAAATCTTATCAATGTAAAATGTGCTGGAATAGGTGGTATTATACCCTGTTCGCACGGAGTATAATTAATGTCAAATGATTTGTTTGAAGATGCCCAGATTACTGAGAACCCGGTCCCTGAAAAAAAACCCATGATTCGTCGGGTGCGTCGTAGCAAGATGGTGGTGGCCAAGGCTCCACGGCAGACTGAGGAAAAAGAAAAGGCTGTGGAAGTTTCCGAGCCTGTTATCGAGCAGCAGGGCATACCCCCTGAAGAGTCCTCGGCCGGGCAGCAAAGCTCCGAGCCTGTCTCTCAGCAGGAAGAAGGTCTTCCTCTGGCTGCCCCTGTTTCCTCTTCTGAAGATGACTTCACTGGTGATGAACAGGTTATGCGGACGATAAGCAATCCCAACCAAAACAACAGAAGAGTCTACACCAACAATAACCGAAATAATAACAATCGCAATAATCGAAATAATAACAATACCCGTCCTTACCCCAAAAATAATATTCGTAGCAACAATGGCCCGCGCCGAAATGAGGATTATCCTCAAGATATCAACATTGAGGAACATCCGGAGGCGGCGAAACTCAATGTCAATGATTATTCTTCGTTACCAGTTGAGGAGCTAAGAAAAATTGGTACTGAACGAGGTGTTTCAGCTGAACTCATCCTTGACATGCGAAAGCAGGAAATACTTGCTGAGATGCTGAAGATGCATAGCAGTACGGGGGGAGTGATTGTCGGCAGTGGCACTTTGGAGATTCTCCCTGATGGTTTTGGTTTCCTTCGTAGTCCCAACAATAGCTATCTTTCAGGTCCTGAGGATATTTATATCTCTCCTGCCCAGGTAAAGAGTTTGTCCTTGAAGACTGGCGATGTCGTTTATGGACAAGTTCGCACACCCCGAGATGGGGAGCGTTTCTTTGCCATATTGAGGATTCTTTCTGTCAATGGCGATGCTCCTATCAAGGCGAAGACCCGTGCCTCTTTTGAAAGTCTTACCCCTTTGTTTCCGGATCGAAGAATCAAGCTAGAGACAACAACCGAGGATATGTCCATGCGTATCATAGACATGTTCTGTCCGATTGGTATGGGACAGCGCTCCTTGATTATTGCTCCTCCAAGAACAGGAAAGACAGTCTTGTTGCAGAAGATTGCCAATTCTATCAGTGCAAATTACCCTGATGTGGTTTTGATGGTGCTTCTGGTTGATGAACGTCCGGAAGAGGTCACCGATATGCGTCGTCATGTCAATGGGGAGGTAATTGCATCCACCTTCGATGAGCAGGCATCCAGGCATGTGCAGGTTGCGGAAATGGTCATTGAGAAGGCCAAGCGTTTGGTGGAGCATAAAAAGGATGTGGTCATTCTTCTAGATTCTATCACCCGTCTTGCCCGTGCTTATAACCAGACGGTCCCTGCCTCCGGCAAGATTCTCAGTGGTGGTGTCGATTCCAATGCATTGCATAAGCCCAAGAGGTTTTTTGGTGCTGCAAGGAATATTGAGGAAGGTGGTTCCCTTACCATTATCGCCACTGGTCTGATTGAGACTGGCTCACGTATGGATGAGGTTATTTTCGAGGAATTCAAAGGCACTGGTAACAATGAAATCATTCTGGATCGCAAGCTTGCTGACCGGAGAATCTTTCCGGCCTTGAATATTAAGAAGAGCGGGACCCGTCGTGATGACCTGTTGTTGCCAGCTGATGAAGCCGCACGTATTTGGCTTTGCCGCAATGCAGTGAATGATATGGACGAGCAGGAGCTTACCCCATTCCTCATTGACAAAATCCGAAAGACCAAGGATAATGAGGCGTTCTTACGTTCGATAAATACTGATGCTCAAGGAGCAGCTGCGAGTTATTAGGACGGAGACGGTGTAAAATTTATCTGCTGTATCTTTCAGCAGAAGATCATATTTCCTGGAGGAACCGAATTATGAAAAAGGGAATTCATCCTGATTATCAACTTAGAGAGATCCATTGCACGTGTGGTAATGTGATAAAAACCAAGACCACTGGAAAGAACCTGGAGGTGGAGATTTGTTCCGCTTGCCATCCCTTCTTTACAGGCAACCAGAAGATGGTTGATACCGCCGGTCGTATTGAACGTTTCAACAAGCGTTACGGTTTGAGTAAATAGCTTTAAGAGAAGAAACCACCTTCGGGTGGTTTTTTCATGCCCAAAATAACTTTCCAAAAACTCACAACTTCAATGAAACTATGATAAAATGCATAAAAAGAGGTTTTTATGCTTAAGGTTTTCCTAGCAGAGGATGAGTTTCTTATTCGGAAAAGCATCAGGGAAAATATTAATTGGAAAGAGGAAGGCTTTGAGTATGTCGCTGATGCAAGTGATGGCGAGGTGGCTATTCCTTTGATTAGAAAATACCAGCCGGATATTCTTATTACTGATATACGTATGCCCTTTCTTGAAGGTCTCGAATTGAGTGAGATTGTGAAGAAGGAGTTCCCTGATATCAAGATTATTATATTGACTGGTTATAAGGATTTCGACAGTGCAAAGAAAGCCATTGGCATTGGTGTCACTGATTATCTTCTCAAGCCCATAACTACAGAAAACTTGTTGAAAGCTGTTAAACGGGTAGCGCTTATCATTGAGGAAGAGAGGGAAGAGGCTCGGCTTCTTGTAACCTACCGGGCCGAAATGGCACAACGGGAAGAAATAGAAAGGGACCATTTCTTCAATGAACTTTTAAGTAACAAGCCCCTTGCTGATTTGCTTGCAAGGGCGCAGGTCCTGAAATTGGATATTCTTGGAGGAGTTTACAATCTCTTGCTGTTGAAGATGAGGCCCGAGCTGGAGAGTCAGAAAGGGAGAGAGCAGTTAAGTGATGCAAGTATGGATATCAGGCACTGGGAAGGAAATTACCTGGTGTTTGATCGGGGGTTGGAAGGATTGGCCTTCCTGGTGAAAGCATCAGACAAGAAAGAGCTGGAGGGCAATATGCAGGCTCTCTGCTTGAAGATAGAACAAAAAATGAAAGCGTATCCTCTTCTAAGTTTTTTTGGAGGCATAGGGGAAAGCGTTGTTCATATTGGAGATCTTCGTCAATCCTTTCAAATTGCCAGTAAGGCTTTTGCTTCTCGTTTCTTTATGGAATCCAATCAAATTGTCACCTCATCGCAGATATCCATCATTCCCGAGGTCGGCATAGAGAAAAGGCTTTCTCTCAAGAATGTCAATGACTTGAATTGGAAAAACTTCGAGATATTCTTGACAACAGGGACGGAGGCTGAGCTTTCTTCATTTCTTGATGCCTATTTGGAAAAAATCGGAAGTGAGAACTTGTCTATCAGGACTTTGCGGGAATATATCACTTTGAGCGCATACCTTTGTTGTGCTGACTTTCTTGAGAAAACACTTGCTTTGGACAAGGAACGGACCCAATTGGATTCAATCTCGTTTTGTTGTCCCGATGAGCAGGTTTTGAGAGAACAATTGTTTTCCCTATTTAAGAAGACCATTGTTTTGAGGGACTCCATTACCTCCAAGAGATATGCAGCCCTTATTGATAAGGCACGTCAGTACATCAAGGACAATGCAAAGGACAAGAAGATGTCCCTTAACTGTGTGGCGTCCTATGTGAATATGAGCCCAAATTATTTCAGTTCAATTTTCAGTCAGGAATCGGGGCAAACCTTCATTGAATATCTGACCTCAGTACGCATGGACATGGCAAAGGAACTTTTGATGTGCACCACACTTCGGTCCTCCGAGGTAGCCACGGAAGTAGGATATAATGACTCTCATTATTTCAATTATATTTTCAAGCGTACACAGAATTGTTCCCCCAAGGAGTTCAGGACAAGAAGCAAATGAAAGAAAAACGCATGTCCCTTTCCTCTCGATTGCGCATTAATATGCTCATCACCATAGTGCCTATGGTTGGTCTGCTTTTGTTCTCGTTGGTCTCGTTGGTCTCGACGGCAAATTCCTATGACCAGATAGTGAGGAATATTACAGCGGCAAACGCCTATAGCATCGACTTCAAGCAGAAGGTTGACTATGCCATGTATCGTGTGGTTATCGCAAACACGAGTGTTCAGCATCTTGTTGCGACGAATAAGACCGAGGTGTGCAACCCCTACGAGTTGATTGAAGAGACCCGGCAGGTATTCGAGAATCTCAAAGGAATATCCCAAAAGGACAACTTACGGCGAATAAAGAATATTTTGAAGAATTTGGATAACCTTAAGACACAAATTCAGCGTATCGAGACCAATAATCTTTCGACAGCGCACCATTATGATGAGAACATGCGCCTTTTGGAATTGAATATCTATATCCTTACTGAGATTACACAGGAGCAAATTCAGGAATATATCTACTATGAGGCCTCAGCCTTGGAGGATGTGAGACAGATGCTTCATGGGAGAGTGGAGCTGACCATAATCCTCACCTTGATTATTTTCGTCTGTTATCTTTTCTCTCTTTGGTTGAGTAATAAAAAGGTGAACGATAGTATCACTCGGCCTGTCAAGGAACTTTGTGTTGCCACGGAATCCCTGGCGAAAGGAGATTTTTCCACTACTATCAAGGATGCTTCGTATGATTATGAGATAGCAACACTTGCCGAGAGTTTTAATCATATGAAAAGAGAGATTTCTCGTTTGATTGATACCATCAAGGAGGAACAGAAAAATCTCAGGGCGACTGAGTTGCAGCTCTATCAAGCTCAGATTAATCCGCATTTCTTATATAATACATTGGATACCATTGTGGCCTTGGTGGAGTGCAGGATGCCGCATGAAGCAGTTCAGATGATTACCGCCTTGTCGGATTTTTTCAGGACCACTCTTTCGGAAGGAAGGGATTTTATCCTGATTAGCGAGGAGGAATCCCATGTGAGAAGTTATCTGAAAATCCAGCAAATGCGGTATCAGGATATTCTTGACTACAGCATTGAGATAGATCCGGAAATGTACCAATACACCATTCTCAAACTTACCTTGCAGCCCTTGGTGGAAAATGCACTTTATCACGGCATCAAGGAAAAACGGGGGAAAGGCTTCATAAGAATTTTGGGGATGATTGAGAATGCCACGTTGGTTTTCACCATCAATGACAATGGCATTGGAATGAACAAGGAACATCTTTTGGAGATTACCCAGAGGATGAATAGAGGGCCAAAGAAAAAAAACGAGGGAGGGTTTGGATTGTATAATGTTCAGCAACGAATCTTGCTCAATTATGGTCCGGAATATGGGGTTACTTTTTCCAGCAGGGAAGGAGAAGGGACGACCGCTACGGTGGTGATACCTATGCGACTGGATGATTCGGAAAAAATCCCACATTGATAGTATTTTTTTCGTATTTATACAACAAGTTTGTTTTTTCTAGAAAAAAATATCAACTATCACCATAGTTTTGCCTGTATCTTTCTAAAAAATTTGGTCTTAAGCTTATCGTATCATTCTGAAGACTGACAAACAAAAGGAGTACAGTATGAAGAAAACACTCGCAGTAATGTTGTCCATTATGTTGGCAACTACCTTCCTGTTCGCTAACGGTGGCGCAGAGGTTGCCCCGGCTGCTTCTGCAAAGAAACTCATTACCGTTGGCTATGCTCAAGTTGGTGCTGAGTCTGATTGGAGAACTGCAAATACCCAGTCGTTCAAGACCACGTTCACTGAAGCGAATGGGTATAAGTTGATTTTCGATGATGCTCAACAGAAGCAGGAAAATCAGATTAAGGCTATTAGGAGTTTTATCCAGCAGGATGTTGACTACATCGTTGTGGCTCCTGTTGTAGAGACTGGATGGGAAACAGTATTGAAAGAGGCAAAGGATGCAGGTATTCCGGTGATCCTCTCTGACCGTATGATGGATGTCTCTGATAATTCCCTGTTCACTTGCTGGGTTGGAGGGAACTTTGTCAAGGAAGGCCAGGACGCCGGGGATTGGCTTGCTGCGACTTTAAAGAAGCAGGGTCGTGAGAACCAGGACATCAATATTGTTACTTTGCAGGGAACCATTGGAGCTTCTGCTCAGGTCGGCCGTACCCAGGGATTTGGGGAGAAAGTCAAGGCGCACAAGAATTGGCACATGCTGGCTATGCAGACCGGTGAATTCACCCAGGCCAAAGGCCAGGAAGTCATGGAATCTTTCCTGAAGTCCTATCCGAAGATCGACGTGGTTGTTTGCGAGAACGACAACATGGCTTTTGGTGCTATCGACGCCATCAAGGCAGCAGGTAAGACCTGCGGACCCAAGGGTGATGTCATCATCATCTCCTTCGATGCAGTAGCCGCGGCTTTCGATTCTATGATGGCAGGAAACATGAATGTTTCAGTGGAATGCAACCCATTGCATGGACCAAGAGTAGATGAAATCATCAAGAAACTGGAAAGAGGTGAAAAGGTTGAGAAGATTCAATATGTGACGGAGGAATTCTTCGACACGACCATGGACCTAAAGGCTATTAAGGCAAAACGCTTGTACTAGAATTCGATTGCAATGTTTTCAGGTGGAGGAGAGGGGTTCTCCCTTCCACCTTTTTTTATAGAGGAGTTGTGTATGGAATCGGATATAGTGCTGACTATGCGACATATCTGCAAGATTTTTCCTGGAGTCAAGGCCCTGGACGATGTGGATTTCACTTTACGGAAAGGAGAGATCCATGCTCTTATGGGAGAGAACGGGGCAGGAAAATCCACCCTCATTAAAGTTCTCACGGGAGTGTTTGATTTTGATGAGGGAGAAATACGTTTGTCGGGGTACGATGAGCCGATACTCAACAAATCACCTCAGGAAGCCCAGAAAAGAGGAATCAGCACTGTATATCAGGAAGTGAATCTTTGCCCTAACTTGTCGGTTGCCGAAAACATTTTTATTGGACGAGAGCCTTGCAAATTAGGACGTATCGATTGGAAAAAAATGTATAGTATGGCTCGTGAGCTACTTTCCAAGTTGGATATCGAGGTAGACGTGACCTGTCCTATGGAAAACTATTCCATAGCGCTGCAGCAGATGGTGGCCATCGCTCGCGCTGTGGATATGTCGGCGAAAGTGTTGATTTTGGATGAACCGACCTCTTCCTTGGATGACCTGGAGGTGGAAAAACTTTTTACGTTGATGCGGAAATTACGTGACAAGGGAGTTGGGATTATATTTGTGACACACTTTCTTGAACAGGTCTATTCCGTATGTGATCGTATTACGGTTTTAAGAAATGGACAGTTGGTCGGAGAATATCCTATTGCAGAATTGCCGAGACTCAAACTCGTGGCGAAGATGATAGGAAAAGATTTTGATGATCTTGCCTCCATCAAATCATTGAGAACGCAAAAACCAAACGGAACACAAGTCATCAAGGCCGAGCAACTTGGACATAGTGGTACAATCAAACCTTTTGATTTGCGTATCATGCAAGGGGAAGTCATTGGATTGGCAGGCCTGTTGGGTTCGGGTCGTAGTGAGCTTGCACGTTCCCTCTATGGCGCGGACAAGCCTGATTGCGGGGAGTTGTTTGTAAAAGGGAAAAAGTTTGTGCCTTCCCATCCTATAGATGCTATTCATAGGGGTATGGCCTATCTTCCCGAAGACAGAAAGAAGGAAGGCGTCATTGCGGATTTGTCAGTAAGGGAAAACATTATGATAGCTTTGCAGGCCAAGAAAGGCATGTTCAAGCTCTTAAGTAGAAAACAACAGGAAGAGTTCACTGATCAATATATCAGTTTGCTTCAGATAAAGACTGCGGACAGGGAGACCCCTGTCAAGCAACTTTCTGGAGGTAACCAGCAAAAAGTGATTATCGGCCGTTGGCTGCTGACGCAACCCGACTTCATTATTCTTGATGAACCCACAAAGGGTATTGATATTGGCACCAAGACAGAAATCCAGAAACTGGTGCTGAAACTTGCGGATAAAGGGACAAGTGTTCTTTTCATCTCTTCGGAGATTGATGAGATGCTCCGTACCTGTGACCACATGGCTATCTTGCGTGATGGTTCCAAAGTGGCTGAGTTGAAAGAAGATGACATGAGCCAGAAAAGTATTATGGGAGCGATTGCGGGAGGAAACCAATGATAAGAGCTTTTTTGAAGAAACTGACAAGTTATCGTTTATTTCTGCCCATTGCAAGTCTCATTTTGGTTTTACTTGTCAACATGATAAAGACTCCTACGTTCTTTCAGCTTGAGATGAGGAATGGAGTCCTTTATGGATATATCATTGATGTTATCAACCGCGCCAGTGAATTGGTAATTCTTGCAGTTGGCATGACGTTGGTTGTCGCGGCCTCCGGGGGCACTGACATTTCTGTCGGAGCGGTCATGGCTGTTGCAGGGGCTGTGTGCTGTTTTGTGCTTGCAGGTGGGCAACGGACGGTCAATGCCTATCAGAATCCCTATATCTTGGGAGTTCTTGCGGCATTGCTTGCGGGAATTCTTTGCGGGGCTTGGAATGGATTTTTGGTTTCCAAGATGAAAATACAACCTATGGTAGCTACCCTGATATTGTTTACCGCTGGTCGTGGCATAGCGCAGTTGGTCACCCGCGGGCAGATTACCTACATCCGTGTGGAGAACTTCAAGCTTTTGGGGGCTAACATTCCCGGAGTACCTCTTCCCACTTCAATTTTTATAGCAATACTTGTGGTCATCCTGACCAACCTGTTATTGAAGAAAAGCGCCTTGGGCTTATATATCGAGGCAGTAGGGGTAAATAAGAATGCCTCCCGCTTGGTAGGAATAAAAAGCGACCAGATAATCTTCTTGGTATATGTGTTTTGTGGTCTATGCGCAGGTATTGCTGGCATGATTACTACCAGCAGGATTTATTCCGCAGATGCCAACAATATCGGTCTTAACATGGAGTTGGATGCCATCCTGGCTGTCGCGCTTGGAGGAAACAGTCTTGCTGGTGGACGGTTCACCCTTCTTGGTAGCGTCATCGGTGCCTATACCATCCAGGCCCTGACCACAACGTTATACGCGATGGGTGTATCCGCTGACCAGATTCCCGTATACAAGGCTATTGTAGTGGTGCTTATTGTCTCGTTGCAGTCAGAGGAGTTCGTTCGATGGTTTTCCAAGATGCAGGCAAGAAGAAAGGTGGTGGCATAGATGATAAAACAGAAAAAGAAATTCAATGAGAATACATTCCTGCTTTGCATCACTGTTGGCTTGTTCTTTGCGATGTATATAGCAGGGATGATAGTATTTCGGAAAAATGGATTTGCTCGTTTTCAAGTGTTCCTTAATCTCTTTATCTCCAATGCTTCCTTGATTGTTGTTGCTGTAGGAATGACTGTGGTAATGATAACGGGAGGGATTGATATTTCGGTCGGTTCCTTTGTTGCGATGTCGTGTATGATGCTTGCGAACATGATGGAAAACAAAGGATATGGAGCCGTATCATCTGTGTTGATAGTCTTGCTAATTGGTATTCTCTTTGGATTTGTCCAAGGTTTTTTGGTATCATACTTGAAACTCCAGCCTTTTATCGTGACGCTAGCGGGGATGTTCTTTGCCCGTGGAATGACTGCTATCATCAGTCAGGATATGATAAGCATTAAGAATCCTCTGTTCCTTTCCTGGGCAACAAGGAAGGTCTTCCTGCCTTTTGGAGGAACCATGAACAAGCGGGGCGTGCTGATTCGTCCCTATATCTATCCAACGGTCATTATCGCTTTGATTGTCCTTGTACTGATTTTTTTCATGCTTCGCTATACCAAGTTCGGCCGTAAGATTTATGCCATCGGAGGAGGTGAGCAAAGTGCGCTCTTGATGGGGTTGAATGTCAGGAGAACTCGCCTTTTGGCTTATATCCTTGATGGATTTCTTTGTGCTATTGGGGGAATCCTGTTCTGCTTGAATACCTGTTCAGGGTTTGTGGAACAAGCTAGAGGCTTCGAGATGGAGGCTATTGCCGCTGCAGTCATAGGGGGTACTTTACTGACTGGAGGAGTGGGTAATGTTTTTGGAAGTCTCTTTGGAGTTCTCATCAAAGGGACTATTGAGACTTTCATTACGTTCCAAGGCACCCTTTCTTCCTGGTGGACAAGAATCACCATAGCCGCCTTGCTGGCTTTCTTCATTATCTTGCAAAGTATTCTTGGATCAACCAAGAATAGGCGAAGAAATAGTAAATAATGAGAGCCGGCCACCTTGTTTGATTGTTAAATTACTACGATTTTCAAAATTCTTTGTTTGCAGAGGCCTAAATTAATGATACCCTATGGATACGATTTAATCTTAAGCTGAAATCATCAAATGAAGCCCGCCTTTGATGTTGTCTATAGTGCCAGTAGGCTAAGTTTTTGTTGCATTATGGCTATTTGTGACCTAAGATTAAGTGTATTAGAGATACTAGATGGATAAAATAGTCGAGCTACATGCTAAAGAATATGAGCAAAAACCTCAAGTGCTTTGTGAGGTTCCTGGGGTATGTACGCTTTTCGGAAGTTTTGCTGATTTTTGTAATGGATGGTCAATCGTAGGTACTGCGCAAACCACGCTCACTGTGGCTGTAAGCAAAAGGGATGACCAAATGGTCCGTCTGTATAATGCCACGGTGAATGATAGGAAGCGGTTCTCTCTTTCCAATATCAAGTTTCGCAAGGAAGATCGTTGGGGAAATTTCATAAAGGGTGTGGTATCCATCATGAGTGGAGAGAACCATCCCTTTTGTGGTTTGAATCTTACTGTCGAGGGCTCGTTGCTTCTTGGTGATCCCATGTCTATCAGTACCGCTGTCTCGTTAGGTACTTGTTTGGTTCTCAATAAACTTTTTGATCTTAAGCTTGACAATAGCACCATTATCCGAATTGCCTACCAATCTAATGTCGCTTTCAATAATGAAAGCTGTCGTATCAGCGATTTGATCGCTATGTTGAGTTTCAGGCCCAATCGCCTTTTGTTCTTTGACTTGCTTTCCGTATCGTATCAGGAGATTTCTTTTCCTTTCGGGGATTCGGATGCGGATTATGTCGCAGTGCTTTTGGATAGCAAGATTTCTCCTATCGCGATGCGGGAGGAAATAAAGAGCAAACGCTTGGCTGCCAAGAAAGCCTTTGATGCTCTTCGGAAGTTTAAGCCAAGTGGAGCCATCAGGGATTTTCCTGAAGGAGATTTGCATGCAAGGATGATTCCTCTTCCTGAGAACGAGCGGCATATTTGTACCTATGTGCTTATGGAATCACATATTACCAATGATGCTTCCTTTATGATCCAGCAACATGAAGTGGTGAACCTGGGAAAGGCTATGAACCGTATCCAGAATGGACTTCGTGACTTGATGGAGATGACTTGTCCTGAGGTGGACTGGCTCATCAAGCGTGCGAGTGAGACAACTGGATGTCTTGGTGCGGTACAGATAGCCAATGGGTTGTCAGGAAATATCCTTCTTCTCTTGAGCAAGGAGGCTTTGCCACGGTATATTAGTCGTCTGGAGGATTATGAGCATATCTTCGGCTTCCATCCCAAGTATTATATATATCAGAGTCAAGGTGGCGCAAAAGTTATGTTTCCTGAGGACTAATGGCAATATTGTTAGTAAATGATGATGGATATACTAGCGAGGGTATCAATACCCTTGAGCAGGAACTCATTGCGCATGGCTATGAGGTATGGGTGTGTGCCCCTTCTGGGGAACGTAGTGCTACAAGCCATCACATCACTTTGGGAGAGGGAGTGAAGGTGACTTCTTTCGGTCCAAATCATTACCATTGTAGTGGGACTCCTTCCGACTGCATCAAGTATACGCTTGCAAGTGATCTTTTCCCAAAGCGT
>Ga0172377_10005079_pt1 | contig 13525 bp, 12 predicted proteins | sample Pumphouse3metaG_FD_119749 | JGI IMG/M metagenome (GOLD analysis project Ga0172377, IMG submission 119749) | Leachate microbial communities from a municipal landfill in Southern Ontario, Canada - Pumphouse #3 metaG | ecosystem: Engineered > Solid waste > Landfill > Unclassified | place: Canada... | reverse complement strand
GTTATAAAAGGCGATAATTCAGATATAAATAAATCAGCTTATGAAGATGAAGGATTTATGGTTAATTCTGGTAAATTTGATGGAATAACTTCAGCAGAAGCTAGAGAACAAATGCCTGTTTGGGTAGAAGAAAATGGTTGGGGGAAAAGAACAACAAATTTTAAATTAAGAGAATGGTTAATATCCAGACAAAGATATTGGGGTACCCCAATCCCTATGATACATTGTGAAAAATGTGGGACTGTTCCGGTTAACGAACACGATTTACCGGTTCAATTACCTGAAAATATTAAATTCACAGATGATGGAAAATCACCATTGCAAGGATGTGAAGAATTTTTAAATACAACATGTCCAAAATGTGGTGCAAAAGCTACAAGAGAAACAGATACTATGGATACATTTGTAGATTCTTCGTGGTATTATGCCAGATATACAGATGCAAGAAATAATAATAAACCTTTTGATTCAGATAAAGCAAATTATTGGTTGCCTGTTGATCAGTATGTCGGTGGAATAGAACATGCTTGTATGCATTTAATATATTCAAGATTTTGGCATAAGATTATGAGAGATTTAGGGTTAGTAAAATCAAATGAACCTTTTAAGAATCTTTTAACTCAGGGAATGGTTACTCTTGGTGGAAGTGCTATGTCAAAATCAAAGGGCAATATTGTTAGCCCTGATGAAATAGTTTCTAAATATGGTGCAGATACAGCAAGATTATTTATTTTATTTGCAGCACCTCCAGAAAAACAGCTTGATTGGTCTGATGATGGTGTTGAAGGTTGTTGGAGGTTTATAAATAGAGTTTGGCGATTACAAGATGTATTAAATATAAAATCAGATGTAGCTGCTACAGATAAAGCAAAAGAAGAATTATTAAGAAGTATGCATGTTTGTATTAAGAAAGTTACAGAAGATATACAAAAAGAACATCAATTTAATACTGCGATCTCTTCAGTAATGGAATTGGTAAATGCTATGTATGTTTATAAGTATCATGGTAATGATGGTTGCTTATCTAAAGAAGTTTATGAAACAATAGTTTTATTACTTGCTCCATTTACTCCACATTTATGTGAAGAAATATGGAATTTGTTAGGTCATAAAGATTGTGTCTCTTGTGCAAAGTGGCCAAAATACAATGAACAGTATATAAAACAGGAAGTGATTGAAATACCTGTTCAGATAAATGGTAAATTAAAAGGGAAAATTGCTGTTAATATTTCTTCTCAAGAACAAGAAGTAAAAGATTTAGTTTTAAAAAATGATAAATTAAAAAATTTATTTATTGATAAAATGATAGTGAAATTTATATATATACAATCTAAAATTATAAATATTGTTGTTAAATAAGTATACAGGAGAAATTATGAAGAAATTTATATTGTTAATTATGTTTTTTATTCTAGGTAGTTTTATTTCTTGTGCAGCTCCGTATGACCCTGCACCTCAACTTTTGCCTGCTTATATTAAAAAAGTTTATGTAAGACCTGTTGTAAATAATACTAATCAATATGGTCTTGAGGATAAATTTACAAAAGCAATTATAGACGAATTTATGAGAGATGGAAGATTATCTATAGTTACATCAGAAGAAGAGGCTGATGGGGTGTTGGTTTGTGAAATAAAAAGATATGTTTTACAGCCATTAACTTATGATGCTAACATGGTCACAGAACAATACAAATTATGGATTTTAATCAATGTGTATTTTGTTGATAAACATGAAAATATTACATTGTGGGTTGAACCAAATATGGAAGGAATTCAAATTTATGCAGATGCTGTAAAAGTTGGTTTTGGAGGGATGACTGAAGAATCTGCAAGAGAATATATTTGGGATAAACTTTCAAGAGATGTTGTTAAAAGAACTATTAAGGGTTTTGGAAATGCAGGTGGAATATCAGAACGCAAAGTCCAAGACTGATGATAAAGACCCTGATATTACAGTTACAACTTTGGAAAATTTAAGTTTATTTACAGTTTTAGTGAAGGAAAATTCACTTTAAATTTTCTTTAGGTTACTTGAAATATTGCTAGTCTAGAAAGACAATATCGCAAATTTTAAAAATTATAAATTAGAGAGAAAATGAAGTCTATAACAACAGCAGAATTTCAGAAACATATATTAAGTAAAAAAATAGCTCCTGTGTATTTTTTAGGTGGAGAGGAAACTTTTTTAATTGATGATTGTCTTAAAAAGATAGAAAGAAAAGTAAACACAGATGATTTAAATAGAGAAGTATTTCAGGCAATTGACTGTTCTGGAGAAGATATTGCAAATGCAGTAGAAACATTACCTTTTTTAACAGATAAAAGAGTTGTTATTGTTAAAATGGCAAATAAATTAAAAAATGCAGATTATGAAATTATTACTAATTTGATTGAAAAAACAGTAGATACTGCATGTCTTATTCTATTGTTCCCTGAAAAATTAAAAAATTCAATGTCAAAAAGAAAAGATTTAATTAATGTCTGTCTTGATTCTAAAAATTGTATTGTTGTTGATTGTAAAAAAATGTATGAAAAAGATTTAAAAATTTTTATACAAGATGAGTTTAAAAATAGAAATAAAACTGTAACTTTAGATATCGTTCAACAAATGATTGATGAGTCAGGAATGAATTTATTGAATTTATCTAATGAAATAGAAAAGATTTGTGTCTATTTAGGAAAAAACAAACAACATGTTACAATAGACGATTTTGTGAAAATTAGTGGTTTTACTAAAGAAATAAATGTCTTTATGTTGACTAATGCTATAGAAGAAAAAAATTTACAGTATGCTATATTTATATTAGAAAAAATGTTGCAATCAGGAGAGAAATCAATAGAAATACTTTCTAGTATAGCGACAGCAATAAGACGATTAGTAAGTGCAAAAAGCTTGATTGAAGAAAAGAACTACACATCTGACCAGGCAACAGAATATATTAAAATTCCACCATATTTTGATTTTCGTTCGAAATACATAAGAAATCTTTCACGATATACATTAAAACATTTAAAGTTATGTTTAAATGAACTTTTAAAAGCAGATATATCTATTAAAACAGGGAAAACCGATGACGTCTCTGCATTAGAAAATTTTATTTTCTTTATTTGTAAATAAAAAACATTTAGAATCATACAAAAACAATGAAATTGACTGTATGATATTATGGTATATATAAAAGATTATATTATTCTTAAATTTTACAAATTGAAAAAATGGTATAAATAACATAAAATATAAAAACTATAATTATAAAAAAAGGAATTTTGTGAAAGCTTTTATTTTAGCAGCTGGTGCAGGGACTAGACTTAGACCATTAACTTTTGAACTTCCAAAACCTATGATCCCATTGGTTAATAAGCCTGTCTTAGAACATACAATTGACAATTTAAAAAGACATAATATTTCATCTATTATGATGAATTTGCATACATTACCAGATTTAATTACAAATTATTTCGATAATGGTAAGAAATTTGGAGTTGATATCTCTTATTCTAAAGAGGAAACATTACTAGGTACGGCTGGCGGATTAAAGAAATGTAAAAATTTTTTTGATTCAACTTTTATTGTCATGTCAGGTGATGGTCTGTCTGATATTGATCTTACTTCTGCGATTGAATTCCACAAAAAGAAAAAATCTATTGCTACAATGGTTTTAAAAAAAATTGAAACAAAGTTTGCTTATGGTATTACTTTAACAAATAGATTTAATAGAATAATTGATTTTGTTGAAAAGCCAAGTTGGGGTTCTGTTTTTTCCGATACTGTTAATACAGGTATATATATTTTTGAACCTGAAATATTTAGATATATACCGGATGGTTTTTATGATTTTGGTAAAGATTTATGGCCAAAGTTATTGAAACTTAATAAGCCTATTTTTGCATATATTATGAATGGACATTGGACAGATATTGGAAATATTGATGAATATAAACAAGGAACAAAAGACATTTTAGATGGGAAGATTATAATAAATATAAATGGTAAAAAAATAAAAAATACTGAAGTTTTTATTGATTCAGACTCCAAATTTGATAAAACAGTTAAATTTATTGGAAAATCTGTTATAGGCAAAAATTGTCATATTGGTAAAAATGTTGTTATTGATAATGGAACAGTTATAGGGGATAATGTGACAATACAAAATGATGCCATAATAAAAAATTCAATAATATGGAGCAATACAGTTATTGGTAAGCAAGCTAGGTTATGTTCCAGTATAATAGGAATTAAAGTTCCAAGTAATTTATCTGTTTATAATGGACTTTTATTTAATATAAGATAAATAATATAAGGAGAACAAGATGTTATGTAAGCCAAAAGAAAAAATAAATGGGTGGATGTTTACTTCTGAATCTGTAACAGAGGGGCATCCGGATAAATTATGTGATATTGTATCAGATAGTATATTAGATGCAATATTACAAAAAGATCCAAAAGCAAGAGTCGCATGTGAAACTTTTGTTTCCAATGGACTTTTAATTGTTGGTGGAGAGATAACAACTACAGCTAAAATTAATAAAAGAGAAATTATAAAAGAAGCAATAAAAAATATTGGTTATAATGATTCAAAATATGGTTTTGATTATAAAACATGTGCAATCATGGATACAATAAATGCTCAGTCTCCAGATATAGCTCAAGGTGTTGATATTGGTGGTGCAGGAGATCAAGGTCTTATGATTGGTTTTGCTTGTAAGGAAACACCGGAACTTATGCCTCTTCCAATTATGTTGGCACATAAGTTAGCTTCAAAACTTACAGAAGTTAGAAAGAAAAATATATTAAAATATTTAGGACCTGATGGAAAATCTCAAGTAACAGTTGAATACAGAGATTGGAAACCATACAGAGTTTCTGATGTTGTTATTTCAACACAACATACAAAAGATATTTTAGATAAAACTGGAAAAAATATTACAGCAAAATCAAAAAAAGAAATTTTCGATAAAATTATAAAGCCGGTAGTTGGTAAATTAATAGATTCAAAAACAAAAATACATATAAATCCAACAGGTAAGTTTTTGATAGGTGGACCACAAGGAGATACCGGTCTTACAGGCAGAAAAATTATTGTAGATACTTACGGTGGTATGGCAGCTCATGGTGGCGGTGCTTTTTCAGGTAAAGACTCAACAAAAGTTGATAGAAGTGCATGTTATATGGCAAGACATATAGCAAAAAATATTGTTGCTTCAGGGATAGCTGATAAATGTACAATACAATTAGCTTATGCGATTGGTATTGCGGAACCGGTATCTGTTATGGTTGATACACACCATTCAGGTAAAATAGCAGGTAATTTATTAGAACCAATAGTAAGGAAATTGTTTCCTTTAACTCCACAAGGTATTATTGACTATTTAGATTTAAGAAAACCAATTTTTACTAAGACTGCTGCTTACGGACATTTCGGCAGGAAAGAATTTAAATGGGAAAATTTAAATAAAGTTGGTGAAATAAAAAAAGCAGTTGAGTGTATAAAATAATTAGGGGATAAAATGAAATACGATATTAAAGATATAAAACTTGCATCTATTGGTAAAAAAAGAATTGAATGGGCAGAAAGAGAAATGCCTGTTTTAAGACAGATAAAGGCAAGATTTGAAAAACAAAAACCTTTAAAAGGAATAAGATTAGGATGTTGTTTACATGCAACAACAGAAACAGCAAATTTAATGATAACTTTAAAAGCAGGTGGGGCAGATGTTTATTTATGTGCATCAAATCCATTATCAACACAAGATGATGTTGCCGCTTCTTTAATTAAAGATTATGGAATTCCAACATTTGCAATAAAAGGTGAAGATAATAAAACATATTATAAACATATAAATGCAGTTTTAGATACTAAACCTCAGATAACTATGGATGATGGTGCTGATTTAGTTTCATCCATATTTTCAAAAAGAAAAGAATTGTTAAAAAATATTATTGGTGGAACTGAAGAAACAACAACGGGTGTTATAAGACTTAGAGCTATGGAAAAAGATGGAGTTTTATCATATCCTATAATTGCTGTTAATGATGCTATGACAAAGCATTTTTTTGATAACAGATATGGCACAGGACAATCTACATTAGACGGTATAATAAGAGCAACCAATATTTTAATTGCCGGAAAAGTTTTTGTAGTTGCAGGATATGGGTGGTGCGGAAGAGGTCTTGCAGCAAAAGCTAAAGGTATGGGTGCTCATGTTATAGTTACAGAAGTAGATCATTTAAAAGCATTAGAAGCCAAGATGGACGGTTTTGAAGTTATGCCAATGATTGATGCAAGTAGAAAAGGAGATATATTTGCAACAGTTACAGGCGATTTAAATGTAATTGATGAAAAGCATTTTAAAGTTATGAAAGATGGAGCTATTATTTGTAATAGTGGTCATTTTAATTCAGAAATAAATGTCCCTGTACTTAAAAAAATATCGAAATCTGTTAGAACATTAAGAGAATTTGTTGAGGAATATGTGTTGAAATCAAATAATAGAAAAATTAATCTTTTGGCAGAGGGGAGATTGGTTAATCTTTCAGCTGCAGAAGGTCATCCTGCAAGTGTAATGGATATGTCTTTTGCAAATCAGGCACTATCAGCAGAATATATGCTAAAGAATGCAAAAAAATTAGAGAAAAAAGTATATACAGTACCAGAAGCAATAGATGTAGAAATAGCTAGACTTAAACTTGAAGCTATGGGTGTAAAAATTGATGTTTTAACATCTGAACAAAAAAAATATTTGTCTTCTTGGCAGGAAGGGACATAATTTAAACAATATTATACAGTTTAGAGAACTTTTGGAATATTAATAATTTTCTGAAAGTTCTCTATTATTTTTAAAAGTGTTTTTTAAAAAAACAATATTTGGTACAATAAATTAAATTTATATAAACATGAGTTATTAATGAATACATTTATAGATACATTTAAAAAATTAAATTCAATTTACAATAGAAAGCAGAAAATTAAATTTTGCTTTCTATTTTTTTGTATTTTAATATCAGGTTTTTTAGAATTAATTGGTATTTCATTAGTATTGCCATTTATAAATGTTGTTATGAATCCTTCAATAATAACAACAAACAAAATATTAAACTATGTATACAGCTTATTTAATATAGGTTCTACTCATGAATTTTTGATTTTTTTAGCATTACTTTTAATATTTGTATATATATTTAAAAATATATATATGATGATTGTTTATTATTTCCAATATAAAATTCTTTTCAATTCGCAGAAACAAATGTCATTACAATTAATAAAATTTTATTTAAGTCAATCATATTCTTACCATCTTAATATAAATACATCAGAACTTGTTAGAACTATAACACAGGATACAATGAATTGCTCTTCTTTTTTAACAAATATATTCTTTCTTATTACAGAATTTATTGTTCTTATACTAGTTGTATGTTTTCTGTTTTTTGTTAATAAATTAATGACAACGGCATTAATTATATTGTTTCTTATAGCTTTCTTTGGTTTGTTTAAGAAATTAAAAAATAAGTTAAAGAGTGTTTCTTTAGATAATCAAAAATATCATGGGCAAATGATTAAGTGGATACAACAGTCTCTAGGAGCTATAAAAGATATAAAAACTCTTGGTAAAGAACAATTTTTTGTAGGAAAATATTATGATAATTTAATCAAATTTGCATCTGCTCAAAAATATTTTAATTTTTTACAACAAGTACCAAGACTTTTTATAGAGACGATGGTAATTACAATAGTTTTGCTTATGATAGTGTTGTTATTATCTCGAGGGATGAATGCTTTTACTATTATTACACAAATAGCAGTTTTTGCTATGGCATCATTTAGACTCATGCCATCAATGAATAGAATGCAGGTAGCATTGAGTGCTATGATTTATTATAAGCCATCCCTAGATGTAATATATAAAGATCTTAAGAAAACTATAAATTCAGAAGTTTTTGAAGAAGAAAATAAGAAAATAAATTTAGAAGAAGGAATTTCTGTTAATAACATAAGCTATAAATATCCAAATAGTAACAAAATGATTTTAAAAGACATATCATTTAATATCAAATATGGGCAATCAGTTGCTTTTATTGGACAAACCGGGGCTGGTAAAACTACAATAGTCGACTTGATCTTAGGCTTGCTATTACCAACATCAGGTAGTATTACTGTTGGAGGAATTGATATTCATAAAAATAGAAGAGATTGGTCAACAAAAATAGGTTATGTCCCTCAATTTATATATTTAGTTGATGATTCTATAAGAAATAATATAATTTTTTATAATAATAATGACCATGTAAATGATGAACAATTATGGGAATCAATAGAGCAAGCACAACTAAAAGAATTTATAGAATCGCTTCCAAATAAGCTGGATACTATTGTTGGGGAAAGGGGAATTAGACTATCTGGAGGACAAAGACAAAGAATAGGTATAGCAAGAGCTTTATATAATAAACCTGAATTATTGGTTTTGGATGAAGCAACATCATCCTTAGATAACGAAACAGAAAAAGCTGTAATTGAAGCAATAGATAATTTATATGGGAAAATAACAATGATTGTAGTTGCTCATAGATTAACAACAATAGAAAAATGTGATACAATTTTTAAAATTGAGAATGGAAAGATTGTTGGACAAGTATAGGGTTGCATTTGTATAAAATTTGACTTTTCGTGCTGAAAATAATAAAATTTCTACTCTTCTTACCAAAGTTTATAGTTTTAAATGGCGACGTAGCTCAGGGGTAGAGCAGAGGACTCATAAGCCTTTGGTCGGTGGTTCAATTCCACCCGTCGCCATATTTATTTATCACAAGATTTTCCATATATAATATTTGAAATGGTATAATAAAATGAGAATTTTACTTACTGGTGCAAGCGGTTTTGTTGGTAGTCATATACTGGAAGAATTATCTGTCAATGATCATGAGATTGTATCAATAGTTAGAAAAACATCCAACTTAAAATGGATTGATAATAGCCAAGTAATTTTGAAATATGGTAGTTTAGATGATGAAAAGTTTTTACAAGAAGTAGTTCAAGATGTAGATGTAGTTATTCATTGTGCAGGAGTAGTTAGAGCTTTAAATTGGAATATATATAATAATATAAATGTTCTTGGAACAAAAAAATTAGTTCAGTCAGTATTAAAAAATAATTCAAAATTAAAAAAGTTTATATTTATATCTTCTCAAGCGGCTATGGGTCCAAGTTATAGCGAAACCCCTAAACTATTATCTGAAAAAGAAATACCAGTATCAGATTATGGCAAAAGTAAATTATTAGCCGAAGCAGAAGTTAAAGCTTTGACTGGTAAGGTTCCATATACCATTTTAAGACCCTCATCAGTTTATGGACCTAGAGATAAAGATATATTTACTTTTTTCAGTATGGTTAATAAACACATTCAACCAAAAACATATAGTAAACATTTGATTCAGTTAGTTTTTGTTAAAGATATAGCAAAACTTATAACAGTAATATTAAATAATTCTAATACAAATGATAAGACTTATTATCTTTCAGATGGACAAATATATTCTTGGCAAGATGTTTCCAAAGCAATATCATTAGCAGCAAATATAAAAACAGTGCCGGTTCCAATTTTTGATTTTATATTTAAAGTTGTTGGGAATATTTATGAAATTATTGGCAATATTACAAACAAACCTCAAGTTTTGAATAAACAAAAAATAATTGAAATGTTGCAAACATATTGGATAGCTGATAACTCACAAATACTAAGGGATGTTAATTTTGAGTTTGAAAAACTTGAAAATGGAGCAAAAATAACATACAATTGGTACTTAGAAAACAAGTATTTTTAATATAAAGTTTATGAATTAGGAGTTTTTGAAATGTCAAATGATATTTTTGAAAAATGTAACAAATTTACTGTAGCTAGAGATATACAAGCTTTAGGTGTGTATCCATATTTTAAAAGAGTTGAATCTGCACAAGGACCGGTGGTTCTTATTGAAGGTAAAAAAAGAATAGTTGCATGTTCAAACAACTATTTAGGACTTGCAGATCATCCAAAAGTTATAGAAGGTTCTGTTGCAGCAGCAAAAAAATATGGTACATCTTGTACTGGTTCTAGATTTTTAAATGGGACTAATGATTTACATGAAAAAGTTGAAAGAAAATTTGCAAAATTTGTTGGTAAAGAATCATCAATATTGTTTACAACAGGGCATCATTCAAATTTAGGGGCAATATCTTCTCTTGTCGGTAAAAACGATGTTGTTATTACAGACAAATTGGATCATGCATCAATTATAGATGGTTGCAGGTTATCATTAGGAGAAATGTTAAGATTCAGACATAATGATATGGCAGATTTAGAAAGACAATTAGCAAAATGCAAAGATAAAGCGGCATTGATTGTTGTTGATGGTATATTTAGTATGGAAGGTGATATTGCTAATTTACCCGAAATATCAAAACTTGCTAAAAAATATGGTGCAAGAGTTTTTGTAGATGAAGCTCATTCTCTAGGTGTTTTAGGAAAAAATGGTAAAGGAACAGGAGAACATTTTAATCTTGAACCGGAAGTTGATGTTTTAATGGCAACAGCTTCAAAATCTATGGCTTCAATAGGTGGCTTTATAGCAAGTAGCGAAGAAGTTATAAATTACATTAAACATACTGCAAGACCATTAATATTTACAGCAAGTCTTCCTCCGGCTTGTGTTGGGGCTATAGATGTTGCTTTAGATATTTTACAAGATGAACCTGAAAGAAGAGCAAAACTTTGGGCGAATACAAAGAAAATGAAAGAAGGGTTTCATTCTATGGGATTTGATACAAGAGAATCAGAATCTCCAATTATACCTATAACTGTTGGTGAAGATATGATAGCATTTAAAATGTGCAGCATGCTTTTTGATGAATGTGTATTTACTTCCCCGGTAGTAAGTCCGGCAGTTCCGGAAGGACAAGCAATAATTAGAACTAGTTATATGGCAACACATACTGATGAACATTTGGAATTTATACTTGATAAATTTGAAAAAGTTTCAAAAGAATTAGGAATTATTTCAGGTGGAACAACAAGAAAATCTTCTAAGACAATGCTAAATAAAAAGAGAAAATTTTCTTTTTCAGATACAGATTTTGCAGCTGCAACAAAAAAATGGCTCAAAAGACTTTGGTTTACTAAGTAGATGTCTATTATAGTTAAAAAAATAAATTTCAATCAAATTAATGCCTTTATAAATTTTTCTTATAAAATTTATAAAGGCGATTCTTTTTGGGTACCGCCCTTAAATTCAGAAATCAAAAAAATATTATCGGATAAAAATCCTTTTTGGCAACATTCAAAAAAACAACTTTTTCTAGCATATGATAATGATGGAAATATTGTTGGTAGAATTGCCGGTATCATAGATTTTAATTATATTGATTTTCAAAAAAATGAAATTGGATTTTTTGGTTTTTTCGAATGTGTTAATAATTTAGAAGTTGCAAAACAACTTTTTAATGCTGTCAAAGAATGGCTGTTAGAAAACAAGTTACAGAAGATGATGGGACCAATGAATCCATCAACAAATGATGAAGTTGGATTTTTATATGATGGTTTTAATAGTTCTCCAAGAATAATGATGCCATATACCCATCAATATTATATTTCTTTAGCAGAACAATCAGGTCTTACCAAAATTAAGGAATTATATGCTTACGATATACCTGTTGCACTTGATGACAGAATGGTAAGACTTAATAAAGCATTATCCATTGTAAAGAAAAGAAATCCAAGTATTACTGTAAGAACATTTAATAAAAAGGACTTTAAAAAAGATTTAGCAGATGTAATGGAAATATATAATTCGGCTTGGGAAAAAAATTGGGGTTTTGTTCCTTGGACAAATGAAGAATTTGTATCAATAGCAAAGGATTTAGTAACTCTACTTGATGAAAATATTGTAATGATTGCTTACGAACAAGAAAAGCCGATAGGTATGTTAGTTGCAGCCCCTGATTATAACTTTGTTTTTAAAAAACTCAATGGAAAGTTATTTCCTTTTGGAATTTTTAAATTCTTATATTATAGGAAAAAAATCAAAGCCCTTAGGCTTATGATAATGGGTGTAAAAAAAGAATAAAGAAAAAAAGGTGTAGAAGCTTATATGTCAATAGAAGCTTTACAAAATGCTGTTAAATGTGGATACAAAGAGTGTGAACTTTCTTGGATATTAGATGATAATATTATGACACAGAGAACTGCAGAAATGATGACAGGAACTCTTTATAAAAGATATGCCGTTTATGGGAATTAGAAAGAAATGAAAAAGATATTAATTACAGGCGGAGCAGGGTTTATAGGTAGTAACTTTGTTAGATACATGCTTAACAAATATGATTATAAAATTGTTAATTTAGATTTACTAACATATGCAGGTAATATTAGTAGTCTTGATGATATAAAAGATAACAAAAACTATACATTTATTAAAGGTAATATTTGTGACAGTTCGTTAGTAGATAAAATTGTATCAGATGGTGTTGATGTAATTATAAATTTTGCTGCAGAATCTCATGTCGATAGAAGTATAACAAATCCGGATGTTTTTGTTAAAACTAATGTTTTAGGTACACAAAATTTATTAGAAATTTCTAATAAATATAAAATAGAAAAATTTTTTCAAATATCTACAGATGAAGTCTATGGGTCTTTGGGCAAAACGGGATATTTTACAGAAAATACTTCTTTAAGTCCAAACAGTCCTTATTCTGCAAGTAAAGCCGGTGCAGATTTATTGGTTTTAGCATATCATCATACATTTGGTTTAAATATTAATATTACAAGATGTTCAAATAATTATGGACCTTATCAGTTCCCGGAGAAGTTAATACCTCTTTTTATAACAAATGCTATGGATGACAAACAAGTACCATTATATGGTGATGGGTTAAATGTTAGAGATTGGCTATTTGTTGAAGATCATTGCTCTGCTATTGATGCAGTATTACATAATGGAAAAGATGGAGAAATATATAATATCGGCGGCAATAACGAAAAAACAAATAAATATATAACAGATACAATTCTAAATTATTTAAAAAAAGATAAATCTTTAATTAGGTATGTTCAAGATAGATTGGGGCATGACAGACGCTATGCTATAGATGCAACAAAGATCAATAAAGAACTTAATTGGCAGCCAAAACATATATTTGAAGATGCTATAATAAAAACAATTCAATGGTATTTAGACAATAAATGCTGGTGGCAATCACTCAAAAATAGTTAAAAATTTATAAAGTTTTCACTTCAGGATGATATTTATTATTATAGTACATATTTAATATAAATATTAAATAAGAGAAAGATGGTTATATAAATATTATTTAAATAAATTTAAAAATGAAAACATTAGAAATCATTATTGTTAGTTATAATTCATTAATGTGGTTAAAGAAAACTTTAGATTCTTTAAATAGTTTTTATTTGCCGTATTCAAAATACAATATTATTGTTACTGTAGTTGATAATGCAAGTACTGATGCTACAGTTTCAATGCTGCAAG
>Ga0172377_10005074_pt1 | contig 13530 bp, 12 predicted proteins | sample Pumphouse3metaG_FD_119749 | JGI IMG/M metagenome (GOLD analysis project Ga0172377, IMG submission 119749) | Leachate microbial communities from a municipal landfill in Southern Ontario, Canada - Pumphouse #3 metaG | ecosystem: Engineered > Solid waste > Landfill > Unclassified | place: Canada... | reverse complement strand
GCCGCGCTGCTGGCGTGCCTGGCCTGGGTGGGCACCGGCGTGGCCACGCCATGGGCCTGGTGCGCGGTGCTGTGGCTGCTGGGCGCTCACCCGCTGGTGCTGGGCGTGGAGTTGCTGTGCGCCCGCCTGGTCCATGGCGATGACCCCGCGCCGCGGCCGGCCTGGCGCGAGCTGGCGCGGGCCTGGTGGATCGAATGGGGCTGGTCCTTGCGGGTGTTTGCCTGGCAGCAGCCCTGGCGCTGGCGCCGGCTGCCCGATGGCCAGGCACCGGTGCCCGGGCGGCGCGCGGTGGTGCTGGTGCACGGCTTCCTCGGCAACCGGGGTTTCTGGCTGCCCTGGCTGGAGCGGCTGTCGGCCCGGGGCGTGCCCTATGTGACGCTGAATCTGGAGCCGGTGTTCGGTTCGATCGATGCCTATGTGCCGCAGATCGAGGCGGCGGTGCGGCGCGCCGAGGCACTGACCGGCGAGCGCCCCCTGCTGGTGGGCCACAGCATGGGCGGGCTGGCCATCCGCGCCTGGATGGCGGCCTCCGCCGGGGCGGCCGCGCGCGTGGCGCATGTGGTGACGATCGGCAGCCCGCATGGTGGTACCTGGCTGGCGCGCTGGAGCCGGACGCCCAATGGCCGCCAGATGCGGCGTCAGGGGGATTGGCTGGTGGCGCTGGGCGAGCGGGAGCGCCGGCTGCGCCCCGATGGGCCCTACGCCGGCTTCACCTGCTGGTACGCCAATACCGACAACGTCGTGTTCCCGGCGTCCACGGCCACGTTGCCGGGCGCCGACAACCGGCTGCTGCGCGGTCGTCCCCACATCGGCCTGGCGTTTGCCCCGGCGGTGTGGGCGGACGTGATGGCCTGGCTGTCGGCGCCGGGCCGCGGCGGGTGATCAGGCCGGTGTCTTGAGCACGCCGCGGCGCATCTGGTCGAGCTCCATGGTCTCGAACAGGGCCTTGAAATTGCCCTCGCCAAAGCCCTGGTTGCCCTTGCGCTGGATGAACTCGAAAAAGATCGGGCCGAGCTGGTTCTCGCTGAAGATCTGCAGCAGCAGTTCGCCCGGCTGGCCATCGACGAGGATATGGCGCTGCTTCAAGGCCTCGAGGTCTTCACCGTGGTCGGGGATGCGCCGGGGCAGCAGCTCGTAGTAGGTCTCGCTGGTGGTCAGCAGCTTGACGCCCGCCAGTTGCAGGTCATAGACCGCATCGTAGAGGTTGGTGGCGGCCAGGGCGATGTGCTGGATACCCTCGCCGTGGTAGCGGTCGAGGTACTCCTGGATCTGGCCGGCCTGGTCGTTGCCCTCCTCGTTGATGGGGATGCGGATCTTGCCGCAGGGGCTGGTCATGGCCTTGCTCTTGACACCCGTGGCCTGCCCCTCGATGTCGAAGTAGCGCACTTCGCGGAAGTTGAAGATGCGCTCGTAAAAGCCCGACCACTCGGCCATGCGGCCACGGTGCACGTTGTGCGTGAGGTGGTCGATGACCGTCAGGCCGTGGCCGACGGGGTTGAGCTCGGCGCCCGGCAGCGGGTAGAAGTCGACGTCGTAGAAACCGATGTTGCCGATGTCGCCCGCCTGGGCACCGTTCTTGCCACGCCAGCGGTCGATGAAGTAGATGATCGAGTCGCCGATGCCCTTGATGGCGGGAATGTTGAGCTCGCCCGGAGCGGCCTGGCCGGCATAGCCCCAGGCACCCAGCGAGATGGCGCGTTCGTAGGCGGCCTTGGCGTCCTGCACACGGAAGGCGATGGCGCACACGCTGGGGCCATGCAGGCGGGCGAAGCGCTGGGCGAAGCTGTCCGGTTCGGCGTTGATGATGAAATTGATCTCGCCCTGGCGGTACAGCGTGACGTTCTTGTGGCGGTGGCGGGCGATGGCCTTGAAGCCCATGCGCTCGAACAACTGGCCCATGGCGGCGGGATCGGGGGCGGCGTACTCGATGAACTCGAAGCCGTCGGTGCCCATGGGGTTGTCCCAGGTCTGGAAGGCCGGTGCGATGGTGCTCATGAAGGTCTCCTGGCGTGGCTGTCGGTGTGTGGCGCCCGCCGCTGCCGGGCGGGCGAATGCCTGGCACGACTGTATCGGCGCAGCATGTCACGATTGCTGCGTTTGGGGGCGCGCCGTTGGTCTTGTTTGCAACAAACATGCAAAATCACGACCATGCAAACACTGGACAAGCTGGATCGGCACATCCTGCGCAGCCTTCAGGCGAACGGGCGGGTGACCTACGACCACATCGCCGACGAGGTGGGTCTGTCGCCCAGCGCGGTGCTGCGGCGGGTTCGGCGGCTCGAGGAAGCCGGCGTGATCGACCGCTACGTGGCGCTGGTCAAGCCGGCGGCGGTGGGGCTGGGTCTGACGGCCTACGTCAATGTCCGGCTGGAAAAGCACAGCGGCGCGGCCAAGCGCAATCCCATGGACGAGTTCCGGGCCGGCGTGACGGCCTGGCCCGAGGTGGTCGAGTGCGTCGCGCTGACCGGCGAGATGGACTACCTGCTGCGCCTGGTGGTCGCGGACATGGCGGCCTATTCGCGTTTCATGATGGATACTCTGCTGCGGCACCCCAGTGTGCAGGACTGCAAGACCAGCTTCGTCATGGACACGGTCAAGAGCACGACGGTGCTGCCCGTGTGAAGATCGGGTGCCCCCCGGGGCGGATCGGCTTCTGCCGGACGGCAGTTGGAAAATTACGGGTTAACCCTTATATTTGGGGGATGTTCGATCTCATGCGGTGGCTCAGATCCTTGATTCCGGCCCGCGATCCGGGGGCATCTCCGGTGCGCGAGCCCGATACGGTCACGCCCGAGCCGTCCACGGGCGCGACGGTGGTGCCGATCCGCTCCATGGGGCCGGGCCACTTGCGGCGCATCGAATGCCATTTGCTGGCGCTGGACGAACATGACCGCTACCTGCGTTTTGGCTACCCGGCGACCGACGAGCAGGTCCGCCGGTATGTGGCCGGCCTGAACTTCGACCGCGACGAACTGTTCGGCATCTTCAACCGGCGGCTCGAGTTGATCGCGATGGCGCACCTGGCGTTCTCGGTCGATCCCTCCTGCAGCAGTTGCGCCGAGTTTGGCGTGTCGGTGCTCAAGTCGGCGCGCGGTCGGGGCTACGGCAGCCGCCTGTTCGACCGTGCCGTCATGCATGCGCGCAACGAAGGGGTGAAGATGCTGTTCATCCACGCGTTGAGCGAGAACACCGCCATGCTCAGGATCGCGTACAACGCGGGAGCCAAGGTCCAGCGCGACGGGGCCGAGAGCGAGGCGCATCTGCTGCTGCCGCCGGCCGATTTCGATTCGCGCGTGACCGAAATGCTCGACGAGCAACTGGCCGTGACCGATTACCACCTCAAGGCCCAGGCGCACCAGTTCTGGCAGGCGCTGACGCTGGTGCAGGAGATCCGCCAGGGCGTGCGCGAGTCGCGCGAGCGCGTTCGGGGCTGAGCCCCCACGCTGCGCCGCTGGCCCGGAGGGGCGGGTATGCGGTATCCTTTGCCGCTGTCTCAACCAAGTTTTTCCCTCAGTGTCCGATAACCCTCCCAGTACGGGGCCGCAGCGCAGCCTGCGGCATGAAGACAAGCGCGGTTTTTTCCAGAAGCTGGCCGAGTTCATCCACCCAGGCCCGGATTCGCGTGCCGAGCTGATCGAAACGCTCGCCGAGGCCGAAGACAACGACATCATCAACGCCGAATCGCGGGTGATGCTCGAAGGCGTGATCCGGATCGCCGACATGACGGCCGGCGAGGTGATGGTGGCAGCGCCCAGGATGGACATCCTGCGCATCGACGCCCCCTATGAGGAGTTGCTGAACACCATCATCAACACGGCGCATTCGCGCTTTCCGGTGTACGAGGGCGAGCGCGAGAACATCATCGGCATCCTGCTGGCCAAGGACCTGCTCAAGCTGCAGCGCTCGCCGACGCTGAACATCCGGGCCCTGCTGCGCCCGGCGACCTTCGTGCCCGAGAGCAAGGGGCTGAACGATCTGCTGCGGGAGTTTCGTGGCAACCGCAACCACCTGGCCATCGTGATCGACGAGTTCGGTCGCGTGGCGGGGCTGATCACGATCGAGGACGTGCTGGAAGAGATCGTCGGCGAGATCGAGGACGAATTCGACGAGGACGAGGACGAGGGTGACATCTTCGCCCTGGCCGACAGCACCTGGCGCGTGAGCGGCGACACGCCGATCGAGCGGATCAACGAGTCGTTCGGCCTGGATCTGCCCGAGGACGATTTCGACACCATCGGCGGCCTGATTGCCCACACCATGGGCCACGTGCCCAAGCGCGGCGAGCAGCACGACATCGCGCACCTGCGCTTTGTGGTGCTGCACACCAAAGGCGGCGCCGTCAAGTGGTTCAAGGTCATGCCGGTGTCGGCGGCCGACGGCGCATGAGATGCGCAGCCTGTTCGGCCATCTGCACGCACCGTCGGGGTTTTCGCTCCTGAGCGGACAGGGCCTCGGCGCACGGGCCGCGGGCCGCGGCGGCGGGTGGGGGTGGCTGTGCCTGTGCCTGCTGGCCGGGTGGCTGCAGGCGGCATCGCTGGCCTGGCCGCTGAAGGCCTGGGCCCCACCGGGCTTGGCGCCGGGCGAGCCCAGCGGGCTGTTGCAGATCGCCTCGCTGGCGGTGCTGGCGCTGTCGCTGCGGCATGCGCGACACGCACGCCAGGGCGCCTGGCGCGCGTGGACCTTTGCGCTGGCCTGGCTGGCCGGGTCCTTCTGGTGGCTGTTCGTCTCGATGCACGTGTACGGCGGGCTGGCCGCACCTCTGGCGGTGCTGGCGGTGCTGGCGCTGGCGGCCTTTCTGGCCTTGTACTACGCGCTGGCGGCCTGGCTGGTGTGCTCGCTGGCACCGCGCTCTCCCCTGGGGCAGATGATCGTGTTCGCTGCCGCGTGGACCTTGGCCGAGCTGATGCGCGGCCGCTGGCTGACGGGTTTCCCCTGGGGCGCGGGCGGCTATGCCCAGGTGGACCTGATGGCGTCGCTGGCGCCATGGCTGGGCGTTTACGGCATGGGCGCCGTGGCGGCGTTCGTGGCCTGTGGTCTGGCGGTGCTGCCGGCGCTGCCCGGGAACCGGCGGTTGCATCGGCGCGTGCCGGCGGGCCCGAAGGCGTTCGCGACCGCTCGTGCCTGGCGTCAGCCGGTGCTGTGGCTGCTGCTGATGGGCTGCGTGTTGCTGGCCATCCGGGCGCCGTCGGTGGCGGCGCTGCACACGCGCCCCGCCGGGGCGTTGTCGGTCTGGCTGCTGCAGGGCAACGTGCCGCAGGACGAGAAATTCGTGCCGGGCAAGGGCGTGGCGCTGGCGCTGGACTGGTACCCGGCACAGTTCGCCCAGGCGGTGGGCGCGCAGGCGCGCGCGCCGGACCTGGTGGTCGCGCCCGAGACGGCACTGCCCCTGCTGCCGGAACAACTGGGGCCCGATTTCTGGGAGCCGCTGCTCGACGCCATCGACGGCCAGGGCCAGGGGCGCACCGCGGTGCTGCTCGGCGTGCCGCTGGGTTCCTACGAGGCCGGGTACACCAATTCGGCCTGGGGCATTCGTCCCGCGGACGTGCGCGGCCGCGATGGCCTGTTCCCCGCGGGGCGCTTCTACCGCTACGACAAGCACCACCTGGTGCCGTTCGGCGAGTTCATCCCGCCCTTCCTGCGCTGGTTCACCGACCTGATGCACATTCCCCTGGGCGACTTCGGTCGCGGGGCACTGGTGCAGAGACCCTGGTCCCTGATGGGGCAGCGCGTGGCGGCCAACATCTGCTACGAGGACCTGTTTGGCGAGGAGCTGGCGGCTGCCTTCGCCGATGCCGGGCAGGCGCCGACCGTGCTGGTGAACCTGAGCAACATCGGCTGGTTCGGCGACACCGTGGCCATCGACCAGCACCTGCACATCTCGCGCCTGCGGGCGATGGAGCTGGGGCGGCCCATGCTGCGTGCCACGAACACGGGCGCGACGGCGGTGATCGACCACCGTGGCCAGGTGGTGGCGGCGCTGCCGCGGCTGACGCGTGGGCATCTGGTGGCCGAGGCCGAGGGGCGCGAGGGGCTGACGCCGTATGCGCGCTGGGCCTCGCGCGCGGGCCTGTGGCCGGTGTGGGGGGCGTGCCTGGCGGTGCTGCTGATCGCCTGGGCCGTTCGACGGGGCCGCGCCCGGCCGTAAAATCCAAGGTTTGGCTGGTCTGTGTGGCCCGCCAGCCTCCTCCATTTCCTCCGTGCCGGCCCGCGTGGCCGGTTCGCTCGCCATGTTGACCTTCCAGCAAATCATTCTGAAACTCCAGTCCTACTGGGACGCCCAGGGCTGTGCGCTGCTGCAGCCGTACGACATGGAGGTCGGCGCCGGCACCAGCCACACCGCCACCTTCCTGCGTGCCATCGGCCCGGAGCCCTGGAAGGCCGCCTATGTGCAGCCCAGCCGCCGGCCCAAGGATGGCCGCTATGGCGAAAACCCGAACCGCCTGCAGCACTACTACCAGTTCCAGGTGGTGCTCAAGCCGGCGCCGGCCAACATCCTGGAGCTGTACCTGGGCTCGCTGGAGGCGCTGGGCTTCGATCTGAAGAAGAACGACATCCGCTTCGTCGAGGACGACTGGGAGAACCCGACGCTGGGTGCCTGGGGCCTGGGCTGGGAGGTCTGGCTCAACGGCATGGAGGTGACGCAGTTCACCTACTTCCAGCAGGTCGGCGGCATCGACTGCCGGCCCGCCACGGGCGAGATCACCTACGGCCTGGAGCGCCTGGCGATGTACCTGCAGGGGGTGGAGAACGTGTACGACCTGACGTGGACCGAAGGGCCGGACGGGACGAAGCTGAGCTATGGTGACGTCTACCACCAGAACGAGGTGGAGCAGTCCACCTACAACTTCGAGCATTCGGATGCCGATTTCCTGTTTGTCGCCTTCGGCGCGCATGAAAAGCAGGCCAGGCACCTGATGGAGCAGCGGCTGGCGCTGCCGGCCTACGAGCAGGTGCTCAAGGCGGCGCACACCTTCAACCTGCTGGATGCACGGGGTGCGATCAGTGTGACCGAGCGGGCCGCCTACATTGGCCGCATCCGCAACCTGGCGCGTGCCGTGGCGCAGAGCTACTACGACAGCCGCGAGCGCCTGGGCTTCCCGATGGCACCGCGCGAGTGGGTGGCCCGGATGGACAAGAAGGCCGCCTGAACGGACGGGGCACCGCACGAAGCCAAGACACTGGATGCCCGCCTGCGCGGGCACGACGGAAACACCATGACCAACAAGAACCTCCTCGTCGAACTGTTCGTGGAAGAGCTGCCGCCCAAGGCGCTCCGGAAACTGGGCGATGCCTTTGCCGGCGTGCTGGCCGAGCAGCTCAAGGCCCAGGGCCTGGCACCGGCCGACGCCGTGGTGACGGCCTATGCCTCGCCGCGCCGCCTGGCCGCACACGTCGCTGGTGTGGCGGCGCGCGCCGCCGACAAGGCGGTGTCGCAGAAACTGATGCCGGTGAGCGTGGGGCTGGACGCGCAGGGCCAGCCCACGCCGGCGTTGCTCAAGCGCCTGGCCGGGCTGGGGGCCGACGCCTCGGCGGTGGCCGGTCTCCGGCGCGCGCCGGATGGCAAGGCCGAGGCGCTGTTTTTCGACAGCGTGCAAGCCGGTGTCGAACTGGCGGCGGGCCTGCAGAAGGCGCTCGACGAGGCGATCGCGAAGCTGCCGATTCCCAAGGTCATGACCTACCAGCTCGAGACCGACTGCGAACTGCCGGGCTGGAGCAGCGTCAAGTTCGTGCGCCCGGCGCACGGACTGGTGGCGCTGCACGGCGCCGATGTGGTGCCGGTCAAGGCGCTGGGGCTGAGCGCCGGCCGGGATACGCACGGCCACCGCTTCGAGGCGGCGACCGATCCGGTGCGCATCGCCGATGCCGATGCCTATGCGGCCACGCTGGCGCGCGATGGCGCGGTGATCGCGTCGTTCGACGAGCGCAAGGCCGAGATCGCGCGCCAGCTCGCGGCGGCGGCGGACCGGGTGGGCGGCGGCTGCCGTCCGATCGAGGACGAGGCGCTGCTCGATGAGGTGACGGCGCTGGTCGAGCGCCCCAACGTGCTGGTCTGCCAGTTCGAGGAGGAGTTCCTGGCGGTGCCGCAGGAGTGCCTGATCCTGACGATGAAGGCCAACCAGAAATACTTCCCGCTGCTGGATGCGCAGGGCCGTCTGACGAACAAGTTCCTGGTGGTCAGCAACATCGCGCCACAGGATGCGAGTGCCGTCGTCCAGGGCAACGAGCGCGTGGTGCGGCCGCGCCTGGCCGATGCCAAGTTCTTCTTTGACCAGGACCGCAAGAAGACGCTGGAAAGCCGCGTCGAGGGCCTGTCCAAGGTCGTGTACCACAACAAGCTGGGTTCGCAGGGCGAGCGCGTGGAGCGCGTGCGCGCCATCGCGCGCGCCATCGGCCAGCAACTGGGCGGCGACGTGCTGGCGCACAGTGCCGACACCGCGGCGCGCCTGGCCAAGACCGACCTGCTGACCGACATGGTGGGCGAGTTCCCCGAGCTGCAGGGCATCATGGGCGGCTACTACGCGCGCCACGACGGCCTGAGCGAGGACATCGCCTTCGCGATCGAGGATCACTACAAGCCGCGCTTCGCCGGTGACGAGCTGCCGCGCTCGCCCACCGGTCTGGTGGTGGCACTGGCCGACAAGCTGGAGACGCTGGTGGGCATGTTCGGCATCGGCAACCTGCCGACCGGGGACAAGGACCCGTTCGCGCTGCGCCGCCATGCGCTGGGTGTGATCCGGATGCTGGTCGAGAAGGACCTGCCGCTGGAGCTGACCGCCCTGCTGTCGGTGGCCGTGCCGGCCTTCGGCGACAAGATCAGCGATGCCACACCGGCCCTGGCCGAGTTCATCTACGACCGCCTCGCCGGCAGCCTGCGCGAGCAGGGTGCCAGCGCGCAGGAGGTCGATGCCGTGCTGGCCCTGCGTCCGCAGCGCCTGGCCGACGTGGCCCAGCGCCTGCAGGCCGTGCGCGCGTTCGCCGCGCTGCCCGAGGCACCGGCGCTGGCGGCAGCCAACAAGCGCATCGGCAACATTCTCAAGAAGTCCGAAGGCGAGGGCGCTGCCGTCAACACGGCGCTGTTCGTGGAAGCCGCCGAGAAGGACCTCCATGCCGCGATGCAGGCGATCGTGCCGTCGGCGGACGCGAAGTTCGCGGCCGGTGACTACACGGGCAGCCTGCAGGCGCTGGCCGCCCTGCGCGGGCCGGTCGATGCGTTCTTCGACGGTGTGATGGTCAACGCGGACGACGCGGCGCTCAAGGCCAACCGGCTGGGCCTGCTGCAGTCGCTGCACGAGGCCATGAACCGCGTGGCCGACCTCTCGCGGCTGGCCGCATGAAACTGCTGATCCTCGACCGCGACGGCACGCTCAACCGGCGTCGCGAAGACCATGTGGCATCGCCCGACGAGTGGGAGGCCTTGCCCGGTGCGCTGGAGGCGGTGGCGCGGCTGAACCAGGATGGCTGGAAGGTGGTGCTGGCCACCAACCAGTCGGGCATCGGCCGGGGGCTGTTTGACATGGCCGCGCTCAACGCCATTCACGCCAAGATGAACCGCCAACTGGCCGCCGCGGGCGGCCGGCTCGAGGCGGTTTTTTTCTGCCCGCACGCGCCGGGGGACGGCTGCGATTGCCGCAAGCCCCGTCCCGGCCTGTTCCTCCAGATCGGGCAGCGTTTCGGGGTGCCCCTGGCCGGCGTGCAGGCGGCCGGCAGTGCGCTGCGCCACGTGCACGCCGCCATGGCCGCGGGTTGCCAGGCACACCTGCTGTTCGCCGGCACCGCCGAGCAGTTGCGCGAACAGCAGGGCGGCAGTGACGGTGTGCCGGCGGGTGTCCGCGTCCATGCCGACCTGGCGGCCTATGCCGACTGGCTGCTGGCGAATGCCACGGATCTGACCACCACCGCTCCCTCCCCTTGAGGTATCCGCGATCATGAATTTCCTGCGTTCCATCCTGCACATGCTGTTCATGGCGATCACGGTCGTGCCCTGGGCCACTGCCGTGTTGCTGGCGGCGCCCTTCCTGAACAGCCGGCAGGTGTACTGGATGTGTGCCGGCTGGTTGCGGCTGGCGGTGCGCAGTGGCGAATGGATCCTGGGCATCCGCAACCACGTGATCGGCTACGAAAACCTGCCGGTGGGCAGCAAGGATCCGGCGATCCTGCTGGTCAAGCACCAGTCGACCTGGGAGACCTTCTGCATGCCGGCGCTGATGCCGCATCCGCTGGCCTATGTGTTCAAGAAGGAGTTGCTGTACGTGCCCTTCTTCGGCTGGGCGATGAGCCGGATGGACATGATCCACATCGACCGCAGCAAGCGCAACCAGGCCTTCAACAAGGTGGTGGAGCAGGGGCAGCGCCTGCTGGACCAGGGCACCTGGGTCATCATGTTCCCCGAGGGCACGCGCATCGACCGTGGCCGCAAGGGCCAGTACAAGACCGGTGGCACCCGCCTGGCGGTGGCCACGGGTGCGCCGGTGATTCCCATCGCGGTGACCTCGGCCAAGTGCTGGCCGCGCAAGGCGCTGATCAAGCGACCGGGCACGGTCGAGTTCTCCATCGGCAAGCCGATCCCGAGCGTGGGGCGCGATGCCGACGAGCTGATGCGCGAAGTCGAAACCTGGATCGAGACCGAGATGCGGCGCCTGGACCCGGAGGCCTACGCGCCGGCCGGCAAGGTCTGAGCGACCCGCCCATGTCGCGTTTCGTGCAACTGGCGTTCGACTTCCTGGCCGGCGCCGGTCGCGAAGCGCCGCCGCCGGCACCGACCGTACCGCTGTCGCCCGTGACCCCGGCGCCCGCGGCCGAACCCCTGAACCAGGTGGTCCAGCCGGGCACCTGGCAGCACCCGCAGGCCAACCGGCTGATCCGCTTGCACGACTGCGACGTGGCCTATGCGTTCAAGCGCGGCAAGCGCCGCACCATCGGTCTGTCGGTGTCACCCGAGGGGCTGACGGTGAGCGCTCCACGCTGGACGCCGGTGGGCGAGGTCGAGGCCCTGCTGCGCGACAAGGCCGACTGGGTGATGGGCAAGCTGCACCAGGCCCGCACCCGGGCGCAGGAGCTGGCGCGGGCCAAGGTCATCTGGGCCGACGGCGTGTGCTTCGACTTCCTGGGGGCACCGGCCCGTCTGGTGCTGGACCCGGCGCACGCGCGCGCCACCGCCGGCGGCACGCTGGAGGCGGCCGGCGCCGATGGCGTGGCCGTGCTGAGGCTCGGACTGCCGCATGGAGCGGCGCATGCGCGCATCCAGGACGCCGCCCAGGCCTGGCTGATGCGGCAGGCGCAGGGCAACTTCACGCAGCGGCTCGACCACTTTGCGCCGCTGCTGGCGGTGCGCTACACACGGTTGCGCCTGTCCAGTGCCGGCACCCGCTGGGGCAGCGCCAGCGTCGACGGCAGCATCCGCCTGAACTGGCGCCTGATCCACCTGCGCCAGGACCTGATCGACTACGTGGTCGTGCACGAGTTGAGCCATCTGCGGCACATGGACCACAGCCCGCAGTTCTGGGCCGTGGTGGCCAGCGTGCTGCCCGACCACGCCGAGCGGCGCCTGGCGCTGAGGCGGGCGGCGGTGCCGCTGGGGACCTGAGCCTGGCGCTCAGCCGAAGCGCCAGACGCCGTCGGCGCCGCGCTCGCGCCGCAGGCGGCCGTCGAACCACAGGCGATGCAGGTGGGCGACCGATTCGCCCATGGCGAAGGTGGTCTGGTGCAGGTCGAGCGGGCGCTTGAACAGCACCGGGATCAGCTCGAAGGCGCTGAGCGGCCGTTCGCGGCAGGCCGCCAGGGTTTCTTCCAGATGCTGTGCATGGTGCACCTGCAACTGCCGGATGCGCTCGTGCAGAGCGGTGAAGGGCCTGCCGTGCGAAGGCAGCACCAGCGTCTCGGGCGGCAATGGCAGGTAACGCTCGAGCGAGGTCAGGAACAGGTGCAGCGGGTCGCTTTCCGGTTCGCTGTCGTAGACGCTGACGTTGGTGCTGATGCGCGGCAGCACCATGTCGCCGCTGATCAGTACCCGCAGTTCGTCGCAGGCCAGGGCCATGTGCTCCGGGGCGTGGCCGTAGCCGGCGATGCAGCGCCAGGTGCGATCACCGATGACCAGGGCCATGCCGTCCAGCAGACGGCGGAAGCCTGGCGGCACCGAGGGCACGAGGCTGGGGTAGTAGCTGGAGCGGGCGCCGATCTGTTCGAGAGACCGGGCATCGGTCAGGCCGTGTGCGCGGAAGAAGGCCGCCGCGCTTTCGCCGCCGAAACCGGTCGGGCCCTGGATGCCGATGCGCGCGAGGTAGTAGTCGGTGGCGCTGATCCACAGGTGGCAGGTGTGGTCGGGCGTGCTCCAGCGCTGGCACAGCCAGTGCGCCAGGCCGATGTGGTCCGGGTGCATGTGCGTGACGATCACACGCAGCACGGGCAGGCCCTCCAGTTCATGCGCGAAGACGGCTTCCCATTGCGCGCGCGACTCGTCGCGCGCGATGCAGGTGTCGACCACCGTCCAGCCCTCGCGGCCATCCAGTCGATCGCGCAGCAGCCACAGGTTGATGTGGTCGAGCGCGAATGGCAGCACCATGCGGATCCACTTGATGCCGGGCGCCACCTCGATGGCGTGGCCGGGTTCGGGCAGGGCCTGGCCCAGCGGGTAGTGCAGGCGGGCTTCGAGTTCGTCGCGGGTGGGGTGGGGGCTCATTCGATGGGTTCCGGTAAACTGGCTGACGTTGACGTAAACGTCATATGCGAGGCATTCTACGGAGTGCCCCGCGGACCGGCTGTCCGGCCGCTGACAACCCCGCATCGATCATGGCCACCCAACCGACCTACACCATCAGTGACCTGGCGCGCGAGTTCGACCTGACCACGCGGGCGATCCGCTTCTACGAGGACATGGGCCTGCTGCAGCCCGCACGCAGCGGGCCCGGGGGGCGCAACCGGGTCTACAGCACGCGCGATCGCACGCGCCTGAAGCTGACCCTGCGGGCCAAGCGCCTGGGGCTGAGCCTGACCGAGGCCAAGGAAATCATCGACATGTACGACAGCCCGCGCGACACCGGGCCGCAACTGCGCAAGTTCCTCACGGTGCTGGCCGGCCACAAGCGCCAGCTGGAGGAACAACTGGCCGACCTCATGGCGAACCTGGACGAGGTCAAGGCGCACGAGAAGGAGGCCCGGGCCCTGCTGGCCAAGGTGGAGGCGCAGAGGCAAGGCGGCACCTCGCCGGCGAAGGGCAAGACCAAGGTCTGAGCGGCCCGGCTGTCGCCGAGCCGCGCATGCCCTTGCCGGCCTGGCGCACGATCGTTCATAATTGACGTTTACGTAAACGTAAGATGAGTGCCGGTCCCCCGATGTCCGGCATCGCGCAGGAGACTGGCCGTGTACCCCACCTTCGAACCCCGCAACCCCGATTACGAGCAGCGCGTGCGTGCCAGCTTCGCGCGCCAGGCGGCCATGCGCACGCTGGGTGCGGCGCTGGATGCGGTGCGGCCCGGCCAGGTGGAGATTTCGCTGCCCTGGGCCGAGCCGCTGACGCAGCAGCACGGCTTCCTG
>Ga0172377_10005071_pt1 | contig 13534 bp, 18 predicted proteins | sample Pumphouse3metaG_FD_119749 | JGI IMG/M metagenome (GOLD analysis project Ga0172377, IMG submission 119749) | Leachate microbial communities from a municipal landfill in Southern Ontario, Canada - Pumphouse #3 metaG | ecosystem: Engineered > Solid waste > Landfill > Unclassified | place: Canada... | reverse complement strand
ATCTGTCTCCCCTTTGGCGGCTAAAGCATGCGCTGCAATAAACAGGCTTGCCCTGGCGCGGTTCAAACGGTACCTCTGTTTCCTGGCCACACTGTGCGCAAACAACGCTGAACATCTGGCGGCGGTTTCCGCCTTCGCCGCGTTCTGCCTTACGCTTTTGACGGCAAGACTGACAGCGTTTAGGATCGTTGGTGTAACCCTTGGCTGCGTAGAATTCCTGTTCACCTACGGTAAAGGTAAATGTTTCCCCGCAGTCGGCACACTGAAGTTCTCTTTCCTGAAATGCCACTGGACTCCCTCCTTCTTAAAATAGTTGGTTAGAGCTAAGGTCATCCAGTCTGCATTAATCCGGGTTTGTAATCTCAGGGATCTTACCATTGTGATGAGCCTGCCTTAAACCACCGGAATCTATTTTACACAAAGCCCGGAAAACATGCAATTTTTTTAACAACTTGTTAACCTGGCTATTTCCTGTTCATTGAGCAGCCTGGTCTCTCCTGGTTTTAAATTACCCAGTTCTATGCAGGATATTCTCGTGCGCTCAAGGTCAAGTACAATATAGCCCAATCGGGCAAACATCCGCCTCACTATATGTTTTTTTCCTTCGTGAATAGTCACAGAATAACTGTATTTTCGGTTATTGTTTATCACTGAAATCCGTGCCGTGCTGGTCATGCCGTCTTCCAGTTCAATTCCCTGCCTGAGCTGTGCGAGGTCGCTTTCATCAACAGCCTGATTCAGTGTTACCACATATTCTTTTTCGTGCTCAAAACGCGGATGGCTGAGGTGATAAGCCAAATCGCCGTCGTTAGTTAACAAAATCAATCCGGTGCTGTTCCTGTCCAGCCGGCCCACTGGATACATTTGCATACCCGTCAGGTTCCCGGGAACAAAATCCATAACTGTTTTTCGCCCCCGGTCGTCATTTGTAGTAGAAAGTATGCCTGCGGGCTTGTTAAGCGCCAGGTATACTTTTTGTTTTGTCTCAAGGTTAACCTGAACACCATCAAAGGATATTCGATCTTCTTTTATGTCAATGTTAGCATTAAAAGCGGTAACAACATTACCGTTAACCTCAACCCGCCCCTCCTGGATTGCTTGAGCTATCTTGCGGCGCGACCCCAGTCCGGCAGAAACCATTATTTTCAGAAGACTCTGGCTTTCCATATATCTATTCTAGCAAAAAAGTTGCTTGTAAATTAGTTGGAACGGGTCATTAATGACCCGTTCCAACTTTCTCGAAAGGAGGAACATGGATGCAGCCCCCGACAGGCTCATTCAGGACCTGCATAATATATAACGTCATTTTTAAATAATAGTTATCGTTCATTTTGGTTGCCAGCCAATAAGTCATCCAAACAGGTATGGTTACTTTGTAAAAAAATCGCTGATGATGAATCAGCCGGTGCCGCAGATACGAACCAAAAAGTTATCCAAGATCATCAAGCGCTTTTTGCACCAGCTGCAACTGCATAAGAGCAGGTCCTCCTCCCATCATAACCGCAACCCAGCTCGCCTCAAGAATCTCTTCCCTGGTAGCCCCGCTGTCAAGCGCGTTTTTGACGTGAAAAGCAATGCACCAGTGGCATTTTCCGGCAATTGACAGACTGACAGCAATCAATTCCTTGGTTTTCCTGTCCAGTTTTCCCGCAGATTCTATGGCTTCCATCATCTTTCCAAAAGCCTGCGTCTGGGAAGGAGTCTGATTTGCCAGCTTTTTCAATGAAGAATCGATCTGGGTTAGCAGTTCGCTGGTATTTTCCATTGTTACCTCCATGGTTTATGTTTAAAGTGATTTCCGGTATTCTTCTTCCGAAAGCAAGCCGTCAGGGCTGGCTGAATCTTCCAATTCAATCTCAACCAGCCAACCATCTTCCATAGGCTGGCGGTTGACAAGCCCCGGGTCTGAGATTACGTCTGTATTGACCTTTTTTATTTTACCTGTAAAAGGGGCGGGGATCTCTATTGCAGCCTTGGATGACTCCAGAACTGCTACACTTTCACCTTTTGTTATTTTACTGCCGGCATCCGGCAATTCAACCATACGTATAGCTGCCAGCCGGTCAAGGTAATCATAAGTCACGCCAATACGAAACAGCCCGGCTTCCATCGGTTTTACCCAGAGGTGGTCTGGTGTGTATTTTATTTCTTCGCTTTCCATAATCAGCTATTCCTCGCTATCAGTGCTGGGGGCATTTTACCACAACCAGATTATTCTTAGAATGCTGTTTCGGGCTTACCCTGGTTTGTGATATGCTATTAATAACAGTTTATTAATTCCAAGAGGCTTTTTGTCAATGAAATTCGGTATAGGTGAAATAATACTAATAATTGTAATAGCTTTTACAGTTCTATTAGTAGTGCGCATAATCAAGATGGCACAGACTCAGGGGAGAACCGGGCAGCCCACAGAAGAAGATGAAGAAAGTACGCAAGGTGAAAACAAAATTTCCCCGCGCACACGCATCATTCTTATAGGAATCCTGATCACAATTCTCGGCGTGGTCGTTCTTTTTTCCAGCCTCAGCCTTATCAAATGGGTTTTCTGGGGGCCAATAGGCGCTTTGATTGCCATGGTCGCCGGCATTACCCTGGTACTGCTGGCCCGCAAACGTTAGATTGACATACTGGAATGCCAGTGATAGACTGCTTCTTCCTGTTTTTAACCAGAAAGGTGATTAGTTGAAAACCGTAGGTGTTGTTTACCATCCAAAAAACCAGGCGGCTCCGTTTGTTGCTGAAAAAACAGTCGCCCTTTTAAAAAACCTGGGAACTGAAACCTGGATGGCTTCTGCCTGGGACACGGCAGAAGTACGCCAGAAGTCCTCTGGGACCGATTTGATCGTCACTGTCGGGGGAGACGGCACTATCTTGCGCACGGCAAATGCTGTAATCCCGGGTTCCACCTGCATTACCGGCATCAACCTGGGAAGACTCGGTTTTCTAACTGAGGTTAGCGCAGAAGACACCGGAGAGAAAATTCCAGCACTGGTCAGGGGAGAGGGCTGGATCGACGAAAGAGCTTTGTTGCAGGCTGACTTAACTCTTCCAGGCACAGATGAAGGCGCCCCTAAACAACATTTCGAGGCCTTGAATGATATTGTCGTAGCAAGAGGTGAAGTAACCAGGATCATTCATATAGAAACCAGCATCAATGGCGATATTTTGACAACATACAGGGCAGACGGCGTTATAATGGCAACTGCTACAGGTTCCACCGGTTACGCACTGGCAGCCGGAGGTCCGGTTATGCATCCGAATTCCCGGGATTTCCTGCTCATACCAATCCTTCCTCACCTTGGGCTGGGTTACAATATGGTACTCCCTGAAGAAAGCGAGGTCGAGCTTCATATATCAAACACTCACGCAGCAACTTTAAACGTCGATGGCCACACTTCCTGTTCACTTCCGGATGGCGCCGCCATCACCATCCGCCACAGCCCTCACACGATACGGTTTTTAAGATCAATGCCAAAAACACCCTTTTACAGTACTATCGAAAAGAGATTGAAAGTTTAAAATGGACAAAATACACAAAGCTACCATCAAGGACGCAGCTCAAATTCACCGCCTGGTAAACAGTTTTGCCAGTCAGGGTAAAATGCTGCCCCGATCACTATCAGAAATCTATGAAAATATCCGGGATTTCTACGTAATACGCCAGGATGACAAAATAATAGCCTGTGGTGCCCTGCATGTGATGTGGGAGGACCTGGCCGAAATTAAATCCCTCGCAGTGACCGACAAATGCCAGAAACAGGGCTGGGGAGAGAAGATCGTAAAAAAGTGCCTGGAAGAAGCAGGTCTTCTCAGCATACCCCGGGTTTTTTGCCTTACCTACTCACCGGAATTCTTTTCTAAATGCGGCTTCAGATTAATAGATAAATCCGAACTCCCGCAAAAGATATGGGGAGAATGCTTCAAATGCCCCAAGTTTCCGGATTGCGACGAATCGGCATTGATATATTCGTTCACAAATTAGAAATATGCAAGAAACAACTGTCAGCACCAGCTATATTTACAGGGGAGCAATTCTCAACCTCAGGGTAGATACTGTTCAAACAAGCAATGGGAAAACCGCCAGCAGGGAAGTGGTAGAGCATGCCGATTCTGTTGGCATAATAGCCATTGATGAACAGCAAAACCTGTTGCTGGTTGATCAATTCCGTTATCCGGCAAGGGAAAGCCTTTTGGAAATCCCTGCCGGCTGTATCGACCCGGGCGAGACACCTGAATCTGCCGTAGTGCGGGAATTACGCGAGGAAACCGGTTTCAATCCGGGATATCTGAAAAAACTGGGGGGTTTTTACCTGGCTCCAGGCTACGCTGACGAATATATGCACGTATTCCTCGCTCGCGAACTGAGTTATGCACCCCTGGTTGCCGAGGATACGGAATATATAGAGGTAATCAGAAAACCGCTGGCAGAGGTAGAGGAAATGATTCGCTCCGGCCGCATTAAAGACTGCAAAACTATCGCAGCCCTATTTTTTATCGGTAAAACTAAAGCCTAGCCCAATTGCCCCGATAGTTGTCTGCCCCCCAATATATGCCAGTGCAAGTGAGGAACAACCTGGCCCCCTTCCTTCCCGCTATTGGTGACCAGCCGGAAACCTTTGGCGCTGATCCCGGCCGCTGCCGCGATGCGTGTGGCGATATTCACCATCTGCCCAACCAGAGCTATGTCCTCGTCAGTCATTGCTGAAATAGACTTGACGTGCTTTTTTGGAATCAGCAACATGTGTACCGGGGCTTGAGGTTGTATATCATTGAAAACGAGAAACCGTTCGTCTTCATATACCATATCACAGGGGATTTCTCCCCGAACAATCTTACAGAAAACACAGTCTTCCATATACTCCTCCTTTATCTTATCAACTATTTCTCGTGCAAGCAGCAGTACTTTGCCGTCTCTTGCTGAAAAAGATCCCCACCCTGCCAGTCATAGGCTACAACAGCTGGAAATTTTTCTACCTCCAGCCGCATAATTGCCTCAGCGCCCAGTTCGGGGTAGCATACCGTTTCGGCTTTTATTACGCAATCAGCCAGCAAAGCCCCGGCACCACCCAAGGTTACCAGATATACTGCCCGGTACCGGATAATGGCCTGCCTGATCTCCTCCGAGCGTTCTCCTTTTCCGATCATCGCTCGTAAACCAAGCTCCAGAAGCGGAACAGTATACCGGTCCATACGGCGGCTGGTAGTAGGCCCGCAAGCACCGATGACAGATCCGGGTCGAGCCGGAGACGGCCCCATGTAATAGAGAGTTTGACCACAAAAATCTACCGGAAGATCCAGACCAGAAGCAATCAACTCTGTCAGACGCCTGTGTGCTGCATCCCGGGCAACGTAAATGACTCCGCTTATTAACAGTCTGTCACCAGCTTTCAGGTTTATAACTTCCTGGCTTGAAAAAGGCGAGGTAAACTGAACCGGTTTCATTACAGGACTGCCTCGGCATGCCGCGAACTGTGGCATTGCAGGTTAACTGCAACCGGCAGGCTTGCTATATGGCAGGGGAATGTCGCTGCGTGCACCGCCAGTGCGGTATAGCTGCCCCCCATTCCCAGCGGCCCGATTCCCAGCCGGTTTACCCTTTCCAGAATTTCAGCTTCCAGAGCGGATATTTCGGAATTCAGGCCGGGCTCTCCCAAAGGCCGCGCCAGAGACTGCTTGGCCATTAACGCCGCTTTTTCCAGGGTGCCCCCAATTCCTACTCCAATAATCAATGGCGGGCACGGGGCTCCGCCGGCTTTCTTTACTGTTTGCTCAACAAAACTGATTATTCCTTCTTTGCCGTCGCCCGGGGAAAGCATTGATACCCTGCTCATATTTTCTGCGCCTCCCCCTTTTGGCATCAGCACAATCCGCAACCGGTCTCCAGGCACAATCTCATAATGGATAACCGGAGGAGTATTATCTGCGGTATTTATTCTTTCACTAAACGGTTTGTCAACCATCGACTTTCTCAAGTAACCCTCACTGTAACCTGCTCTGACACCCTCGGTTACAGCTTCGGACAAACTGCCTCCATCAATATGAACATCCTGCCCGATTTCGATAAAAACAACAGCTGCCCCGCAATCCTGGCATAGGGGAATACTCTTTTCTCTGGCTAACCGGGCGTTTTCCAGCAACTGAAGCAGTGTTTCCCTGGCAACGGGAGATTTTTCTCTTTCTAAAGCATTCTGGAGCGCCTTGATAACATCCTGGCCGAGCTCGAAGTTTGCCTTCAAGCACAATTCAGAAACCTGTATTTTGATTTGATTGATTCCAACAGTGCGTATTGCCATCTGTCTAGATTTTAACACCCCTGAACACTCATTGACCAATAAGGACCGGTCTTCCATTTTACCCATTGCCGCCCCGCAGAGTATAATCACCTATTATGGATAATAAGAATTCCTCTCCAGAAGATAATGAGCTGGGCAATTTTCAAACCCTGGTGAATATTATTGCCCGGCTGAGAGCTCCCGGCGGGTGCCCCTGGGACCGCAGGCAAACCCATTTGTCAATTCGTGACTCACTGCTCGAAGAAACCTACGAAGTTTTAAACGCTCTGGACAATAATGATGCCTCATCCCTCCGGGAAGAGCTCGGAGATTTACTGCTCCAAATATTGCTTCATGCCCAGATTGCCAGTGATAATGCTGAATTTGATATATCACAGGTAATTAATTCAATCAGTGAAAAATTGATCCGCCGTCATCCCCACGTTTTCGGAAAAACAAAAGCCGGCAGTGTTTCAGAAGTACTCTCCAACTGGGAGGAAATCAAGAAATCCGAGCGCGGTAAAAGCACATCGATGCTGGACGGAGTACCTCCCGCCATGCCTGCTCTGGCCTACAGCCAGGCGATACAGAAACGGGTAGCAAGGGTCGGCTTTGATTGGGATGAAGATGGCGGTGTAATCGAAAAGATCGCCGAAGAAGCCAGGGAGATAGTTGATGCAGAAAGCCCCAATGAGAAAGAGGAAGAATTCGGCGACCTGCTGTTTACCGTGGCCAACCTTGCCCGCCGCCAGGGAGTAGATCTGGAATCAGCCCTGAGAGGAGCCAACCAAAAGTTTTACCGCCGTTTTTCCACTATGGAACGCTTGTGCAGGGAAAAAGGGGTCAATCTGTCAGGCATGAGTTTTGAAGAACAGAATGAGTTATGGGAAGAATCCAAAAAGCTGGTGATGTAACATCGGGGCGAGTGGATTCGAACCACCGGCCTCAGCGTCCCGAACGCTGCGCGCTAACCAGGCTGCGCTACGCCCCGTTGTGTTACCCAATATTATAGAAGCAAGAGGTTTTTTAAAGCAAACTTGATATGAAATACGTAGTATTAATACTGGATGGAGCCGCCGGTCTGCCAATACCGGCACAGGAAAACAGGACCTGCCTGGAAATTTCCAGAACGCCCAACCTGGACCAACTGGCACAAAAGGGCCAGCTTGGAACAGCCAAGACCGTACCGCAGGATATGGAGCCTTCCAGTGCGGTAGCATGTATGTCGGTAATGGGCTACGACCCTCTCAAATATTACAAGGGCCGAGCCGCAATTGAAGCCACCAGCCTGGATATTCCTGTTGGTGAAGATGAAGTAGTATTCAGATGCAACCTGGTTAACACAGAAGGTGGAATCATGCGGAGTTACTGCGCTGGCCACATCACAACCGAAGAAGCCGGCGAACTTGTCAGCGCTCTCAATAATACCCTGGGCAATCAATCTGTTACTTTTTATCCGGGTGTAGGTTATCGGCATATATTGAAGTTGAGGGATCACAATGAAACCCTTAATGCGATCACCGTTCCGCCGCATGATATTTCCAATCTCCCTGTTTCACAATACTTGCCGAGCGGCGAAGGTAGTGAAATACTGCTTAAAATCATCCATGACTCCAGGCAAGTATTGGGAAACCATCCGGTCAATGCCAAACGCCGAAGTGCGAATAAAATCACCGCAGATTCGATTTGGCTTACCTGGGGTTCCGGCAAACCTCCCCGGCTTCCCTCTTTCGAAGAAGCCTATGGCAAACATGCGGCTATCACTTCCGGAGTAGATCTGCTGCGCGGCCTGGGTAAAATGATGTCGATAGAAACTCTGGATATCCCCGGTATCACCGACGGCCAGGATAATGACTGTGTTGCCCAGGCTGAAGGTGCAATTGAAGCTCTTGCCAGGAATGACCTGGTTATTGTTCATTTTGAAGCACCGGACGAAGCTGGCCACGCCGGCTCGATTGAGCAAAAAGTAGCAGCTATTGAAAAGGCAGACCGGGACATGGTTGGCAGACTTGCCGGTTATCTGGAAGGTCGCGGGCGGCTGCTGGTGATGCCTGACCATCCTACACCGATAGAATTATTAACCCATACTTCTGAACCGGTCCCCTTTCTGATATGGGGCAGGGATATTTCTGCAGGGAAAGGATCAAGGTTTACTGAAATCCAAGCCAGGCAAAGCGGAATTACGTTCGATCCGGGCTGGCACTTAATGCAAAGGCTTATTGCAGGTTGATAATCTAATGGCAAACAGAGAAGACGAATATTACCGGCAAAACTATTATGGAGGCCATCCACCCGCCTGTACCTGTGTAAAATGCACCGAACAAAGGCTTGCGGATATAAAAAAATCACACTCCGCCGGAAAATGCTGGCACTTTTTATTGACAGGCGTATCCATCACAGCAGCCGGATGGATCGTTTTTATGCTGCTTCGCGGTTCGATGGGCACCGGCATTGGCATGATTTTTATCACGGCTTATCTGGGTGTTTTCATATGGGCGGCTTCGGTATTAAAATCCCCCCGGTCAGGATTCATATCAGGGCTGTTATCACTGGCAATCATCCTGTCTGCAATAATAGGCAGTATCGCGACCTGGTAACGGGGCGGTTTAATTTTTTTTACCGGATCGGAATAACCATTTTCTGGCCAGGTTGTCCCAAAACCGCATCGCGCGGGTAACTGTAATAGCAGCTAACAATCTTACTGCCATAACGATGAAAATGTTGGCTCCTACAATAGTGGAAAGAACTCCGGAATGTTCAATCATGGAATGGTTAATGCCAATTGACGCGTGGAAATATTGAAGTTCTGCAGGAGGAAGGGTTCCCTTTCTGCACTCTTCCATAATAACTGCCGAACCAATTGTAATGCCGCCAAAAATTGCAACCAGCCAGGGCAACATGGCATGATCGGAAAGCCCCATCATACGCATCAACGGTGAAAGTGCTTTCCTCGCTTTTTCTATAATCCCATAGGAAACAGCAATTTCCTGAAGTGCCAGAATGAAAGTCACCACCAGCACAATCTGTGCCCCAAGCAGTGAAATGTTTTTCAGCCAATCAACCAGAACCTGCCCGAGACTGGCCCTGGAAGCAATTTCTGCCACGGCGACGCTTTCACCGGTTGAAGAGAAAAAAAGCGACACCAGGTATACACTAAGCATTGAGGCTGATATCCTGATGGCAGTTATTTTAAAAAAGTTAATTCCTGAACGCCACTGAATAATCCCCTCAACTATCAGAGAGTGTGAAATGGCAGAAAAAAGAATAATCAGCACTTTTTGAGCAACTGTAAAATCCATGACTGCCATCACGGCAACACTCCCGTAAACATCAGCAAAGACACCAACCAGCAATGGCAGAAAAGCTTCTGCCGGCAGGTTAATCAACGACATGACCGGGCTGAACACAGGCCCCAGCCATTCCACCACTCCAAACCATTCGAGAAGCACTGCAAGCAGGGAAAAAGGCAAAAGCAGCTTCAGAATCCAGATTGAACTCCTGATGCCTTTCTTTGCCCCGATTATTAAATTGGTCTTAAAGCTAATATTTCCGGTTTCATCCATCATCGGCAACCTTTGAGCATAAACCCTAATTATAACTATTCACAGGTACACAGTCTATTAAAAGCCCGGGCAGAAAAACCGGGGGCAGGGAGCAATGCTTGTCAGCCTTGAAAAGCTTATTGTATACTAGGTTATCATTATTTCCGGCTGGGAGGAGGTTACCGTGGAACTTTTTTGCTTTCCAAAATGCCCTAAATGTGGTGATCAGGAGGGGGTTTTAGTGCCATTGTCTGACTTTGGTTCAAATGGTGCTTCACTGCTTTACAAAGCCTGGGTTTGTACCAACCCGGAATGTGGCTATAACCTAAAAATAAGAAACGGTGATATTTATATTAACGAACCAATCATGAACGGGGCGACCAATCATCGTGCCCGTCCCTCTTCCTGACCCGGCACAACCAATACACACCGGCCAGGGATAACAATATGATGTTAACCCATCTGGACAAGATCAACCGGATGGCGCTTGACTTTCTTTTCCCTCCGAAATGCATCAGCTGCGGACGGGAAGGAAAGTATATTTGTGATAATTGTATGGATGCGGTAAAGGGCATCAAGCCTCCGGTGTGCCCTGTATGCATGTTGCCTGTTGCAGGAAAACAAAAGTGTGACTGCCGCTTCTGGCATTCACTCGACCGGCTGAGTGCTCCATTTGCATTCCAGGGTACGATAAGAAAAGCTGTCATCCAATTCAAGTTTCACAACCTTAGAGCAATTGCTCCTTTTCTTGCACAGTTGCTTTACCGTCATCTTGAAAACAAGCCTATTACCTTCGAAATACTGGCTTCGGTTCCCCTGCATAAAAAACGTATCAGGGAACGTGGCTATAATCAATCCTGGTTACTGGCGAGAGAACTCGGCAAATTGACCGGTACACATCCGGATGCAGTACTTGTTCGAAGCCGCCACACTTCATCACAGGTTGATTCAGACAAGGCCAGACAAAGACGGATAAATGTCAGCGGGGCATTTGATTGTAGAAGCCATATGGTTAAGGATAAAAAGGTGCTGTTGATTGATGATGTAGCTACCACAGGTGCCACTCTGGATGCATGCGCCTGTGCTCTTAAAAAAGCTGGTGCTTCTCAGGTACAGGCACTTACTCTGGCAAGAGAAATTTAAAGAAAGGCGGAAACGAAAAATGGAAATTAAAATCGGCAGTAAAAACATGGATTTACCGGTAAGAGCCAGGGCTTACATCGAAAAGAAGCTCGTAAAACTCAAACGCCGGCTGGATGACATCAAAGAGATAAAAGTCGAGGTATCTGAAGAAAAAACCAAAGCGCAAAAAGACCGCTACATAATCCGGATTGTTCTTGATTGCTATTCTACCCTGTTACACACCGAAGAAAGAGGTGAAACAATCCAATCTGCCATGGACAAGGCACTGCCTGTAACAGAACGCCAGTTTGAACGCTGGAAAGGAAAACTTGAGGACCGCGGAAAAAACGCCCTGCCTACTGGTATTGCCATGGCTCCTCCTGCAGATACCGAGCCGGCGACCCTGACCGAACGTAAACCGATAGTCAAAGTCAAGCGGTTCGCCATCAAGCCAATGCATATTGAAGAAGCTGTTGACCAGATGGAACTGCTAAGGCATGATTTTTTCCTGTTTACCAATTCAGAAGATAACAAAGTCAACCTGCTTTACCGCAGGAAGGATGGAAACTACGGTCTTATCACCGCAGAGCCGGAATAAAAACTGGCTGCTCGCATACAGCATATTAAATACCTCCCGGGGATGGGTCGGCGTAATGGCTTCCCCCTTTGGCATCCGCAAGCTTGCCCTCCCCCGGGAAACCCCGGAACAGGCGCTGTTTGCCCTCGGAAATTTAAATGGAGCAACCATCGATGAATGCCATTTTGCCAGTCTTGAGAAGAAGCTGCAAGCCTATTTTAATGGCGAAAAAGTTACTTTTGATGAAATAACTGACCTGGCAGAGTATTCCCCTTTCATGCAATCTGTATGGCGGGTTACCCGCCAAGTTGGTTACGGGCAGACAGCATCCTACCGCGACATAGCCAGTAAAACAGTTAGCCCGCGATCTTTCCGTGCGGTCGGTACTGCCTTGAAACATAATCCGGTACCGATTATAGTTCCCTGTCATCGCATAATTGGGGCCGACGGACGTATCGGAGGTTTCAACGGGGGAGTCGCACTAAAAAAAGAACTGCTGCTGCTGGAACAGAAAGGCCTGTCCGGGGTTGAATGCTAGGCTTCAGAGCCCGGCATATTCAGCCTGATATACTCGGACTCCCAGCGCTCTATCAAGCCATGCTCTGCAAAGCTGAAATATCCATCCTGAGTAATTATCAGGTGGTCCAGAACCTTCAGCTGCATGAAAATAGCAGCAAAAACAAGTGTGCGTGTAAGGTTTTTATCCTCAGGACTTGGCTCAAGGCATCCCGAGGGGTGATTATGGGCAAAAATTAAAGCGCTGGCATGCTGTTTAAGGGCATCCTGCATAACTTCCCGCGGGTACACCGCACTGCGGTTTACAGTTCCTTCAAACAGAGTTTTTTCTTCTATCAGATGATTGCCGTTGTCCAAATACAGAATCTTGAATATTTCCCTTGGCCTGGACGCTATGTCGACCTTGAGAAATTCATATACATCATCTGCGCTGGAATAACTAACCCCGGCCTTGATGGTTTTATCCCGGACCAGTCGCCGGCTGACATCCCGTATCAGCCTCAAGGCTATGGTGTTTATTTCACCCATCCCCTCAATCTTGAGCAACTCTTCTTTTGGGGCCTCCAGAACGCCTTTCAGGTTTTTAAACCTTTTTATTGCTTCATGCGCCGGTTCCTTGCAGTCCCTGCGGGGATAACCCAGAGTCAGCAGCAGTTCAACGATTTCATGGTCTGCCATACCAGAAAGCCCTCCGCTTTCAAAGCGTTGCCTCAGCCTTCTGCGATGCCCTTCTTTGTTTCTTGACTTATCCGCTTCCATTGCCGGTTCCGTTTAAAGAGGTAACGGTCACCCCGCTTGATCCAAGGATTTCCGCCAGCTTCTTATGCAGCTGGGGAGTATATTTGATTTCAGTATCCGGAAGTTCCATCCGGTAAATACGGCTTCCATTGTTGATTACCATTCCGACCCTGTCACTTCCGGGGTACCTTTTCAGTACACCTATCAACCTGTCCAGGCGTCCCAGATCGGATTCTTCATCCTCCGTCTGGTCCATATGCAGAATCACACGTTTTCTATCCTCGTACGTATCGGGTTCTTGCGCGGGCTTCTGGGTCAAAATATTCTCCTCCGATCTGGTATTGAGCTCATACATACTGGCGCTGTCAGCAACAATCTGAACACTGTCACCCCTGGCTTTTATTTTTCCCTGGACAAGCAGGATATTGCCTTCCTGCCATAATTCCTTGGAGCCTGCATACACCCTTGGCCAGGCCACAACCTCCACGCTTCCTTCCATATCTTCAAGCACTGCGCTTACAGAAGCCTTGCCATCACGAGTAGTCAGATTGCGGATTGAAGCGACCATACCGGCTACTACAACTGTTTTATCTTCCATTTCTTCATCGATCTGGCCGCAAAGAACAACATCGCTATCGGCGTTTACCTGGGTTGCATACGGGCTAAAAGGATGCTGGGACAGGTAAACCCCCATAAGATCTTTTTCCCAGGCTAATTTTTCTTTAAGTGACACCTGGGATGCCTCCAGCTCGAGGCTTGGCAGAGGT
>Ga0172377_10005070_pt1 | contig 13539 bp, 10 predicted proteins | sample Pumphouse3metaG_FD_119749 | JGI IMG/M metagenome (GOLD analysis project Ga0172377, IMG submission 119749) | Leachate microbial communities from a municipal landfill in Southern Ontario, Canada - Pumphouse #3 metaG | ecosystem: Engineered > Solid waste > Landfill > Unclassified | place: Canada... | reverse complement strand
GGAATCTCGGATTCTTCATCATAGTGCATCATTATATCTCATCTAGCAAAACTACGAATATTTATGCTAATCTAAAAATATTTTCAATTTTTCTATTTTGTTTATCCTTAAAATGAGTAAGAATTCATACCTTTGCATTGAATTAAAAAATAATAGCAACAACTATTAAAAATGAATGAACAAGAACCTTTTATGGTATTCTCGGGAACCAACTCGAAATATCTAGCAGAAAAAATCTGCAGTTACCTTGATTGCCCATTAGGCAATATGAACGTAACACACTTTGCAGACGGCGAGTTTGCTGTATCTTATGAAGAGTCAATACGTGGCTCTCATGTTTTTTTAGTCCAATCAACCTTCCCCAACTCGGACAATCTCATGGAATTGCTTTTGATGATCGACGCAGCCAAACGTGCTTCAGCAAAAAGCATCATTGCTGTTATCCCTTATTTCGGCTGGGCTCGTCAGGACAGAAAAGACAAGCCCCGTGTCTCAATAGGAGCCAAACTAGTCGCCGACTTACTTTCTACAGCAGGTATTGAACGATTGATTACTATGGATTTGCATGCCGATCAGATTCAGGGATTTTTCAACATTCCGGTTGATCATTTGTACGCATCGGCTGTGTTCTTACCTTATATTCAATCATTAAAAATGAATGATTTAGTGATTGCCGCACCTGACGTGGGCGGCTCGAAACGAGCAAGTACATTCTCGAAATATCTTGGCGTACCATTGGTGCTCTGCAACAAGACACGTGAAAAAGTGAATACGGTAGCTTCCATGATCGTAATCGGTGATGTGAAAGGGAAAAACGTAATTCTTGTTGACGATATTGTCGATACCGCCGGCACCATTACTAAAGCTGCCAACCTAATGATGGAATCGGGTGCCAATTCTGTTCGCGCCATTGCCAGCCATTGTGTAATGTCCGATCCGGCTTCTTACCGTGTAGAAGAATCGGCATTGACCGAAATGGTATTTACCGATAGTATTCCTTATACCAAGAAATGCGGAAAAGTTAAGCAACTAACCATCGCCAAAATGTTTGCCGAAACTATCATTCGCGTTGTAAGAAACGAATCGATCAGCTCACAATATATCATATAACAAAAATATATCGAATGTATTTTTTCATTACCGACCTATAATTCAATCAGCTCCTCCTCTGTTTCTTTTAACAGAGGAAGAGCTGATTATCCTTTCTATAATTCCGAAAATCTTATCGTCAACACATCACTATGAAAAGAATTTTATGTCTTGCATTCTTTACCTTATTGTCAGTAGCTGACATACTAGCCGCTCAACCCACAAAAAGCATTTCTCTTTTCAACGGAAAAGATTTACACCAATGGATGGCTTGGACAAAAGCTGACGGTAGAACTTCGCACCCCGAAACGGTATTCGAGGTGTCCGAAGGTATGATTCGCCTGCACGGCAAAAATAATGGTGGATACTTGATGACGAAAAAATCGTATGACAATTTTCATTTATCACTTGATTACCGTTGGAACATCAATCCTTTATTCGTTCCCCAAAAAGAAAAAAGAAACAGTGGCGTGATGTTTCGCGTAGACCGGCATGCTCCTGACAGCTGGTTTCCCCGCGGCATTCAATATCAAATAAAAACCGGAACGACCGGTGATTTCATCCTGATAAAAGGAGTAACAATGAATATCGGCGATAAATGCTACGGCCCCGGGGAAAGCGTTCTCGTTGCCCGTATGAAAGATGCAACTCGTCCCACCGGTGAGTGGAACCATCTCGAAATCATAGCTCATAACAGACATATCACTTTCATACTGAATGGAGTAACTGTGAATGAAGGTACCAATTGTTCTGCAACAAAAGGAAGAATTCTTTTATGTTATGAAACAAGTCCGATTGATTTCAAAAATCTTATCCTGATCAAATAGATTCTCTTTTTTCTTCTTTTATTTGCTAAAAATATCCAATTTTTGGTTATTCATGCTATATAACATATAGAAGTGTATTACATACACTAAAGAAAAGTGTTATTTTTACACCTATTAATAGATATAATGCTATATACTAAACATTTAAAACCATGAAAAATCATTTCTTTCTTGTAGGATTAGCAGTATTGATGTTATCATCGTGCAATAATAAGCCTGCTGATCAGTCAACACTTTCCGGATTAAATCCGAAAAATTTTCAGAGTACAGTTAATGGTGTCCAAACACATCTGTATACCTTAAAGAATAAAGCCGGTATGGAAGTTTGCATTACCAATTTCGGCGGACGTATCGTATCGATCATGGTACCCGACAAAAATGGAAAAATGCAAGATGTCGTACTCGGATTTGACAGTATAAAGAATTACATCAACATTCCAAGCGACTTCGGTGCTTCCATCGGACGCTATGCCAATCGTATCGATCACGGTAAATTTGTTCTTGATGGCAAAACCATACAATTACCGATAAATAATTTCGGCCATTGTCTACATGGCGGACCCAGAGGTTGGCAGTACCAAGTCTATGATGCCAAGCCGATTGACGACACAACACTGCAACTCACACGCATTTCTCCTGACGGCGATATGAACTTTCCCGGCAAAGTAACAGCAACGGTAACGTTTAAATTAATGGAAGATAATGCCATCGACATTAAATATGCAGCTACCACAGATAAAAAGACAGTCATCAACATGACTAACCACTCTTATTTTAACCTGAATGGCAATCCTGAAGATTTATCAACTAACAATTTATTATATCTCAATGCCGACTATTACACACCGGTTGACAGCACATTCATGACTACCGGCGAAATATTACCAGTAAAAGGTACGCCAATGGATTTCACTACACCTAAAGCGGTAGGTAAAGACATCACAAAAACAGACTTTATTCAAATAAAGAATGCTAACGGTTATGATCATAACTTCGTTCTTAACACAAAAGGTGATATCAAACAAGTAGCTGCCAGACTCACCTCACCCGACACCGGCATCACACTTGAGGTTTATACCACAGAACCGGGCATTCAAGTCTATACCGGTAACTTCCTTGACGGAACAGTTAAAGGTAAAAAAGGCATCGTTTATAATCAACGGGCATCTGTTTGCTTAGAAACACAACATTACCCCGACAGTCCCAACGAACCGAAATGGCCGTCAACTGTTCTTTCACCGGGACAAACCTACCACAGCGAATGTATCTTTAAATTTTCAGTAAATAAATAAATATCAATTTTAAACTTTAAACTTTAATAACGTGGAATCTTTAGATTGGATTGTCATTGCGGTTTTCTGCCTCGTACTAATAGGAATTATAGTCTGGGTAATGAAACAAAAGCAAAATAACTCGGACGATTATTTTTTAGGCGGACGAGATGCGACATGGATCGCTATCGGTGCTTCTATCTTTGCATCAAACATTGGCTCCGAGCATTTAATCGGGTTAGCCGGTGCCGGTGCATCAAGTGGTATGGCCATGGCTCATTGGGAAATTCAGGGATGGATGATCTTAATTTTGGGCTGGGTGTTTGTTCCTTTTTACTCACGAAGTATGGTTTACACAATGCCCGAGTTTCTTGAGCGACGTTACAACGCACAATCCCGCACCATTTTGTCCATCATCTCATTGGTGAGTTATGTACTTACAAAGGTTGCAGTCACCGTATATGCCGGTGGTCTGGTCTTTCAACAAGTATTCGGAATCAAAGAATTATGGGGCATCGACTTTTTCTGGATTGCCGCTATCGGACTGGTTTTGCTTACAGCGGTCTATACCATCTTCGGTGGTATGAAATCCGTGCTATACACCTCAGTTCTTCAAACACCTATATTATTATTAGGTTCTTTGATCATTGTCGTACTGGGACTTCGCGCCTTAGGCGGTTGGGATGAAATGATGCGAATCTGCGGCGCAGTCACTGTCAATAACTACGGCGATTCGATGACCGACCTGATGCGTAGCAATAATGATCCTAACTTTCCATGGATAGGTGCATTGATGGGTTCTGCTATTATCGGTTTCTGGTATTGGTGTACCGATCAATATATCGTACAACGTGTGCTTTCAGGTAAGAATCAAAAAGAAGCCCGCCGTGGTTCCATCTTCGGTGCATATCTGAAATTACTTCCCGTCTTCTTATTCCTTATCCCAGGTATGATTGCTTTTGCATTAAATCAAAAAGCATTGGCAGCAGGAGGCAGCAGTTTCCTGCCGATGCTTGCCAACGGTAAGGTTTATGCCGATGCTGCTTTCCCTACTTTGGTAGCCAAGTTATTGCCGGCCGGTGTGAAAGGTCTTGTAGTTTGCGGTATTCTGGCAGCTCTAATGAGTTCACTGGCCTCACTGTTCAACTCTTCGGCCATGCTCTTTACTATTGACTTTTACAAACGTTTCAAACCAAATACTTCTGAAAAGAAATTGGTTCATATCGGACAAATAGCTACAGTTGTTATTGTCATTCTCGGTATTCTCTGGATTCCTATCATGCGAAGCATAGGTAGCGTATTATATACCTATCTGCAAGATGTCCAGTCGGTTCTTGCTCCGGGCATTGCAGCAGCCTTTTTGCTTGGTATTACATGGAAACGCACATCAGCACAAGGTGGTATGTGGGGATTGATTTCCGGTTTAGTTATCGGTATGACGCGTCTTGGCTCTAAGATTTACTATAGTAATGTTGCCGATGCAACTCAGACATTGTTTAAATATGTATTCTATGATGTAAACTGGTTATTCTTCTGCGGATGGATGCTCTTATTCTGTATCATTGTTGTTGTCGTAGTAAGTCTATGTACTAAAGCTCCCTCAAAGGAAAAAATTCAGGGATTGGTATTCGGAACGGCAACTGCAGAACAAAAGGCGGTTACACGTGCCAGCTGGAATCATTGGGATGTCATCAATTCAATAATCATTTTGGGCATTACCGCTGCATTCTATATCTATTTCTGGTAAAATATATAATTAAGACAAATAGCTATGTACGAATTTTATAATACAAATCCAACTTTCTACGTCGGCGTGGACTGTATAATTTTCGGCCTTCAAGATGGAGAATTAAGCTTACTCCTTTTGAAAAGGAACTTCGAACCAGCAATGGGAAAATGGTCGCTTATGGGAGGATTCGTACAAACCGACGAAAGTGTGGGTGATGCCGCCCAAAGAGTGTTAAACGAACTGACGGGATTGGACAATGTGTTTATGAAACAAGTTGGCGCCTTCGGAAAGGTTGATCGTGACCCCGGCGACAGAGTTATCTCTGTTGCATACTACGCCCTGATCAACATCAACGAATACGACAAAGAACTCGTTCAGAAACATAATGCATACTGGATCAAAATTCATGAACTTCCGCAGCTGATCTTTGACCATTCGCAAATGGTTGAGCAAGCTTGGACGTTACTGAAAAAAAGCGCATCAAGCGAACCTATCGGCATCAAGATGCTGCCAAAGCTCTTTACACTCACACAAATGCAAAGCTTGTACGAAGCTATATACGATGAGAAAATAGACAAGCGCAACTTCCGCAAACGGATAGCCGCCATGGATTTTATCGAGAAAACAGATAAGATTGACAAGACGGGATCAAAGCGAGGAGCAGCACTCTATATGTTTAACAAAAGGGTTTATCGTAAGGATCCCTGGTTTAAATTATAAACAAATATGCTTGAAGAATTAAAAGAAAAAGTATTCCGCGCCAACCTTGCCTTGGTAAAACACGGATTGGTAATCTTTACCTGGGGCAATGTATCAGCTATCGATCGGGCAAGCGGATTAGTAGTGATCAAACCCAGTGGCGTAAATTACGAAACGATGAAAGCTGAAGATATGGTTGTAGTGGATTTGAATGGAAAAGTTATTGAAGGCAAATTAAATCCATCTTCAGATACCCCTACCCATGTGGTACTCTATAAAGCCTTTCCTGAAATAGGCGGGGTGGTTCATACCCACTCCATATACGCCACAGCTTGGGCTCAAGCAGGACGTGACATTCCCAATATAGGGACAACGCACGCCGACTATTTTCATCAGGCCATTCCCTGTACTGCTGATATGACAGAAGCCGAAGTCAAAGGAGCCTACGAACTGGAGACAGGTAACGTTATCGTGAAACGTTTCAAAGCAATGAATCCGATGCACACACCAGGCGTTTTGGTCAAAAATCACGGACCATTCGTTTGGGGTAAAGATGCCGATGAGGCAGTGCATAATGCCGTAGTGATGGAACAAGTGGCCAAAATGGCAAGTATCGCTTACACTATCAATCCGCAGCTGACAATGAATCCGCTATTGGTTGAAAAACATTTCAGCCGCAAACACGGCCCGAATGCTTATTACGGACAAAAGAAAAAATAAATCATTAACTTTTTAAAAACAATATCATTATGAATGCATTTGATCAAAATGAAGTATGGTTCGTCACAGGAGCACAGCTCTTGTACGGAGGTGACGCTGTTATCGCAGTAGACGCACACAGTAATAAAATCGTAGCCGGTCTCAATGAGAGTGGCAAATTACCTGTAAAGGTAGTATATAAAGGCACGGTAAATTCCGCAAAAGAAGTAACTGCCACTTTCAAGGCAGCCAACAATGATGATAAATGTGTCGGTGTCATCACATGGATGCATACATTCTCTCCTGCAAAGATGTGGATTCACGGATTGCAGGAACTGCGCAAGCCATTGCTTCACTTACACACACAATTCAATAAGGAAATTCCTTGGGATACCATGGACATGGACTTTATGAACCTGAACCAGAGTGCACATGGCGATCGCGAATTCGGTCATATCATGGCACGCATGCGTAAAAACAGAAAAGTGGTCGTAGGTCATTGGCAGGATCCGAAAACTCTCGAAAAGATTGCTATCTGGATGCGCGTAGCTGCCGCACGGGCTGATTCTCAGAACATGCTCGTTGTCCGTTTCGGCGACCAGATGAATAATGTAGCTGTAACCGACGGCGATAAAGTTGCCGCCGAAGAGATTCTAGGTTATCACGTTGACTATTATCCTATCGGCGATCTTGTTGCCGTACAAGATAAGGTGTCCGATGCGGATATTGCCACACTTGTTGCCGAATACGAGAAAGAATATGTTATTGCTCCCAACTGCAAAGAAGGAGGAAAAGACCGTCAGCAGGTTATTGAAGCTGCCCGCGAGGAGATTGCTCTCCGCCGCTTTCTGGATGAAAAAGGAGCCAAAGCTTTCACCACTAATTTCGATGATTTGAAAGGACTTGACCAACTGCCCGGCCTGGCTTGCCAGCGTATGATGGCCGACGGATATGGATTCGGCGCCGAAGGTGACTGGAAATCCGCCGCTCTCTATCGTACCATGTGGTATATGAGTCAGGGCATGCCAAAGGGTTGTTCATTCCTCGAAGATTATACCCTGAACTTCAATGGCGATAAGACTGCTATTCTTGAAGCTCACATGCTGGAAGTTTGTCCGCTTATCTCCGAAGAAAAACCTAAATTGGAAGTTCATCCGCTGGGTATCGGTGGTAAAAACGACCCTGCCCGTCTGGTCTTTACTTCAAAACAAGGCGAAGGCGTTGCCGCTACGATTATCGATCTGGGCAACCGTTTCCGTATGATTGTTAATGAAGTAGATTGTGTAAAGAGCAAGAAATTGCCTAAACTGCCTGTTGCTTCTAATTTATGGATTCCAAGACCTACATTCGAAGTTGGTGCAGCCGCATGGATTTTGGCCGGTGGCACACATCACACTAGTTTCTCTTACGACTTGACTACTGAATATCTGGAAGACTTTGCAGAGATGGCCGGCATCGAAATTCTGGTTATTGACAAAGATACAAATATCAGAGATTTCAAGAAAGACATTCGTATCAATGAAATTTACTACTTGTTGAACAAGTCTCTGGGCTAATATTCCAACAAATATGGACAATAAATATGTAATAGGACTCGATTACGGCAGCGACTCAGCTCGCGCCGTAATCGTAAACGCCCTGACAGGTGAAACACTTGCCACTGCCGTAAAATATTATGCGAGATGGGGAAAAGGATTATTCTGCAATCCTTCTATCAACCAATATCGCCAGCACCCGCTCGATTATATCGAAGCCTTTGAATATACAGTCAAAGAGGCATTAAAGAAATGCCCTGCCGGAACAACCGATAAGATTGTCGGTATTGCTTTTGATACAACGGGCAGCACTCCGGTCTTTACCGATAAGGCCGGTACTCCCCTCGCCTTACTACCCGAATTCGCAGAAAATCCAAACGCAATGTTTGTTCTTTGGAAAGATCATACAGCCATCAAAGAAGCTGCCGAAATCAACGAGGCCTGTGCCAAATCAAAGATTGACTTCAGTGCTTATGAGGGGGGAATCTATTCCTCGGAATGGTTCTGGGCCAAAGCGTTACATGTACTGAGAGAAGATAAGACCGTTCGCGATAAAGCTTACAGTATTGTTGAACATTGCGACTGGCTACCTGCTTATATCACAGGAGTCGACTCGGCTGACAAGATCATTCGCAGCCGTTGTGCCAGCGGACATAAATCCATGTGGAATGAAAAATGGAACGGTCTGCCTACAGAGGAATTTCTTACCGGAATCGACCCGCTATTATCCGGTTTCCGCAGCAGACTATATGAAAAGACAGCAACTGCCGACAAACCGGTAGGACATCTAAGTAAAGAATGGGCCGATCGCCTGGGCTTAAATACGAATGTTGTTGTGGCCGGCGGCGCCTTTGATTGCCATATGGGGGCTGTAGGGGCCAATGTGACACCTCACACTTTTGTGCGTGTCATCGGAACTTCCACCTGCGACATCATGGTCTCTTCTTATGAAGAAATGGGTAATAAACTTATCAAAGGTATCTGCGGACAAGTTGACGGTTCGGTCATACCCGGTATGATTGGTCTGGAAGCAGGACAATCCGCTTTTGGTGATGTTTATGCGTGGTTTAAACGCGTACTCGAATTTCCAATTCGCAATATTATAAGTCAATCGAAATTGATTGACGACCGTACAAAAGCTCAAATGATTGAAGAAGCAGTCGATCAAATCATCCCTGCCCTCACAGCCGAAGCCGAAAAGATACCGATCAGCGAAAGCACTGTCATCGCTACCGATTGGATGAACGGTCGCCGCACACCGGATGCCAATCAGCTATTGAAAGGTACCATCACAGGCCTCACATTAGCAAGCTCGGCTCCACAGATATTTCGTGCCCTGGTTGAAGCAACGGCCTTCGGATCAAAAGCTATCGTAGAGCGTTTCTTGCAACAAGGCGTTAAAATTGATAATGTAATCGGCATCGGAGGGATCGCCTTGAAGTCTCCATTTGTTATGCAAACATTGAGTGACGTACTAAATATGCCAATCAAAGTTTGCCGTACTGATCAGGCATGTGCACTCGGCGCCTCAATGTTTGCCGCAACTGCCGCCGGTATATATAATAAAGTAGAGGATGCACGCGATAAGATGAATTCCGGCTTTGCTTTTGAGTATAAACCAAATGCAAAAAATGCAGCTGCATACGCAGATATCTACAAAGATTATATCAAATTAGGACAATTCACAGAAAAGGAATTATTCTGCTAATATTGGAAATATAAGAAAGGAACAAACGAGTATTGTTCCTTCCTTATATTTTAAAATCATATCATTTTTAATTAACAAATATTCTATGAAAACGACTTCTTTTTTAAGTTCATTATTACTTACCGCATCATTGACGGTATCTGCTCAAGAAAGTGCTACAATTACAATTCATTCCGACCAAGGCAAACAAATTATTCCGAAAGAAATATACGGACAATTTGCCGAACACTTAGGCTCATGCATCTATGGCGGCCTCTGGGTTGGTGAAAATTCATCGATACCAAACATTAACGGTTACAGAAAAGATGTATTCAATGCTTTAAAAGATTTACATGTTCCGGCATTGCGCTGGCCCGGCGGATGCTTTGCCGACGAATATCACTGGATGGATGGCATCGGCCCCCGCAAAGATCGCCCCAAAATAGTAAACAGCAACTGGGGAGGTGTGATAGAAGACAACAGTTTTGGTACCAACGAATTTCTGAATCTCTGTGAAATGCTCGGATGTGAACCATATATTAGCGGAAATGTAGGTAGCGGAACAGTAGAAGAATTAGATAAGTGGGTAGAATATATGACTTCATCAGGTGACTCTCCAATGGCTAACTTGCGTCGGAAAAATGGCCGTGATAAACCTTGGAATGTTAAATACCTCGGTATCGGCAATGAAAGTTGGGGATGCGGAGGAAACATGCGCCCCGAATATTATTCGGATCTATTCAGACGTTATTCCACATATTGCCGTAACTATAATGGTAACAAATTATTCAAGATAGCCAGTGGTGCCAGCGATTATGATTATAAATGGACGGATGTCCTGATGAATCGCGTTGGTACACGTATGGATGGTTTGTCATTACATTATTACACGGTATTGGGATGGAATGGCAGTAAAGGTTCGGCCACTAACTTTAGTAAAGATGATTTTTATTGGACAATGGGCAAATGTCTTGAAATTGAGAAAGTCATAAAAAGACATTGCGACATCATGGATAAATATGATCCGAACAAACATGTAGCTTTGATTCTTGATGAATGGGGCACATGGTGGGATCAGGAATCGGATGCAAAAACGGCTCTTTATCAACAAAACTCCCTTCGTGATGCTTTTGTAGCAGCTTTGAGCCTTAACGTATTTCACAAATATACCGACAGATTGAAAATGGCTAACATTGCACAAGTAGTTAACGTTCTGCAATCGATGATTCTGACCAAGGGCAATAAGATGATACTTACACCAACCTATTATGTTTTCGAAATGTACAAGGTTCATCAAGATGCCACTTTTTTGCCTCTTGATTTAAATTGTAAGACCATTGATGTGCGTGACGGACGTACCGTACCTTTAGTCAGTGCTACTGCCTCAAGGGATAAAAACGGAGTTGTACATATCTCTCTTGCAAACGTAGATATGGATAATGCACAAGAGATCACGATCAATCTTCCGGGTATTAATGCAAAAAAAGCGACGGGCGAAATATTAACTTCACAAAAGATGATAGATTGCAACACTTTTGACAATCCTGATAAAGTGAAATTGGAACCGTTCAAAGACTCTAAGATAAAGGATGAAGTACTGAAAGTGAAACTTCCGGCCAAATCAATCGTTACTTTAGAATTGCAATAATATTACATAAGTTATAATAATTGATACAAAAGGGGATTTGTTCGAAAAATAATCGATCTATTTTTATCGATATTTAAGTAGAAAGATATACCTTTGACAAACAAAATAATTTGAGTGTGCTTATTTAGACACATTAACACAAATAATTTATTTTAATTCTATAAAAATGAACGATACCAAACTTATGAATCGTGCAGCAGATAATATTCGTATTCTTGCGGCATCAATGGTTGAAAAAGCAAAGTCCGGACATCCCGGAGGTGCCATGGGAGGTGCTGATTTTATCAATGTACTCTATTCTGAATTTTTAATTTATGATCCTGAAAATCCTGAATGGGAAGGACGAGATCGTTTCTTTCTTGACCCGGGACACATGTCTCCGATGCTCTATTCGACATTAGCCATGACGGGTAAATATACATTAGATGAATTAAAAATGTTCCGTCAATGGAACAGCCCGACAACAGGTCACCCGGAATTGAACATTAAACGCGGAATAGAAAACACTTCCGGCCCGCTGGGACAAGGTCACGCCTATGCCGCAGGTGCCGCTATAGCCGCTAAATTTCTACAAGCACGTTTTGGAGATCTCTTTAACGAAACAATATACACCTACATTTCCGATGGAGGTGTCCAGGAAGAGATTTCACAAGGAATCGGCCGCATAGCCGGAACATTGGGACTTGATAATTTAATCATGTTCTATGATTCCAACGATATCCAGTTATCCACCGAAACCAAAGTTGTAACTACCGAAGATACAAAAAAGAAATATGAAGCTTGGGGTTGGAAGGTCATTTGCATCAACGGCAATGATCCGGACGCTGTCCGTGCCGCTCTTACCGAAGCAAAAGCCATAAAAGGCTGCCCTACCCTCATTATTGGAAAAACAGTCATGGGTATAGGCGCACTCAAGGCAGATGGCAGCAGTTATGAAAATAACAATGCCATTCATGGTGCCCCTATCGGTGGTGAAGCCTATATCAAAACAGTTAAGAATCTGGGTGGCAATCCTGAAAATCCTTTTGATATATTTCCTGATGTAGCTGAACTGTATGCAAAGCGTGCAAAAGAATTGAAGAAAATCGTTGCCGAGAAATATGCAGCTAAAGAAAAAATGGCAGCAAAGAACCCGGAATTGGCAGCCAAACTCAAGAGATTCTTTGAAAAGAAAGCTCCGAAAGTCAATTGGGATGCTATTGAGCAAAAACCGGGAGTAGCTACGCGTAATGCATCTGCTACTGTTTTAGGTGCTCTTGCCGAACAGGTGGATAACATGATCGTAGCATCAGCCGATCTCTCTAATTCCGATAAGACAGACGGATTCTTGAAAAAGACACACGATTTGAAACGTGGGGACTTTAGCGGTGCATTCTTTCAAGCCGGTGTTTCTGAGATGAGCATGGCGTGTATCTGCATAGGTATGTCACTTCACGGTGGCGTAATTCCTGCATGTGCAACCTTCTTTGTATTCTCCGACTACATGAAACCGGCTGTTCGTATGGCCGCTCTTATGAAACAGCCGGTGAAATTCATCTGGACGCATGATGCTTTCCGTGTTGGAGAAGACGGTCCCACTCACGAACCTGTGGAACAAGAAGCCCAACTGCGTCTACTTGAAAAGCTAAAGACACACGACGGCAAAAATTCCATGCTCGTTCTTCGTCCGGCAGATGCTGACGAAACAACAGTAGCATGGCGTATGGCCATGGAGAATCTTGGCTCACCTACCGCTTTAATCTTTTCCCGCCAGAAGATAGCTAAACTTCCCGAAGGCACAGATTACAGTCTGGCCAACAAAGGTGCTTATATCATTGCCGGTGCCGATAAGAATCCCGATGCTATCTTAGTGGCTTCCGGTTCAGAAGTTTCCACACTGGTAGCCGGAGCAGAACTATTGCGCAAAGACGGTATCAAACTCCGCATCGTTTCAGCTCCATCAGAGGGATTGTTCCGTAGTCAGTCCAAAGCTTATCAAGAATCTATACTTCCCAAGGGAGCAAAGATATTCGGATTGACAGCCGGACTGCCTGTCACCATCGAAGGACTGGTTGGTAACAATGGAAAAGTTTTCGGTTTGGAAACATTCGGCTACTCCGCTCCTGCTGAGGTATTAGATGAGAAGTTAGGCTTCACTGCAGAAAACGTATACAAACAAGTAAAAGAATTGCTCGCATGAAAACAATCGGACTATGTTCCGACCACGCAGGTTTTGCACTAAAGCAACATATACGTGAATGGTTGGATACGAAAGGCTGGGCTTACAAAGATTTCGGGACTAACACAACAGAGAGTTGCGATTATCCCGATTTCGCACACCCGTTGGCTCTTGCCGTCGAAGCTGGTGAATGTTAT
>Ga0172377_10005068_pt1 | contig 13541 bp, 10 predicted proteins | sample Pumphouse3metaG_FD_119749 | JGI IMG/M metagenome (GOLD analysis project Ga0172377, IMG submission 119749) | Leachate microbial communities from a municipal landfill in Southern Ontario, Canada - Pumphouse #3 metaG | ecosystem: Engineered > Solid waste > Landfill > Unclassified | place: Canada... | reverse complement strand
CTATTGTCTTCGGTGGCGACCCATACGATGCGTCGCTAAATTTGAAAGCACAATATGTTGTAAACGGCGTTTCTCTCTCAGATCTAAGTATAGGCAAAAGTTTTTCAAATAATACAATACGCGTAAACTGCCTAATGAACATAACCGGACAGCCTAGATCACCTAAAGTAGATTTCGATTTAGACCTACCAACGGTCAATGCAGATGAAAAACAGATGGTACGCAGCATAATTAACAGCCAAGAAGATATGAACCAACAAGTATTATATCTACTGGGCATTGGAAGATTTTATACCCAAGGAGTAAATAATGCTGCCACTGAAGAAGCTAATCAGAAGAACCAGACATCACTGGCGATGCAAAGTCTGCTGTCCGGAACGATAAGCAGTCAGATAAACACAGTGCTAAGTAGTGTATTAAACAATAATAATTGGAATTTTGGCGCGAATATAAGTACCGGAACAGAGGGCTGGAATAATGCTGAATATGAAGGACTTATGTCTGGTAGACTACTAAACAACAGGCTGCTCATAAACGGACAATTCGGATATAGAGACAATGCTACGACAGCTAATACAAGTTTCATCGGAGACTTTGATATAAGATATTTGTTGTACCCTAATGGAAATTTAGCCATAAAAGTATACAATCAAACAAATGACCGATACTTTACAAAATCAAGTATGAATACACAAGGCCTTGGCTTGATAATGAAAAAGGATTTTAACGGGTTAAAAGACTTGTTTGGCCGCAAAAAGAACAAGATAAAAAAGAATTACAATAAGTAAGACGTTAAAAATATATAAACTCTCGTATCCTATTTATTGACTCTCAATTAATATGGTTAACTTTGCACCCGGTTTTAAAAAAATTTATTATAAAGTCTAATTTTATTAATTAACAATTTAATTTTTTATGTCAGAATTAACAAAGAACGTACAGCCTGCAGGTGATTTCGATTGGGAATCATTTGAGAATGGTAATGTATCAACAAACATCAGCAAAGAAGACCAGGAACAGGCCTATGACGGAACCCTTAACAAGGTTAGCGAACATCAAGTAGTTGAGGGTAAAGTAATCTTCTTAGACAAAAAAGAAGTTATTGTAAACATCGGTTACAAGAGCGATGGAATTATTCCAGCAAGTGAATTCCGTTACAATCCAGATTTGAAAGTAGGCGATACTGTAGAGGTATACGTTGAAAATCAGGAAGACAAGAAAGGCCAATTGGAACTTTCACACAAGAAAGCACGTCTTAACAAAAGCTGGGAACGTGTTAACACAGCTCTTGAAAACGAAGAGATTATACAGGGTTACATCAAGTGCCGTACAAAGGGTGGTATGATTGTTGACGTATTTGGTATTGAAGCATTCTTGCCAGGTAGCCAGATTGACGTTCATCCTATACGTGACTACGATGTTTTCGTAGGCAAAACAATGGAATTCAAGATTGTAAAAATCAATCAGGAATTCAAGAATGTTGTAGTTTCTCACAAGGCTCTAATTGAAGCTGAGTTAGAAGCACAGAAGAAAGAAATTATCGGTAAACTCGAAAAAGGTCAGGTACTTGAAGGTACAGTTAAAAACATCACATCTTACGGTGTATTTGTTGACCTCGGTGGAGTTGACGGACTTATACATATTACAGACCTGTCTTGGGGCCGCGTAAACGATCCTAACGATGTAGTAACACTTGACCAAAAGATCAATGTTGTTATTCTCGACTTTGATGAAGACAAGAAACGTATTGCTCTAGGTTTGAAACAACTTACTCCTCACCCATGGGATGCTCTTGATGCAGATCTAAAGGTTGGAGATCATATTAATGGTAAAGTTGTTGTTCTTGCTGACTATGGTGCATTCGTTGAGATTCAGCCAGGTGTAGAAGGACTTATCCACGTATCAGAAATGAGCTGGAGCCAGCACCTTCGTTCAGCACAAGAATTCCTACATGTAGGAGATGAAGTTGAGGCTGTTATTCTGACACTCGACCGTGAAGAGCGCAAGATGTCTCTTGGTATCAAACAACTTAAGGAAGATCCATGGGAAACTATCGAAGTTAAATATCCTGTTGATAGCAAACACACTGCAAAGGTACGTAACTTTACAAACTTCGGTGTATTTGTAGAACTTGAAGAAGGTGTAGATGGTCTTATCCACATCAGCGACTTGTCTTGGACTAAGAAGGTAAAACATCCTTCTGAATTCACACAGGTAGGTGCAGACATTGATGTTGTTGTTCTAGAAATAGACAAAGAGAACCGTCGTCTAAGTCTTGGCCACAAGCAGCTAGAGGAGAACCCTTGGAATGTATTCGAAGCTAAATATACTGTTGGTTCAATTCACACAGGTAAGATTACAGAGATGCTTGACAAAGGCGCAGTAATCACACTTGATAAAGACGTTGAAGGTTTCGCTACTCCTAAACACTTAGTTAAGGAAGACGGCAGCCAAGCTCAACTTGGTGAAGAACTAGATTTCAAAGTTATCGAATTCAACAAAGATTCTAAGCGTATAATCCTATCTCACAGCCGCACATTCGAAGATCCTCAGCGTGAGGAGAAGAAAGCTGCAGCTAAGAAGGCTCATACTCCAAAGAAAGACGATTCTTCTAAGATTGAGAACAAGGCAGCATCAACAACACTTGGTGATATAGATGCACTGGCTCAGTTGAAAGCACAGATGGAAGATGATGATAAATAATCACATTTTTTCAATATAATAAAAAGCATCCGATTTTTTCGGATGCTTTTTTTATTGTCTTTAGTATGATACCCCTACTTTTTTTATTATAAAAATGTCACAATACCACTTGCTCTGTGTTTATGGGCATTTCAGCATTAACGAAATGCCACTAAATACCACTAAAATGTCACCATTCTAACAATAAAAAGCTCTAACATCAAAAAGCTATGCTACAGAAGTGTGAAAGCTATGCTCCTGTGGTATGAAAGTTATACTCCCGAAGTATAAAAGCTATGCTCCTAAAGTATAAAAGCTATGCTTTGAGTTTATCCGTTAGAGGCTGTTGACGACTATGCCTGAATTTGGTATACATCTTTGTTGTTATACTTACTGGTTTACTATACAAATTATTAAAAGCTTTACTGATCCACTTTACAGAAACATAAAAGCCTTCCTGATTTGCTTAACACACCAGATATACCTACATAAAAAGAAATATACCAAATAAAATATACTTGAATTTCCATTATAATAAAAAAGACAGTGGTACTTTAGTGACGTTTGGTGACATTTAATTCGCAATCACGAAGTCATATCATATTGATCTACAACGGTTTAAGAAACCAGTGGTATTGTGACGTTTTATTTTTTTATTTTTTAGGTACTTAATCACATTCTGTGGCAAAATTATATAGGTAAATGATTTATTAATATATAAATATTTATTAGTTGTTATCTACATAATATTTAGATAAATCATTAAATAAATCATGCTCAAGTACTTTTGATATTCTAAAGAGCAAAGAAGTTTCAATACTTTCTCTTTGAAATATTTTATATACATTCATTCTAGTACAACATAACTGATCTGCAAACCAAGTTACAGAACGACCTTGTTCACGAAGAAGTTTTCTTATTTCATCACCAATGTTCATAATAAAAGTATTTAAATGTATTATATTTATCTATTTTGCATTGCAAAAGTACAAAATAAATAAATATCAAAAAGTCGGCATTTTTTACTTTTGGCTTAAACAGAAGTATTTGTGGTTTATTCGGTATGAAATTGTGATTATTCGTTATAAAATTGTTTTACCTGAAAATAAGCTTCATTGTATTCTTGATATTCTTCATGGCATTTTCAGGTAGTAATGGATCTTCATTTAATACAGATGAGTTCATAGTAAGAACGTTACTGAAACCAGCATCTCTTAATATAGCCTCATCAGAAATTTTTCCGGCAATTAGACAAACAGGGACTGAGCATTTCATAGCATGAGACAATACCACACTTGGCAATTTCCCCATCATCGTCTGTGCATCAGCACTCCCCTCACCTGTTATTATTAAATCTGCATCTCTTATTTTTGAGTCAAAGTTATTAGCATTAAGTAATAAGTCAGCTCCAGATTCAATACTAGCTTTAAAATACTGCATAAAAGCATATCCTAATCCTCCTGCAGCTCCCGCACCGGGAATATTTCTACAATCATATCCAAAGTGCCTTGCAGACATGTCTGCAAATGTTCTGGCCTTACGCTCCAATACTTGGATATCAGACCATGATGCACCTTTTTGCTTAGCGAAAATAAATGCAGCTCCATTCTCGCCCAATAAGGTGTTAGTTACATCAGAGGCTAGAACAATACTTATGTCTTTAAAATCTCTATCTAATATTTCTGATATACTTTCGGTACCATGACCCAAAATATCGACTAAAGCCATAAGCATGCCTATTCCGGCATCTGATGTAGCACTACCGCCTAATCCGATGATGAATTTACGATATCCTCGTCTGATGGCATCTGCAATAATCTCTCCGGTACCATAAGATGTTGCCTTTACAGGATTACGCTGTTCAGGTTCTATAAGCATAAGTCCGGAAGCTTTTGCGATCTCGATTACAGCCGTATCATTTATTACGCCATATTCTGCAACAATTGGTCGCATTAATGCGTCGTGCACATTAACACGAATACGTTCTCCGTCTATTGAGAATAAAAAAGAATCTAGCATACCTTCTCCGCCGTCAGAGACTGGTATCAATACTATTTCAGTATCAATACCAGTCTGGCGAATACCTTCGGCTGCTGCATTCTCTGCCTCAACAGATGTAAGACAGCCTTTAAAAGAATCTATTGCTAGAACTATTTTCACTGTGATAAATACTATTTTGAAGGATAAGCGAACTTATCTCCAGTAGTTTCCACCAATTTTCGGGCTACGTTATCCGGATATCCGGGGCGCAATACTGTTGCCCCTAGACCAGTCTTAGTACGCAAGAATTTTCCGTCTTTTTCCGGTTTAACAGCCATATCATTATATTTTACTATAAGATAGATAGCCAAGTTTTTCCATCTTGCTAACATTTGTTCTGCTACATCATTACTATAACCATTTAGGTATCTCATTGCTTCTGTAGGATTCTGTTTGTACATAGCAAGAGCCTTATCTTCTACAGATTTCTGATTATCAAAGTATGTATTCTCTAACGAGTCACGAACAACTTTAAGTGATGGGAACATCTGAGAATATCTAGGATAAATCATATTACTTACCCAGTTGCATACCCAATAAGCATTGTTGTCTTTGAACGTTACTGCATCTGCACCCGGAGTATTATAACATACAGGCTGTACTGTATTTCCACAATATACTGGTGTATATGCGATCATATTTGCATCATCATTACCAAACCATAATACTCCACCTATCTGGCGTGGCAACCAAGATCTCATCTGACTCACGTATGTGAATCCGGTTTGCTGTGTTGATGTAGGGCGCTCATTAAAATATTTTTTACCGTCAACCTTATAAACTAAAGGAGTTGGACGATATGGCATATCCCAAACACCTTGTCCAATATCACTGTCAAGAGCTAAAGCAGAACCTTCAAAATGATCTCTCATACAGTTTTCTACATCCTGCACACTTACCTTCTTATTAGGAATAATCCAAAGAGGCATAGGTGTCGTATTATTTTCTTTGCCCTCTACATATGGAAGATACTTATCCATATCATTGCTAAAATGACGGAAGAAACTCCAAACGCGTGCTTCGCAGAAACGACGACCTTCAAAGTCCGGATTAGCATAAATACCGCAGAAACTAAAATCTTTATTTTTGCCTTTAAACCACCCCTTACTTCTTGCAAAATTTATGCAGTCTTTAGAAAACATTACATTTTTCTTATCATTCTGATTAAATGTTCTTATTCTGCTCTGGTTTGCATGAGCGCATATAGCATCATCAGGAATACGTACGGCTACCCATACGGCTCCCTTGCCACCTGTACCTTTGCCCATCATCTCCAGAATCCAAGCCTCATTAGAATCACAGATGGTGAATGTCTCACCCTCAGAACAATAGCCATATTTCTCAGCAAGACCGGTCATCACCTTTATTGCCTCACGTGCTGTTTTGGATCTTTGCAGTCCCAGATATATCAATGAGCCATAATCAATTACAGATGTGGTATCTACCATTTCAGGACGACCTCCAAATGTAGTTTCACCTATAGTTACCTGATATTCATTAATATTACCTATAACATTATATGTTTCAGGAGCTTCAGGAATCTGACCTTGAAACTGATTTGTATCCCAATTTATGATTTTACGCATATCACCTGCAGCATGTTTAGCAGCAGGATAATGACATAAATACTGAAACATTCCGTAATCATCTGCATTGTAAGAACATATTACAGAACCATCTTTTGATGCCTTCTTACCTACTATAAAATTAGTACATGCCGACGCATACGTACTTGCAGCCATTAATAGCGCTGCCATAATTATTCTATTCATAATTTCAATATCTAACTTGTGCACTAAATGTCCGTATATTATTTCTATTATCGACTGCAATGAATTTAAAATTATGCATTTTTCCTGTCATTGCTATAGGAGTTTCTTTAAGTTTGCATTCGACCCACGGACTTTTAGGTACCATCGCAAACAAAACGAACTGTCCATCTATATATGCTTTATAACTCTTAATTCCACTACCGGAGTCTGTCAGACCAATTACCAGTTTATGACTAGTATTCCAACTGCCCTGTCCTACCGGATTAACCGTAGGTGGTGTAACATCTTCTACTATTTGGTAATTTGCTCCCAGTTCTCGGATTTTACTTGTAACCCAACCACTCTTAAATGTGCCACCCATAAAATGATCAACACCATTATTGCTCTCTATATACAATTTAGATGTATCCTTAACTTTTTTGTTAAGGCAAATACTGATTTCGCCCCATCCCAACATTGGATTTGAGACACTATAAAACTTGTACTTATTTGAAAGAGAACCCGGTTGTTTAATTATAGAAGGTTGCAATTCCACATCATCGGCAATCATTCCATATGGTATAACAAGTTGCATCCCCGGCATATCCATACTGTTTGTCTGGTTCCAATGCATCATCCACCGAGGATTGAAGACTTTCTTCTTAGGAATTCCCATACGCTTGCCTGTAACAGTAAATGTATAATCGCGAGAATTTCCTGCAAAATCTGTAAGAGTATATACGATATGATAATCTCTCTCTTGATTGAAATCAATATAGCCATGATTATGATCTGCATGCAAAACAGGCAGTCTGTTTCCCGGTTCTACAAAAGACTTCATATACCAGACACCATAACGACAATAATGTTCATAGTCTCCCCATGAATTTACCATAAGATTATCCTGAACAGGAATACCACTTACATCACTCTCAAACACTACACGACCATCAACAGACAGTTTGGTGTGTCTTATTCCATATCTGTTATATGTTATCTCCATATAATCATTAGCCCATATACCGAAACCGACCTTACCCCAAGCGGTAAACTTTCTCGTTAAATTAGGCGAAGGGAATCCATACGATGACTTTCCTGTTCCATTACAAAAGATACCCTCGCCGGATTTGGGATAAGCCATAAATCCATGAGCGAGTGGTTTAAATCCATCTTTAACATAAGGCTTCAAGAAATCAAGAGGATCAACCATCTCCCAAGTTTTGGTATTATGCATTTCTAAATGCAGGTGTGGCGCCTCACTCGCACCGGTATTGCCACTTATCGCAATAAAATCACCCTGAGCAACAGGGCAATCAGATGGCGAAAGTCGAACATCGGCAATATAGCACTGATGCTTATATTGCCAACGCTTTACCAAAGCAGAAATACGCGGAGAGAAAGACTTAAGATGACAGTATACACTAGTATGTCCATCAGGATGTTGAACATATACAGCATTACCGAAACCAAGTAGCCCGATAGTAACTCTACTGACAAAACCATCCGCAATGGTCATTACCTTTTTACCTTCTACTCCGTCTGTTTTTACATCTATGCCTCCATGAAAATGATTAGGACGAGGTTCGCCAAAATTTCCTGCAAGCGATATCTGATAATTAACAGGCGGAGCATAGCTTAAAATATTTACATTAAGTAATAAACTACAAATTAATCCTAACATACCTATTTGATTAGCAAGCCTTAAAACTCATATCCAGTCCTTTTACTGAATGAGTAAGGGCTCCTACAGAGATAAAATCAACGCCACACTCAGCGTATTCACGTATTGTATCAAATGTTATTCCACCACTCGATTCTGTTTCAAATTTACCGGCGATCATATCTACGGCCTTCTTGGTGTTTTGAACAGAGAAATTATCAAGCATCACACGGTCTACGCCTCCACAATCCATAACTTGTTTTAATTCATCAAAGTTACGCACTTCTATTTCTATCTTCAGATCCAAACCTTTGGCTTTAAGATACTGATGACAACGATTGATGGCATTGCTTATTCCACCTGCAAAATCTACATGATTGTCTTTTAGCAGAATCATATCAAACAGACCTATACGATGGTTAACACCACCTCCTATCTTGACAGCCTGCTTTTCAAGCATTCGCATACCGGGCGTTGTCTTACGAGTATCTAATACATGAGTATGTGTACCTTCAAGGCGTTCAACATATCTATTAGTCATAGTAGCAATGCCACTCATTCTCTGCATAATATTAAGCATTAGGCGTTCTGTCTGTAACAGACTGCGAACCTTACCAGATACAATCATTGCTATATCACCTTTTTTGACATGCGCTCCATCACCTATCAAAACTTCGACAGCCATAGTATTGTCAAATCTGTCAAAAACCTTTTTTGCTACTTCAACACCTGCCAATATACCGTCTTCTTTTATCAACAAATGCGATTTTCCAATTGCATCTTCAGGTATACAACACAATGTGGTATGATCGCCATCACCGATATCTTCAGCAAAAGCCAAATCGATAAGGCGGTCTTCTAATTCATCTACGCTTAACATTTTAAATATCTATTATTTTATATATATAGTCCAAATCCTATACGAAAACCTATCTTTGAATAATCTGAATGGTTCTTAAAACTCTGATCATAATAAATTGAAGGTTCTATGGTAGCTGTATGACTGATGAAAAAGGCATAACCCATTTCTATCTCAGGCATAAAGTCATTATAGCTATGATTAGCATGTATCAGCTTAACACCGGCACCAAGATAAAGTCCATTCTGTATGATATAATAGCGACCACCAACTCCTATAGATGCGTAATCAGCAATATCATCATTGCCGGAATGTTGATAAGACGCTTGTCCAAAAACCATTAGATTGTCAAGGCACATATATCCCAATTTGGCCTGAGCGCCAAAATTAGTATGCTCTTTGCCACTATAATTCAAGTCTAAGCCTGAAAGTGAAGCACCTGCATATATTTTCCCTTCTTCAAACTGTGCATGAGAAACCATAACGGTCATTAGCCCCATAACCAGCATTAATAACTTCTTTGTCATAATTTAAATCAATTTAATTTGTTAATACTGTATTTTGATCTATTCTTTATATACCATGAGAAGAACCATACCAAAGAAACAACTAAAATCAACCCAGCTGCACTATAACCGATTTTTTCATCTAAGCCCAATGCTTGTTTTGATAAGAACAAGAATGAGCCGCAAACTACAGTCATAAACAATGCGGGTATCAACGTTATTAAGAATGATTTCTTTTCTTGTACAAGATATATTGTCAATGTCCATAATGTAAAGACAGACAATGTCTGATTTGCCCATCCAAAGTATTGCCATATAACATTAAAGCCGTCTGGATTTGCTATTTGCCATACCAGAAAAAATATAGCAATAGAGAACATTGGAACGCATATATACAAACGGCGGCGGATACTCTGCTGATCCAGATGAAGGAATTCGGCAATGATCAAGCGTGCGCTCCTAAATGCAGTATCTCCACTGGTTATAGGAGCTGCCACAACGCCAAGCAGTGCTAATATACCACCAAAGAGCCCTAACCATCCATGACATACATCTTTAACAACTGTAGGGGCATCAAAAAATTGTATTAGTGTTTTAGGAGCTGCGCTATGCGACTGTTCAATGAATTGCTGCATTACATCTGGAGAAACTACCTCTTTCCATCCACCATAAAAAAAGAAATAAGAAGATATCGTGGCCCAAATTAAGGCAACAATTCCTTCTGTTATCATAGAACCATAGAATATAGGTCGTCCCTGGCTCTCGCTTTTCATACAACGAGCCATCAGAGGACTCTGGGTGGCATGAAATCCACTTATTGCACCACAAGCTATCGTAATAAACAAAGCCGGGAATATCTTATTAGTCATGCCAAACTTTACAGCACCCATATTACCTAATCCATCCCATAGCTCCGGTATTTTTGGCATTTTAATATATAACCCTATCATTAAGGCTAAAGCCATAAACAAAAGAGAAAAAGCAAATAGCGGATATATTTTACCTATAATTTTATCTATTGGTAACATTGTGGCAAATATATAATAGATAAATATTATTATTATCCACATAATCCTTGAACCCCATATACTCTCCATTATTATAGCAGGACTGTATACAAACACGACTCCTACCATAACCAAAAGAAGTATAGAGAATACCAACATTATCTTTTTTGTAGTTTTGCCTAGATATTTTCCGACCAATCCCGGTAGACCGATACCATTATTACGCATAGAAAGCATGCCACTAAGGTAATCGTGTGTTGCGCCGGCGAATATACATCCCAAAACGATCCATAAATAAGCAGAAGGTCCAAACCACATTCCCATTATAGCGCCGAATATTGGTCCCGTTCCTGCAATATTCAGAAATTGTATCATAAAAATCTTCCACCCGGGAAGAACTACATAATCCACCCCATCGGCATTTGCTATAGCTGGAGTTTTACGATCATCAGGAGAGAACACACGCTCAACAAAACGACCATAAAACATATAGCCGACTATCAAAGCCAAAAGACTCAACGTGAAAGATATCATATTATTAGTAGTTTTATATTCTGCTTGCAAAAGTAACAAATTATTATGAATAATAAAAAAATAATGATAACTTTGCACACTAAATATGAAAAAATTAATAAGTATAATTATAACCGTCACTTTTTTATCCGTATATTCTGTTGCACAGAGTATACCAAAACATGAAGTGCGTGCTGTTTGGCTTACCACTATAGGCGGATTGGATTGGCCGCATTCATACTCACAGTCTAGTCTCTCTGCTGCAAAACAACAAAAAGAGCTCTGCGATATCCTTGATAAACTCAAAGAGGCTAATGTGAATACTGTTATACTACAGACACGTATTCGTGGAACTGTAATATACCCTTCTGAAATAGAACCTTGGGACGGTTGCCTCAGTGGTTTTCCGGGTCGTTCGCCTGGATATGACCCCTTAAAATTTGCAATTGACGAATGTCATAAACGCGGTATGGAATTGCACGCATGGGTGGTAGCCATACCTGTAGGGAAATGGAACTTTCTAGGTTGCAAGAAATTACGTACGCGCTATCCCAGAATCATCCGTAATATTGATAACGAAGGATATATGAATCCTGAAAGTGAAGTTACAGCTGATTACATAGCAAAGATTTGCGCTGAAATCACCCGCAACTATGATATTGACGGCATAAATCTTGACTATATAAGATATCCTGAAACATGGAAGATTCGTTTGCCTCTAGAAGAAGGAAGAAAGAACATTACTCGTATTGTACGCCGTGTACATGATGAAGTGAAAGCGATTAAGCCATGGGTTAAAATGGCATGTTCTCCAATTGGCAAATACGATGACCTTTCACGGTTCTGGAGTCATGGATGGAATGCAAGAAATACAGTTTGTCAAGAAGCCCAGGAATGGTTGAAAGATGGATTAATGGACGAGCTTTTCCCTATGATGTATTTTCAGGGTGATCAGTTTTTCCCTTTTGCCATAGATTGGAAAGAACAATCGTATGGAAAAATAATAGTTCCGGGACTTGGAGTATATTTTCTTGACCGCAATCAGAAAGACTGGTCATTGGACATAATCTCAAGAGAGATGAACGTACTACGCCAAAATGGTATGGGGCATGCTTATTTCAGAAGCAAGTTTTTTACTGACAACACTAAAGATATATTTAACTTTGTCAGCAATGAATTTGACACATATCCATCATTAGTTCCACCTATGACGTGGGAAAGTAATAAAAAGCCACTGGCACCAACAAAATTATGCATATCACAATCTAAGGATAAAGAAATTATATCATGGGATTGCGGGAATGATATGAGCGGAATCTCAAAATATGAAAAAGACGATAAGACAAAATCAATTGCTCTATTTTACAATGTCTATGCCTCAGACTCATATCCAGTAGACATAAACGACGCCAGGAATATAATTGCAGCAAGAATTCCTGCTAATGAAATCTCAATACCTTTATCGAAAGACTGCAAGCATTTTAATTACGCTGTAACTGCTATAGACAGATATGGCAATGAGAGCGAACAGACTAATTCTGAAAAAGCAATAGAACCTGAATCTAACACAATGATGAAGAATAACGGTAATATTTTACATCTTACCAATAGACATTCTATTCTTGATGCAGAGTTCATAATAATACAATCACTTATTGGTAACATTATAACAACAATGCCATATAATAGTGACTCCATAAATATAAGCAAAATACCTGAAGGTATCTACATTGTTAAATCATTAAACAGGAAAGGATACACTCACCGTTTAGGAACATTCATAATTAAAAGATAGCTATAATATGTCAAATGACTATTTCTTATTCAAACAGTTCAAAATTTTGCAAGATAAGTGCGCAATGAAAGTTGGAACAGATAGTGTTACGCTTGGGGCATGGGTAAAATTCGAATCGCCGAAAGAAATATTAGACATTGGCACCGGAACAGGAATAATAGCTTTGATGATGGCCCAACAATATCCGTCATCTCATATCACAGCAATAGAAATAGATCCTCTGGCTACAGAGCAAGCCATTGAAAATGTAAAAGGAACTGCATGGAGTAACAGAATTGATATATTAAATATTTCTTTCCAAGACTTCTCCAGCAATAACAATAAAAAATTTGACATTATAGTAACTAACCCTCCATATTTCATTGATTCTTTAAAAAATCCGGACAGCCGCAAAAAGATAGCCAGACATACAGATTCATTAACATACCACGAATTAATTAACAATAGCAGCAAGTTACTTTCTGAAAAAGGAGAATTCTTTATGATAATACCCTCTACAAGTCTTTCTATTATTGAAGAAGAAGCTATATATGCAGGATTGAATAAGAGCAAATTATGCTCACTACAGGCATCATCAGGAAAGCAAGTAAAGCGATATCTTGCCTCATTCAATAAAAAAATCAAAGGACAAGTTATAGAATCCAACTTATGTATAGACTCGGAAGAATACAAAAATCTTACGAATGATTTTTACATTAAATAATTAATATTCTGATGTCGAAAATAAT
>Ga0172377_10005065_pt1 | contig 13545 bp, 16 predicted proteins | sample Pumphouse3metaG_FD_119749 | JGI IMG/M metagenome (GOLD analysis project Ga0172377, IMG submission 119749) | Leachate microbial communities from a municipal landfill in Southern Ontario, Canada - Pumphouse #3 metaG | ecosystem: Engineered > Solid waste > Landfill > Unclassified | place: Canada... | reverse complement strand
TAACAAATATAAACATTTTTCTCCTTTAAACTTTATCTTCAATATAGTAATATATGCACATATAAAAAACGAATAAAAAAACACCAACCACTGTGAGTGTAGTTGGTGTCAGGTCATCAGACACACATGCTCGATACAACTACGTCGTTCTCGAGCCGCAATGTAAACAACCACTTCGTGCAGGAACTATTTCCTGCCTGAAGAGTGTATGTGATTGCGTTGGGTCCAATTTCCAACGGAATTCTTTCTTTTTCAGCGAGCTCAATGACTTCCGCTTTCATTAAACCCTCTGGAAAACGCAATGACTTATTCATGATACTGCTCCTTTACTTTATCCCAATACTTCAAAGTGACAGACTTTCGAAAGCCATTGGGGCCACCGTTATGAATTCTGGAAAGAACTTTTGGCGTCACCGGCTTTCCAGTGAGCTTGGTATATCTCTTTCCGTAATGATTGAGATAGAGAGTAACAATCACCTTTGCCTTCTTAGGATCTTTTGCATCCTCCCAAGTAAACGTTGTTTTTGCAAACCTGTTTACATCGGAAACATACGACTCCCAAATCTGATACCGACCGATTGCCTTTCCACAATCCCCAACCGCCGAATCGTTATTGTTTGATTCAACAGTTGCAATTGCTTTCAGCAACTGATCCATGTCGGCCGAATAAGCCGACATGGATCCAACCACAACAATCAACATAGTGAGAAAAATATGTTTCATTCTAAATCTCCTTTTATGATTTGTCTTAGATTCAGAAAAATAATATATGTTTCAAATGATTTGAAAGACAGGGGCGGGTAGGGAAATGCTATTGCCGACAACCCCAACATTGTTGTAACACTTATCGTGTCTGTAAAAGACAGCAAGGAAGATCCTTTAACACCCCAATTAACATCCCCTACCCGCATACTATGAGTAAACATCACAACCAAGGAGAATCCTTATGTCATCTGATCGTATCGAATGTGCTTTTACAGAATTGGATAGTGTACTAACCAATACCGCTTCTGAACGTGATTCCGTTATCAGTATTCTCAAAACAGCAATCGGAACCATTAAACTTGACTTTGGTACTGATACAGCACGTGTAACAGAAGTTAAACTTGCAGCCTTAAAAACTTTTGATGACTTATTGAAAAGTCAAGAGAATCTTTCAATGGCTAAGGTAAAGCTTGCATTAAGCAACCTTGATACAGAAACCAATAAAAATGTCAGTGATATTGCCATTGAAATATTGAAACGAATCAATATGAACGATAGCAATAAATTCAATGGACCAGGTCAGTCAGAACAATCAATTGCAGATAACTCAGAACTTGAACGCGCTGCTGCAAAAGCAGGTGTTGTTGTCTTGGCCGATGAAACTGGAACCGAAAAAGCTGTTACAGGAAAACAACCTGTAATTGATCAAAATGAGTTCAAAATAGAAGAAGAATAAAATACTACAGGTAGTTGGGAAATCCCAACTACCTGTAGCTCAAATAATTACTTTCCAAGTTTCCGGCGGATCCAGGAAAGAAATGGATGCTGTGCTGGAAGCTTCATGTTGTCACGGATCAGGCCGTAATCCAGCATGAACTGCTTCTTCTTCATGTTTGTTTCCACCAGTTCTCGCATGGTGGTATAGACCGTCTGAACGCGAATAAATGTTTCAGTCGGAAGCTGGTGCACATTGCGAAGTGCAACTTCTTCAGCCAGAATATCGTTGCGATGCTCTTTGAAAAATGTATAAGCCGCATCGTAAACCTTGGTGTCCGTCGTATTGATGATCGCACGGATGATATCGGAAAATTTTGAAATCTTCCTGCTGAGAAGCTGCTCAGAAACGCATGAATTGGCGCACAGTTTGATATACTCATTGGCTTGGTATTGAAACTGTTTGACACGCGGATTTTCCGGCACAACTGGTTTGGCAGCCGGTGGAACAGCCGGAGTAACCGGAGGTTCAGTTTTTGGCGCTGGCGCTTCTTCTGGTTCTGGCTTGATATCCACTGGAGGAGTTGGCTGCTCCTCCTCGATCACTGGGGCAGCGGAAGCTTCCGTAGTGACTTCCGGAACATCGGCCGGTTCAGTCTCTTCGGGCTTGACTGTTTTCTCTGGAGTTTGTTCAGCTTGCTGAGTCTGAACTTCTTCTGGAATTTCAGTAGAAGAGTTTTCTTCTCCCACAATTGTAATCGCTTGATCTGACATAGGTTTCTCCTGTCGGTTTCTTTTGTTTCTTGACATAAGATAGCACTCCTTATTATTTTACAATAAATTGAAATGGATCAGCCATAAATGTTTTGATTGTGGTTCCATGCATATTCTTCATTGAGAGCGTCGTGAAACCTGAACCAACTTTCAAAACTGTCATTCCAATCGCTTTATTGTTTAATTCTCTGAACATATCACCTGCGCAAATTGAGCAGCGTCCACCTACTGTCTTACAGAACATCGGAGAACGAAGCTTCACTATTTTCCCAACAAATTTATCCATAGTGGATTCATTTAGGAGAATTGGTCCTTGATTTGTAATAACAAATTGACCAAAAAAGCTACGAACATTGACATTAGTCAATTCAATCAGTAGCCCAGAAGTTGTTCCACAATCCTGTTCGATGATTCGAACGTCCTGTAAAACACGAAGCAAAAACTTCGTTTGTTCGCCGCCCTTTGCAGTTTCCTTGCCACGGTCGAAGGCACCCTTACGAATCTCATTACAGATATCGGGGAATGCCTCAGCAGTCCAACCCTCACTTAAGGAATTTGGAATAAATGCATAGGAAGAGGATCCCTTGTCAAAGGCTGGAATACCACCAATCGATATGAAAAGTTTTTTCCGATGAATATCATACGTCTTTGCTGGAAGTGGATCCAAAAAGCGTTTTGACTTATCTCCTTCGAGATAAGCTTTATCCATCGCAATTAGTTCCAGTTCAAATTGTTTTGCAACAATCGGATCAGTCAACTTGTCACCGTATTCTTTCAAAAGTTCCTTCTTTCGCTTGATGACCTCGGGTGAAGTCATCATAGATTTCTCCGTAAGCGTTGGAACGAATAATGCTGAGAACGATGCCATGTAGAAAATAGAATTAATTACTTTTCTCCCATCTGCAGGAGATATTTTCTTAGACAGCAATAACTTTGCCAATGTCTCATTTAGCATTTTTGCTGTTTGTTGTTTGTTGATATATTCGATCTCAATTCCCGAATGATACCAGACAATATAATTGAATAAAAATCTTCCAACAGTAGTCGTTAGCTTCTCACTGTTGTGCATAAACCCAGCTGGAAGAGTAAAGGTATCGATAACGTTGAAAATAGGAGTTGATTTTGCTTCTGCAAAATCGCAAATATAGTCACACACAATTAATGGCTTGTTGTCATAAGTTTCCTTATTGACAACATATGCAACTACCTCATGACCGCTCTCCCCAATAACCACAACATCACCGGGAGAAAACTTTTCTGTACTTGAAAAATTCCAATGCATGTTTCTGAGAGTGATTGCTTGATAAATGGGTTTACGACCCAAAGCTGAGCAAACGTCCAATAACCAAATGCGCTCAGCAAAACGTTTATGGTGAGAAAGCAGAAAGCGTGATTTATGTTCAGACAGTTCCGCCATTTGTTACCTCTCCATTCTGTTGCTTAAAGTTCTTAACCCAGATCTCTTCTGCAACCAACAGAACATCAAGCATTTTTTGTTTGTCTTCAGGAGTGATTTGCGGAGAATCTGTTTTCAGAATTTCACGAAGAGTATTGCCAGCTTCTTTGGAAGCTGCTGTTCCAGCAACATAAATGATTTGCACATCCGTAATTCCCTTGTGCTGGAAATAATACTGGATGTGGTGGTCATTATGCTGCTGGTGGTAAGGCTCCTGCTTCGATTCATAGGATGGATCAATTGTAAACTTTTCAATGAAATCATTGTTGAAATGGTCCCAGTCGTAACGGTCCATTTTTTTAAGTAAAGCGAGTTTTAAAGGTGTTGCACTCTCATTGTCATTCTGCCGAGAATAGATCTCCTCTGCCAGTAAAACCAAAAGTTTCCGTAATTCATACTGATGCTTTTGTTCACCAGCCATCCATGCACTGATCCGATTTAAGTCGGATTCAATTGGAGCAGGCGAAGATGCCTGAAAAATTGCTTTCTCAACCAACGGATGCATGTTATCACGGAACGTGTTGTTTGAAACAAATAAATGTGCATTCTCCGCTAGATACTGCCAAGCAGCATCCACTGGAAGAATAGAGCTTAAAACATCGCAAATCCTCGCACACAGCTGTTCGTCATCATATTCAAACTCAACCATCAAGCGTTGCTTGCTTTCATCGGAAAAGTTTTTGATTAATTCAAAAAACCGATCAGATGAAAATCGAGCATGTAGTTGCAGTGGAATTTCAGTATCGTTGATTTGTTCCAGAAAATCTTGTGTTGTGTCAACCAAAACAATTCCACGACCAGCGAGATCACTGAAAATCAAATCCAAACATTGTGTTTTGAGAAAGAGCTGATCAATCTGCGTTAAATCATCCACGTCAAGCAAGTACAGCTTATTGCCAATGTACTGACTTACGTTTTCAGACAGCTCCACACAGCGTTGGATGAAGATATCTTTCTCGATGAATGGTTGCATTTGCATCGTCATTCTCCTTTTGTCTACGATTAGACATAAGATAGCTCATATTTTTGTAAAAAGATAAAATTTAAGAAAGAGAAAAATCTTCTTGATAAGAGAAAAGTAATACAAAAGAGAATTAAATAACTTAAAGAGAAAGAAAATAATGACTTACTATCTCCCAAGAGATAGTAAGTTAATTAAATAACTAAAGAAAAAGTTAATATACTTAGTACCTACTAAGTATATTAACTCAAAAGAAAAATCCCAACTTTAAATTTAGAGAAAAAATATGGAGGTACAGACTTCGTCTCCATGAGTGCGAATACACTCATGGTTTCCTATACCCAAACCTCAAAATCTAAATTTAAAGTTTACCCTTTCAATTATTTTTCTATTAAAAATAACTTTATAAAGTTATATTCTGATAGAATATGGAGATATGAAGTTTTAGTGTTGGCATAAAGATAGTTGCTGCTTCGCTGCAGTCTCTTTATGGCAACAGCTAAAACTAACAATAAAAAAAAATAGTCGGGTAGTATTCTCTGAATGAAAGTTAGGAGAAATTTATGAATGATTTTAAACCATTTGATCGATATCTTTCCATTGCAAGGTCTGAACATGATATCTCCCTTATGATATCGATCAACAATTCAAATACCTATCTCAAATATATCTCAACCCTATGTACTCCTCCACCCGGTGAGAAGGTACTTTCTGGATTCTTAGACCAATATGCATGCGCTATGCGCCGTGTTCCAGATTTTATTTCTCTTCTCAACAATTCTCAGATGGTTAAGCCATCTGATTATTTTATGAGTTTTTTTGACAAAGATGGATTGCAACACCTTGTGTCACTTTTTTTCAATTCAAGTCCTATCGCATATATTATGCGTGGTCTACGAGTTGACACTACCCGAGTTTCCGAAGCATGGTCCTCAGTTGTCCTCATTAATCTTATGCTTCCTTTGATTTGTTCTATTCGTCGTAAATATTCGGATAAGAATCATGGAGCAATGTCTTATCATGATTCCTTTTCCATTATCGAATCATTTCTTCGAGAACGTTTCAAATTTGGATTTGAATGGCTCTGCCAATATTACAGTCAGGTAAATCAACCCAATTGTAATTCCGATGAAGCAATTTCCTATGGGTTAATGAAATCCATTGCGACAATTCCTCTCAACCATGCTGCACATTTCAACATGTTTGATTTGACTTATACTTTTTCACATGCTTTTGCTGAACCAAAACTTCAATGATATTACCTGTTTCATTTGCCCAGTAATCTCTTACATTGGCCTGTTATCATGTGAGCTAAAATGAGGTAAACATGAAGAAACAGAAAAGACCAATAGTTGCGATCCATACGGATGGGTCCTATAAAGGATCTCCTAAGTGTGGAGGTTATGCAGGTGTCATGGTCTCTGGAAACCATGCGATGACAATCATTGGTCGGGATGAGAATGCTCCCGACAATGATCGCATGGAATTACAAGCAGTGGTAAGCTGCTTGAGACAGGTTGATGTTCCTGCAAAGATTCATATTTCGAGTGACAGTCAGTATGTTGTCAAAGGTATCAATACCTGGATGCGTGATTGGGAAAACAATGAATGGCGTACTAAATCTGGTAGGCCATGTGCAAATAAAGAGCTTTGGCAGGAATTGTCTGAACTCCGAAAAGAACACATGGTTCATGCTGAATGGGTAAAAGGCCATCTTGACAATCCATCCTCCCAAGATGAAATTGCAAATCAAGTTTGCGATGATCTTGCACAGAAGGCTGCTGATGGACGGATTAATCTCACGGGAGAAATCGTGAATAGTTAATTCGTTATCGATACTTAATTCAACTATGGATTAAGGTTCACTGTTCAAGGTATAAAACTTCACAAAAAAAATAAACACTGAAGGTCCTTGTTGTATCTAAGAGATACCTAGTGAATAAAAATAGCGTAGGAATACACTAGCTACCACAGGGATTACCCCTGTGGTAGCTAGTTGACCGAATCTGTATTACTGGGCTGTGTTTGCTTTCTGCAAGTTCTCTTCAAACTTGCTATAGCACAATGGTGCATCTTGTAACAACTCCAATCGCTGCAGGAGATGGAGTGTTCCATTAGCCAATGGTAGTAAATCGGCTTCAGGAGCTTCTTTCTCCATAAAGATCTCACTGATTGGAATTGTACAGATTCCAATACTGTATTGATTGGAAAATAATTCAAGAACAATAATGTCATTATCATCAATGACATTACAGCCGAAATTATTAAAATCACGCAGATACCTGGAAATTTTGAGTGCAGTGAAGCCATCAGTTATGGTCTTGTTTAAAGAACGTGCCATTAGATACTGGCCTGACCCACAGTGAAGAGTATTTGTTGCCGGTAAGATACTGACTACAAGTGTTCTCTCATCTTTGAAGTATTTTGCGATATCGGCACTGATACTGGAGAAGGTTGCTCCACGATTGAGAGTTGCAATATGATTCACTGCTTCTTTATTAGAAGCATAAGCATGCTTCTCATCTTGAACCAGTACCATCTGAATATCTTCAATTATCCACTTAGTGACATTTGGTTCATTAAGATCGATCAAATCGAAAATATCGTTTAGATTCATGGCATAGCCGAGAATCTGATCGAGGAGAATGTCTTCACCCTTTTCAATAACTTGTCTGATTCGAAGAGGCATTTTGATTTCCTTAATTGAAGAGGTTAATTATAGGTTTGTTTGAGTAAATCTGATACATCGTCGTTGATGTCATAAATGCAAGAAGTTCTTACATATTCAATCAGTGATTCGATTGAGTAGAACCAACGAATACAAAAAGCAAAGCCAAATATTTGTGTTGGCATAGTTTCATATCGTGGTCTTACTGAGATAGCTATAGCGTCTTTAAGTATGTCTGTAACCTCACTGATGACATGGCATTGTTTAAAAGAATTCTTCACCAGCTGAATGGCAAAGCCCTGTTGCTCTAAAGTCAATTCAGATTTGAAAAGAAGATATCCTCCATTTGTCGGATCGCCAATACAAGAATATGTGGTGAATAAACCCATCTTGTGGAGATCCAAGATCAATGACTCAAGTCCTTTATCAACATGGATAACTTTATCGGCATACGGCGATTGAATATGGAGTTCAACTTGTTCATGTGTGGTATTGCTTTTGTTCATTCTGCTCCAATCCTTTTAGATAAAAATGGTTATAGAGGCAGGGACATTCGGTCCCTGCCTCTAACTTAAGTTCATTTTTTTATGCTCTTATGCATTTTATGTTCTCACGGAATTTCTGAAAACATTGGATTGGATTGGAAAGAATCACGAGAGTGTTGTATAGATTTTCAACTCCTCGTTTTTTCAATTCAAGATAACAACCATTATTTGTCTTCACGGAAGTGAAGATATCTGCGAGTGGAATACCGATGAACCCAATACTGTAACCTTTACAGAAGAGTTCGAGACAGAGAATGTCTTCCAGTTCCAGTATACCAGAACCTGAGTTAAATGTATTCATTAGAAACGCAGCAATCTTGTATGCTAGAGTCAAAGAGACATCTGCTTTATTCATGGACATTACAGAAATAACATGACTGGGTGCCGAGACGGAAGAATGCAGTCCTGGAAGAATTCCGAGAGTCATGGACCTCGCTCCGGAGAAATATTTATTAATTCCTCCAGTGATGTCGTTGAGTGTCTCTCCTCTTTTCATGGTCACAACAGGATCAGCCACTTGCTCAAATGGCTTGTCTAGCCTGGAGGATGGACAGAAGCGAATGTCCTGGATACACCATTTTGTAATATCTGGAGCATCCAGATTAAAAGAATCGAGAATCGGAAAGAGGCCTAGGGAAATCACAGTGATCTGATCAGCTAAAGTCTCTCCATTTTTCTCGATCAGTTGTCTTGCGGTAAGCGGCATGTGTTCACTCCTTTTTTTTGTTCATTTAAATCAATTGAAAACAACAACTTAAAGCGAAGACAGGTATAGAGACAGGGACCGAATGTCCCTGTCTCTATACCACCCACGCGAACGGGTTATTTTTGAAATCTCATGCCTGTGATTTTGAATTTCCCCTTCTGAAACATGAAAGTGTTTACCTCAGTAACTTCACTGATAATTCTTTCTGAAGGTTCATCCATATGGACGAGAAGTTGATGTTTCAAGTGGATTTCGTTTTCCGGTTCACTGTTGTCGTAAACTGGCATGACGAAAATTCCAACTTTTCCGCCTTTTTTTTCAAGATCAATCACTTGCTGGTCAGTAAGGCCAAAACGTTCTTGAATCAATAGTAGATTTTTTTTCATTTGATGTTTATAACCTTATGTTTCCATACATATCGCTGAGGAGCATGTTCTTGTCTTCGTTTCCAATTGATATATTTAACTGTTCTAAGGTTAAATACGACGGATGGATATTTAGATAAATAATATCTCGAATATTTGCAAGTGGAATTAGTTCTCTTGGAAACTTTTCCATCATAGGATTAAGAACAATTGCTGAAGGCCATTTTTTATATTTGTCAAAGAAAGCACTAAACTTTTCTTTGATTGTTTTATCTTGAATGCATTCAATAAACAATGGAGTTATTTTCTTTAGCTTTAACATAGGGAATTTTGAAGGAAGTCTAATGCTTCCATATTTTTCAGAAAAGATTTCTTGCCAAGCTAAATAATAAAAATGATCTGAACTAAGTGGGTGCTCATATTCCTTGGCAGTTTTCACAGCGGTTGCTTCCAAGAAAGTCATATTGCCAGAACGAACATCATTATAAATCATTTCCTCAAATTCAACAACTCGATTAATTAAAGATGAGGCACCAACTTGCTGTCCATTGGCATAGATTTCCAAAACGCTTTTAACGATCAGTTCTCGATTGAATTCAGTTGCTTCTTTACAAATAGCTGAAGATCTAAGGTTACCACCTTTGATATCAACTTTATGTTTCTTCAACTTGATTCCTTCATGAATAGCAACGATCCCAGCATAAGTTTTCTTTAAGGCAAATAGAATCAGAGCAACGTAAAGGAATTCATTTTTCATTTTCATGGTCTTTGTGAACTTATCACGTGCACCATATTCAATCGAATATTTATATAAACTAAATTCAACACATTTAGTCATGAAGTAAATTCCAATTGCAGTGATATTGTAAGAGTCTTGATTAACGAACATGTCTCCTTCATTATACCAAAGCATCCAATTCACCATAGTGGCAATGCAAGAATCTGTGTCACTGATTGGTACTGCTTTACGGAACATATTGTGCCGTGTACCAATGTGTTGATAGTCTGTTGGATAGAAAATGAAAACGTCAAGAAGATCATCGAGTTGGTGAATCATTTTGCTACCGAATTTACAACAATCAATAAACCAAAGATATAGCTCGTGGTTTTTCTTTTTTAGATCTTTTAAATCTGGGTATCCTTTTAGGTACTCAGAGGCAATGATCTGCATTGCCGTTACGAAGTCTTCATCGATTTCATCAAGGTCTTTATCGGTTGTGCTTGGATCAGTTTTAATACAACTGAGATCAAATAGTCGTTTGAAAAATCCTCGAAAAATAGTTTCATTTTTCTGGAACAGGTATGGGAATTTTCCCATGTAGTACAGATAGCTAATTTGAATCTCATTCAGGTTATCCAAGCATTGCTTCACAAGAGGAAGATCAGATTTGGTGTAAAGATTAACTTGTCTGAGAAAGTAAGCAAAAAGTTCTTCAGTTGAAATAGTTAGGATATGATAATGGTCCATTACCTTTTTGATTTTTTCAACATCAGGCATGAAACGAACATTGATTGTGATATAGTTAATACATTCTTCTTCAGTGAAGATTGCATCGTTAGCACCAATACATTGTTCTACGGTTGAAACAGCATGTCCAATTAAGCTTCGGTTCAATGCAGTGATTGAATTATAATTGCCTTTATCGTAGAATGGATTGTACTCCGATCCAAACGATCCTGGCATACTGTTACATCCGACTTTCTTTGTCGCTTGTGAAAAGTTGTAATGGTTTTCTTCAATTCGATTGTTTGCAGCAATTGCTGCAAACATCTTTTTCTTGAATACTTTACGTTGAGCCATCATGTCGAGAATCATTTTTCCAATTTCTGATTGATTGACATCTGCTCTTGTATAGATACTGCCACTTGCACTTACGACATTGTCATCATTGGAAAGAAGCATATGTATTAAGCTATCTTCTTTCACTTTGGTATTACCTGGAGAAACCGTAACGATGTTTTTTACTCGTCGGTCTACCATCCGGTCTTTTACAAGACCAGTGACAAATGTAGAAATTTCATCTGTATCATCACCAGTGATCAAATGAATAAACTCAGTGAGATTTGCAATATTTTCTTTAAAAAATTCACTTCTTTTTTTCATCTTTATCCTTAGTTACATAAAAGTAATATATACCTGTTAAATCCATGATTGTTAATATTCTATTAGCATGATATGGTACTTGTCATTAGATTAAAATTATCACTTTCACATAACAACAAACAAGGAAGTTTTAGAATGCAAAGTTTTCTTTTCGAAGATGATTCTCTTAATAAGGCCAACTGCGCAGCGATTGGCGAAGGAACATTGAAATCGTTCTTTGAGTTTTATGCAGGCTATCTTCTTGATAGCAAAAATGTGTCTGACAAAAAATCTTGTTTTGAATCAGTTGGAAAACTGGTCAGTGAGGCAATGGATCGTGGTGAGTGTTCAGCTGCTACAATGGAACACATGAAACGTTTCATTTCCAACTATCAGATGACAACAGTCCATGCACAGAGGAAACAGCAGCGGGCAGAATTATTCGAAGCAATCTGCTATCAGCTTGCTACCAATCAGCCACAGCAGCTGGAATCCAGCCTTCTTACAAAACTTACCGAATACAAGACGCTTTGCGATCGAAAGCGTGTTCTCGAACAGGAACTCTCTGGTTCTCTGAACAAACCAGTTGTTGAGGTCCTAACCGGCTTTATCTCAGGTCACAAATCTTCGCTTGGTGCGGATTTTGACTTTATTTCATAAAACCCAGACACGATATGGTGACAATGATGGAATGCATTTCAGAACATTTCAGATCACCTCAGCTTCCATCTGATGGTACTGAGAATAATTTTGCAATGGGGCATTCTGCAGGCATGGCCAGTTTAGAAGAGGCATATGCCAATCAGAATCGTGTCTATGTTCGATGGAAATTGATTACACAAAAGCCTGTTACACCAGCACGAGAAAAAACAAAAACAGTTTCATCACGAACACATTTTCTCACAAAACTATTTAGTTTTTTTTAAAGAGTGTTCCTTATCCTCTAGACCAAGGAGGAATTAATGGAAGACCAAGTAGATGACGGGAAACAAGTAGATTGTGCCCTGCCAGAGAAAACAAAAAAGAAGTCACTTGACAAATGGAAACTTGTCATGTCTTCCTTATTTGCACGGTCAATGCCATATCTCATAACCGGATATGAAAAAGAAAAATGGATTTTTTCGAATGTGTTGCCTGCGCAAATGCATGGAAATATAACTAATTCCGATAGTGCGATTCATCTTGTTAAGTTTTCTAATTTGGAACTTCAACAGGATATTATCGATATGTTTCCATTGTTTGGAACAACCTCAGTTGCGGTAAACGTTGGAACAATTTCAAAGCTCTTAAATAAATGTGGTTTTGAAGATTGTTTGCTTGAGGTTGAGAATTTTAATATTTGGATAAATACATCATCTACAGATGAAACTTTAAAACATGTATTGGTTGGTCGTGTTCTTTCACAATACGATTTGAACTACTACATTGATTGGATTAAGCGGTACATCACCAGAGAAACCCTTACCCATTACGATGTTGTGTTGTGTCCAGTTGATTTAGAAAAATTGGATAAATCAAAATCAGAAGTCAATTTATTTGAAATCCATACATCAACTCCAAATACAACAGAGAGACGATGGTTTCGGTTGCCTCTGTTGGATGGATCGAATTTTCCTTCGATATATGAATACGTGAAGAAATCAAAACTGCCATTTACAATGAATGCTGAACTCGTATGGCGAGGTCACTCAGTTGAAGTTGTTGTTGCGTTTGATGATTCAAATGTATCAGTTCGGAGTTGTTTTCCGAAACGAATTTGGTATCCAATCTTGGAAACAAAATAAAATCTGTACCCAAGTGAGAGATTTCTCTCACTTGGGTATTAGGTATTTTTTCAAAATACATTACTACCTTATAGATTAAATTTCGAAAAGATCTATTTAATTGAAATATGGAGGATAAAACAAATGTCATCTAAAAAAGAAAAAAAATAGAGAAACTTTTAAAAATATTACACAAGTGTGCAAAAAACACTGGTGATTTTGAGCTTACTCATCCTGAGGCAGCTAAAGATCTGATTGAATACATTGGTGATCCAGAGGTTGAATTTTCCATTCGATGCAGTTTGCAAGTATTACGCCTAACATTGGAGATAAAATAAATGAATGTAAATGAAGATAATGTGATTCCATCAGCTGGCGCTCCAGTTGAATTCGTTCCTGATAATTCAGATACCGAAATTATTTTTGTTCAAGGCACTGGGCCGAGAATTCAGGTTGAGCCAAAAAAGGCTGTGCCTGAAGTAGCCGTGGCTCCAGTAGCAAAGCCTGAGATTATTCCACCGAAAGAACAACCGAAACAGGAAAGTTCAGTTGAATTGGAACAGGACTGGAGGAGCAAAATCGAGGCTGCTCGTCAAGCACAAGCTGCTGCTGAATCTCCAAAGGAATCGGTTGCTCCAGTTGTTCAAGAACAGCCGGCGCCCAATGCGGCTTCACAACTCAATATAGTTCTCGGAAATGCTACACCTGATAGTGAAGCTTTGGATTCAGAGCAATCTGTTCAGTCTGAGACGCCTGGAGCGGCTGAAGACATCATGTATCTAAAGGATGTCAATGAAGAGCCAAT
>Ga0172377_10005064_pt1 | contig 13546 bp, 13 predicted proteins | sample Pumphouse3metaG_FD_119749 | JGI IMG/M metagenome (GOLD analysis project Ga0172377, IMG submission 119749) | Leachate microbial communities from a municipal landfill in Southern Ontario, Canada - Pumphouse #3 metaG | ecosystem: Engineered > Solid waste > Landfill > Unclassified | place: Canada... | reverse complement strand
TATTATAGATTATTCCATAATTCCACATTATCACTCTGATCATCCAGAATCAGAAAGTGCAAATAAGGCGGTAGAGTATCTGATAGAAAATAAATTATTGTTTAAAGCTTTAAGAGACGGAGAAGTGATTATTATAGAGTAAACTTAGATCGAAGTTAAAGATATTAATTTGCTTAGACGTATTGTTCAGGGATGGATTAATATTACTGGTGTTACATTAAACTTTTTCTATAGTTTTAATTTTTCCTTAATCTTAGTCACGCTATTTCGAACATCGTCCACGACCCCGAGCAATATTGGTAAAAAGTATGCCGTATGGTATATTTTTTTGATAGTTATATTGTTGAACCTTTAAAATATAGAAAATGAAAAAGTATCGTTTAGGCAACCAGTCCGCAGAATATGAGCTAAGAGAAAATTATTTAGGATGGTTTCCAGGGGGGGGTGATAAAACCTGGAAGGATTTGACCTTCGAATATGTTAAAAATACAGAATTGACAATTGTTAACCCTGCGGATAAAGCCAAAAAAACTATTTTTTTGCATCATTTTATTATTAAAGATGCATTTCCGATGAGTTTTTATGGAGAAGAAAGGTCTGAAAGATGGAATGTTTTTGCTATTGTTTCAGACACTGAAACTTCAGAGAAGTTTATTATTCCGCTGTAAGCCTATCCTTAATTTTTAACGAGACCCTGAAACTGAAACAGTTTCAGGGTTTTTAATTTATCCAAACTAATTTTTACAGCAGGGAATATATTGAATAGTTCTGAAAATATGTAACCTGGGGATACGCTGCGCTGTTTGAATACGACTAAAATAATGTTATACTATATAATATATTATTAATAAATTTAATTTTTTAGGTTTATGTTTCATAAAATATTTCATAAAAAGCTGTTGTTTTTTTTATTTGGCTTATTGGCTTTTTTAAGCCCAATATTTGTCCAAGCAGAAACTACTGATAAGCAAATAGAGGTAGTGATATTTTCTAGTCCTTCCTGTCCTCATTGTAGTGCAGCTAATTCTTTTATTAACGAATTAATTCAAGCCGATGATTTCGATCTGGTTTTAATTAATCACAGCATGGGAGATAACATTTCTTTAGCTGAAGATTTTTATCATAGTTATGATGTTCCCCAGGGTCAACAAGGGCTAGTGCCTATTATTTATATCGCTGATCGCTATTTTTTGGGTTTTAATCAAGACATAGCTCTAGAAATATTAAGCTACCTGGTTTCTTTAGATGGAGATACTGATTTAGTGCTGGAGACAACTATCAAAGATGAAAAAACTATTAGATTACCTTTGATTGGTGAGATAAATATAAAAAATTTTTCTTTACCAGCTTTAGCGATTATTTTAGGAACAATTGATGGGTTTAATGTTTGTTCTCTAGGAGCTTTAATTTTGATTTTAGGTTTAGTAATTACTTTGAAATCACGGCGAAGAATTTTTATACTTGGATCAGCTTTCCTATTAACCACTGGTTTAGTTTATGCTGTAATGATTTTTCTTTGGCATCAGTTATTTACACTATTAGCTCCTCATTTACGCAGCCTAGAGTTAGTAGTGGGTATTTTGTCTATTTTAGGAGGGATTTATCTACTACGGGAATTCTATAAAGCTTATAAAAGCGGACCTATTTGCAGTTCTAATAATATTCTTTCTCGTTTAGCCCCTAAAGTGGAAAAAATATTTCAGAAGAAGTCAAACTGGTTGGTATTAATTGGGGTGATAGTCTTATTTTCTGGGGCTGTCACTATTATAGAATTTCCTTGTTCTGCCGTCTTACCAGTTTTGTTTAGTGGTATTTTGGTTGAGGCGGGGACATCTCAAGCCTTAGTGTTGACATATATTGCCTTATTTATTTTATTCTATTTATTAGATGAGCTTATTATTTTTATAATAGCTGTTATGACAATGAAGATAAAAATAGTATCTCCAAAATTTATTGTTTTCTTTAACCTATTAGCCGCTTTTATATTTTTAGGTTTGGGCATTTTTTATTTACTAGGTATGAGTCTATGATATGGAGCAGTCTAAATTAAAATTAATTATTTCTCGCTACTTGGTATTAATAATTTTTTTAATTCTTATACCACATTCTAGCGACGCTTCATCATTGGCCTATAATTTAAAGGGTCAGTTTATTCTAGAAGTTGAGGCTAAAGGTGAAGCCTGGTATGTTGATAATGATAATACTGTTCGTCATTATCTACCGAATGATTATCAAGCTTTGTTGGTCCTTAGAGATTTGAGCATTGGCATGACAAACGAAAATTTAGCTAAAATACCGATTGCGGTTGATAATCGCTTTGTTCGTTTTGATAGCGATAGTGATGGTTTAGATGATCGTGTTGAATTAGCTATTGCTAGCAATCCTAGGGATAGAGATAGTGATGGTGATGGCTATGATGATGCTGAAGAAATTAAACACCACTTTAATATTTTAGGTCCTGGACGTGGAAAGATTAACTTGGCCTTTAGAGATCGTTTTCTAGGAGAGATTGTTATCCAGGTAGAGTCTCATGGTGAGTTATGGTACATTCACCCAAATAATGGTTTGCGTTATTTAATAGCTGATCTAGAGGATTTAAATAATATTATTAAATATTTAGCGCTTGGTATTAGCTCTAAAGATATTAACCATATAGCCCTTAGTAGTTTAATTAAAGTAGATGCAATTAAAAATATAAAAGTTTTACTTGGTGATAAACAGCGGCTGTACTACTATTTAGATGACGTAGAGCTCGGCTCCTTTCCTGTTTCGGCTGGCAAGGCAAGTACTCCGACACCTAAAGGTAATTATCGGATAGTGAATAAACACCCTAAAGCTTGGTCTTCCTATGGTTTGTGGATGCCTTTCTGGTTAGGTTTGGCTAACGGCAGGTTTGGTTTTCATGAATTACCTATTTGGCCTAATGGCTATCGCGAAGGAGAAGATCATTTAGGCGTTCCAGTTTCACATGGTTGTATTCGTTTAGGCATTGGTCCAGCTGAGTATCTATATAATTGGGCAGATATTGGTACAGCAGTAGAAATTAAATAATAAAAATTATGTCTAGCAATAAATTAGATCAGAAAGGGTCAGTTAATCTATATCGACCTTTTCTCTATTTTTTAGTAATCATATCAATTGTTAGTGTTTTATATTTATTACAAGATTTCTTAACTGAAATAGTCATCGCTGGGATGCTGGCTGTTTTTAGCTTTCCGCTTTACCGAAGCTTAACTTCTCTGTTAGCGAATAAAAAATCTCTTAGTGCTCTGATTATGACTCTACTTTTTTTTACTATCATCCTATTACCAATTATTCAGTTGACTATCTATGGTGCTCGCGAGGCCTCAGCTTGGACCCAAACAGGACAGTCAATTTTAAGTAATATTAATCAAATTGAAGATCAAATATTCTCAGTTTTAAAAATATCACCTGAGAGCCAACCTAGTATTAGACAAGCAATCGCTAGTATTTTAGAGACATCAGGCGATTATTTACTCAATATAGCGAGTAATTTTTTAAAAAATATTAGTTCGTTTTTTTTAGCTATTTTTATTTTTCTTTTTTCATATTTTTATTTTCTTTTACATGGAAGGAAACTTAGAGACACATTCTTACGTTTTTCTCCTTTAGCAAGAAAATATAATTTAGATTTAGTCGCTAGTTTTAAAAACATAAGTCAGAATACGGTTTGGTCCATTGGGGTTAGTGCGGTTATTCAAGGGCTATTAAGTGCTTTAAGCCTACTCCTCATTGGCTGGCCATTTATGATCGCTTTTGTTGTTTCTTTTACATTGTCTATTGTCCCTTATTTATTAATATTCCTATATCTACCAATTGCTATATATTTATTCTCATTAGGCCAGATTTGGACTGCTTTATTCATCTTAGCTTGGAACCTATTGTTAGTGGCTAATTTAGATAAATTAATCAGGGCCTATGTGGTTAAAGGCAAAACAAAGGTAAATATGATTTTTATGCTTTTTGCTATTTTAGGAGGAATAAGTCTATTCGGTTTGGCTGGTGTTTTTATTGGGCCATTAATAGCTACCTTAGCTCTTAAAGTGATTGATATTTATGGAGAAGTTTTTAGTCATAAATTAGAAAAGTGATATGGTTAAGAGAATTAGTCTAAAAAGATTTCTTTTAGTTTATAGTTTAAGTTTTTCCATTTCTTTTTTGATTTTATTTTGCTTGTTTAATAAAGAAGTGCTTAATGAGTCTGATATCTCTCAAGAGCAAGTTAAACCAAGATATTCTCAGCAAGGCTTAGTGATAGAGGGGAGTGACGCGGTAATGCCAGTTGATCGTGCTATGGAAAGAGTTAGCAAAAAACCATACGGTATTTATGTGAGTCCAAATAATTCGCCAGTACAACCAGAACGGTTTAGTGGCTATCACACAGCTAGTGATTTTGAGATATTAGCCGATGAAGAAGATTTGCCAGTGCTAGTTTACGCAATTTGTGAGGCCGAGTTAAAATATCAAGGGATAGTAAATGGCTATGGTGGAGTGATGATTTTAGCGTGTGATTTAAATGGGGAGGCAGTAACTTTAATTTATGGTCATCTTGATATTAAGCAACTTGACTATCAAGTGGGTGACAAAATAAATAAAGGAGATCAGATAGCAATTTTAGCTCCGGCTTATAGCGATTTAAGTGATGGTGAAAGGAAGCACTTACACTTAGGTATTCATCGGGGCGAGAAAATAGAGTTAAGAGGTTATGTGTCTAGTGAATCAGAATTACTTAGTTGGTATGATCCCATGTTGCTCTTACTTGAAGGTGCTTTTTAAAATATAATTTGGATAATATAAAAGACCGACTTAAAACATAAGTCAGTTTTTATTTATAAATAGGCACTTTGAATATATTGTTGGATCATGCGTTGAGAATTAAAGAAAGAGGCATTAATGGCAATAGTGTAGCGCATGGTCTCTCGCCAATTGTTTGCTTGTTTGTAGTATCGAGGGAGTATTCTATTTTCTAATTTATCATATAAATTTTTGGCGTCTTTCGGATTTAATTCTTTAGGATCTAAGGTGCTACGTCTTTCACCGATTGACCAGCCTGTTTTTCGATTAACAAACCCTTCTACCCACCAACCATCAAGGGTGCTGAAATGAGGGACGCCGTTGTGGGCAGCTTTCATCCCACTAGTACCTGAAGCCTCGTTTGGTGGTAGGGGGGTGTTTAGCCATACATCTACACCAGCAACCATAAGTTTCGCAATATTTAAATCATAATTTTCCAAGAAGATTATTTTAATTTTTTGGCTGTATACATTCTTTAGACGGTTTATTTCTTTAATCATCGCTTTCCCATCAGGGTCTTCAGGATGAGCTTTGCCAGCATAAATTATTTGTATTGGTCCAGCACTTTTACTAATTCTTATTAATTCGTCCATATTATGAAAAAGCAGGGTAGATCGCTTATAACCGGTAAAGCGTCGAGCAAAGCCAATGGTAAAGGTGTTTAAATCTAATTTAATTTTTTGTTTTTTGTAAATATAATTTATTAATCTCTGTTTAGCTCCTTGGTGGGCCAGCCAGATCTCTTTAGTGCTAATATTAAAGGCGTTACGTAAAGAAAGGCTGTCTATTCGCCAAGTGGGGATATATTTATCATATAGTCTCTGGAATTCGGGTGACGTCCAAGTGCTAGAGTGGACCCCGTTAGTGACAGCGCGGATATAATGGTTAGGAAACATTCTTGCTGATACTGCTTGATGACTAAAAGCAACTCCATTTACATAATTGCTAAAGTATAAAGCTATTTCAGTCATATTTAATTCAGCGTCTTTAATTAGACCAGGGAGCTTAAAGGGAAAATCTTTTTGTAATTCTTTAGCCAAAGAGATGGGGAAAGTATCGTGACCAGCTTTAATGGGGGTATGAGTGGTAAAAAGACATTTTTTTTGAACCTCTTCTATTTTCTTAGTTTGACTTTTAGCTTTCGAATTAAGGAAAAGTTCAATCGCTGCTAAAGCTGCATGACCTTCATTTAAATGGTATTTATTAATTCCAGTATAGCCCATGGCGCTTAAAATCTTTACCCCTGCACGGCCTAAAATTATTTCTTGCATTAAACGATATTCAGGATCAGAGCCATACAAATTAAGATTTAGTTGACGATATTTAAGCTTATTTTCTTTAAGGTCACAGTCTAAAAAGAATATTGGTAATTGCCCTTTGTCTCGAGATACTAGGCAATATTGCCATGCTTGAACCGTTACCCAGTCATTAGCAATTTTAATTTTAACTCTTTTTTTAATTTTTTTAAATTTCTTATAATTAAAACTATCTTTTTTTTCTACCTGTTCTCCAGCATGATTAATCACTTGCTTGAAAAATCCATTTTTATTTAAAATACTAACACCTAACATGGGAATCTGTAGATCAGCAGCTGATTTAAGTGTGTCTCCTGCTAAAACACCTAATCCGCCTGAATAGCTTTTAATCCAATTTTCTAAAGCTATTTCCATGCTGAAATAGGCAATCTTAATATCTTTTGTATTAATCTCTTTCATAAATTTTTTTTAATATTATATTTTTGTATTATACATTATAATGAAGTATTGGGCTAATTTTGACAAATAGCCAGGTTGGCATTATGTTAAAAAAATAGGATAAATAATCATCATATGCTAAACTAAATAATTATAATAAGATAATTTTATTTTATATGTTTAAAGAGAGTGATATATCGACTACAGGCAAATCAAAGCCTGAGAGTCGAGGAGGATACGAAAATAGTGGTCTGGCTTTAGAGTATGAATATTTTGGTCCTATGAATAAGCTGGCTTATGCTAAATTAATAGATGAATATATGCATCCGGACATATATAAGCTAGCTCCAGAAGGAGCTTATACTCCAGAACAAGTAGAACAAATAATGGAACGTAGGAGTAAAATGAGGCTTGATTATTCTGACAGTTTTGCTGATAGTTGTTACATAAACTACAAAGACGCAATGTCTATGGTCGAGAAGAGTCAACTTGGCGATCCTGAGAAACCTGGTACTTTTTTTGTGGCTGCTTTACGTAAAAAGATAGCTGATTTATATGGATCTGAGTATAAGGTTTTATTTTATACAGCCTTAGGTTCCCATTTGGACACTAAGCATAAAATTGATGGTTTCTTTAAGTTGTATAATCGTACAGGTGAAGAAGTATCATCTTGTACCTTAGATATTACCAGTCGGATAAAAGACAACCATACAGCTGATTTAGTAATTAATATTTGTAATGATGATCGGGATATTTATGATTTTGATTCTGAAAATTTTAATAAAGATAGTTTCTTTCAGAGAATAGATTCAGAAGCTTTAATAATAAAAGAAAAATTTGAACAGAATATAAATAAAGGAGCTTTGGCTAAACAAGCTTATCCAAAACGTCCTAAAAGGCCTCGTATTGTTAGGTAGGACTAATCTAGAAGTGTCAGATATTAGATTAGAAGTGCTTTGTTATTTAAGATGGTGAGAAACCTATTTTATTTTACTAATATCTGTTTTAAAGCTAAAAGTTACTTACTGTGAATATACTTCAAAAAAGAATTATTACTATAAATTAAGAATATTAGAGAATTCTTTTAGAGTTCTTTTTTTATGTTCTTTTTTTATTCACTATAATATTTATATCTAATGATAGAATAATTAAAGTATAAGGATAAAAGCTAAATTTGAGGAAATATATATTTATATTATAGTAATCATATAATTAGTTTATATTAATAATATAAAAATACAAAAAAACTTAAAACTATGTGGAATCAAGTTACACAATTTCAATTTTTCGGTAATAATGGCGTAGATTATTTAATTGCTTTGTTAATATTTTTTGGACTGTTGATAGGCTTAAAAATATTTAGACACATTTTGTTTAGTCGTTTGGCTCTAATTGCTAAACGAACAACTACGGTGTTTGATGACTTTTTGTTATCAGTTTTAAAAGATCTTAAGCCATTCTTCTATTCCTCAATTGCTTTATATTTTTCACTTCGTTCTTTAAATCTCAATGATACCATTGATAAATATTTAGGAATATTTATCATGATAATCTTAGTTTTTGAAGGCATTAGGGCAGCAGTAAAAATAGTAGGCTATTTTACCTATCAAGCAATTAAAAAAGATAATAATGATAAACAAGCGAAGGCAAGTGTTAAAACCTTAAATATCTTTGTGCAGGTAATCTTGTGGAGTTTTGGTTCTTTACTGATCCTTTCTAATGCAGGGGTTAATGTGACTTCTTTGATAGCTGGTTTAGGGATTGGTGGCATTGCTGTTGCTCTAGCTCTGCAAAATATTTTAGGCGATATTTTTTCTAGTTTTTCTATTTTAATTGATAAGCCTTTTCAGACAGGAGATTATATTAAGGTGGGTAACGATACTGGCACAGTTGAAAAGATTGGCATTAAAACCACCAGGTTAAAAACCTTGGACGGACAGACTTTAATAATTTCTAATAAAGAATTAACAACCGCTAGAGTAGAAAATTTTAAGCAGATGGAAAAAAGGCGAGCTGTCTTTAGCTTAGGATTAGTTTATCAAACTAGTCAAGAAAAATTAGAATTAGTGCCAAAGCTGATCAAAGAAATAGTTGAGAGTCAAGCTGAGGCCGAATTAGATCGTTGTAATTTTAAGAGTTTTGCTAGTTTTAGTTTAGATTTTGAAATAGTCTTTTATGCTAAAGTAGCCTCATATAATGAGTATCTTGAGGTTTTAGAAAAGGTTAATTTAGCTATTTTTAAACGATTTAAGGAAGCAGAAATTGAATTTGCCTATCCTACTAATTTACAATATATAAAACAAGATTAAGAATATTTTGCTATTTATATTAGTATTTTTTATCTCGCTTTTTTATCCTTTTTTATTCTGTTCTTTTAGTATCTCTTTGATCTCTTCAAGTAGTTTAGCTTCAGTACTTAGTTTTGGCTCTTCTTTTTTAGGCTCCTCCAATTCTTCTTTTTTGAATTTTTTCTTAGCACCTAGCAGGACTTTAATCATTAGGAAAATTGAGCCAGCAATAATTATAAAGTCAACGATGTGTTGGATAAAAAGACCACTGTTAAGGAAAAGAGGGGGAGTAATAATATCGCCTAAGGAATTTGATATTTCTGGGCGTAACAGTATTTTCCATTTACTAAAATCACCGCTACCTGAGATTAAACCAATCAGTGGCATAATAATATCTCCTACTAATGAAGAGACTATTTTTCCAAAAGCACCACCAATGATAACGGCAGTTGCTAAATCAACAACATTTCCTTTAATAGCAAAAGCTTTAAATTCTTTTAATAATTTTTTCATAGGATTGATTTCTTAAATTATATTATTTAAATTATGGCATATTTTTAGTCTTTTTGCTATCATATACACATAATCAATCTATGATTTATTAACGAATAAAAAATATGGCGCTAATAAAGAAATTTCCTCAAGTAATTGCTTTAAAAAAAATGATTGGCCCTAGTTTCATAATTTTAGCTTTAGGGCTCGGTTCAGGCGAAGTTATTCTTTGGCCCTACCTAGTTTCAAATTATGGCTTAGGGGTTGCTTGGGGAGCAGTACTTGGTATTACTTTCCAATTTTTTATTAATATGGAGATTGAGCGTTATGCACTAGTTAAAGGCGAAAGTGTTTTTGTTGGTATTGCTAAATTTTTACCTAAAGCCATCTATTGGTTTATTATCTCAACTTTTATCGGTTTTGGCTTGCCTGGTATTGTGGCTGCTTCTGCTCAAGTGATAGCTGCTGTTTTTGGAGTGACTAATTTTAAATGGTTAGCGATTGCCCTATTAATAATTATTGGCATTATTCTTACTGTTGGGCGGACTGTTTATGGGATGATGGAGAAAATAACTAAGATCATTATATTTATTGGTGTCCCCTTCATTTTTATTCTAGCTGTTTATTTTGCTGATGCAAATGCTTGGACTGCTTTGGGAGCGGGACTAATTGGTAAAGGGGAGGGTTTTTGGTTCCTCGCACCTGGAATGGCGATAGCCGCCTTTTTGGGTGCTTTTGCTTATTCAGGTGCTGGGGGTAATTTAAACTTGACTCAATCTATTTATATTAAAGAAAAGGGCTATGGCATGGGAGCTTATAGCCAAAAAATTGCTGGCCTATTCGCTACTAAAGGCGAGCAACAATCAGTTAAATTAGAGGGTGAAGAATTTGAGCATAATAGTGAAAATATTAAAAACTTTAAAGCTTGGTGGAAAAAGGTAAATTTAGAGCATTTATTAGTTTTTTGGGCAATTGGTTTAATTTCAATGGTGATGTTGATGTTTTTAGCCTATAACACAGTTTATGGTAGCAGTGGTAATGCTGAAGGAATAAAATTTGTTATTAGTGAAGGCAATCAGATTAGCGATCTCACCTCGCCATTTTTAGGCTTAATCTTTTTAGTAGTGGTAGGTATTATGTTGTTTCAAACGCAATTAGGGATCATGGATTCTACTAGTCGAATTATGTCAGAGAATGCTGCTATTGAGAAGTTACGTCGTAGTGGTAATAAGAAGGTGGCCTTATCTAAAATATATTATATTTTTGTTTGGGCTCAAATCACCTTTGGTGTTATTTTATTTCTTTTCAATTTTTATGATCCGCGCTCATTGATAGTTTTAGGAGCGGTAATTAATGCTTTTGCCATGCTAGTACATACTATTTTGGTAACAATTCTGAATCGTCGATTTTTAGCTAAGCCTTTTCAACCTAAATTATGGCGTAAGCTAGTTATTTACTTGATTATCGCTTTCTTTGCGGTTTTTAGTGCAGTTGTTTTTAAGGCGGAATTATTTTCTTAAGAGCTCTATTTCCGTTATTGTTACCTTTTAGGATTTGTAACGTTTAAGATAATAGTCTTCAGTTAGAAATTTTTTTTGACAAATATTAATTAATAATTTAAAAATTTATGAAAAAAACAAGTTTTATCCTATCTATTATCGGTATTCTAGTTTTAGCTGGCGTTTCTATCACAGCGATTGTGATGTCTAATCAAGCCAACAATGAAGATCGTTTTTCGGTGACTGGTTCAGGGGTGGTTTATGCTAAAGCTGATATTGCTAACGTTAATATTGGCTTTAACACGGAGATTAAGAAAGAGGCAGCTGAGGCATCGCTAGAAAGTGCCAATAAAATGAAAGCGATTGTTGCTGGATTAAATGATTTAGGGGTTTTAGAAAAAGACATTAAAACAAACGAATATTCTCTTAGACCAGTATATAAATGGACAGAGAATGAGGGACAAATTCTAAAGGGTTATGAGGTCTATCAAAGCGTGCAGGTTAAAGTGAGAGATTTAACTAAGATCGGTGAAGTGATAAGTGAAAGTGCGGATAAAGGGGCTAATCAAGTAGGTAATGTTAACTTTAGTATTGATGATGAGTATGAACTAAGGAATCAGGCCAGGGAATTAGCAATTGACAAGGCTCAAGAGAAAGCGGAGTTGATGGCTAATCAAGCAGGCATGAAATTAGGTAAGGTAAAAGGTGTCTTTGAAGGCTTTGAAGTTAATTATCCTAGCCCTATCCCAATGTACGCTAATGGGATGAAAGAAATGCGAACTGGTGACGCTATGCAAGATTCAGTTAGCAATATTCAGACTGGCCAAAATGAGATCAGGGTTGAAGTCACTGTAGTCTATGAAGTAAAATAGTTTTTTAATAAAATAAATTGCTCTATGAATAAAACGAATAAAGAGGTAAATAAAAATCTGGTTATTTTAATAATAGCTATTATCGCTATTGCTCTATTAAGCTTGTTTGTGTTTAGTAAGTCAAATGAAGATCGAGGGCAGAACAATAATGAGGCAGAAAAGCTAATCAGTTTAGAAGACTGGGAGGAAGTGCATGAAGGGCTATTTAAGGTTTCTGGTGTATTTACTTGCCTGCCAGTTAGAAATGAAGACCAGCCTCATAATGATTTATGTGTTTTTGGAATAAAAGTTGCTACAGATTACTATCGCTTAGAAAAAATTAGCGACGATCCCCTTAATGCTTTAAATAAAATCATGGAGGGTCAGAATATTGAAGTCAGTGGTGAATTGATAGATCCTCTTAGTGACGATGACTATCTTGATTACCTCAGCTTGGGGACTATTAAAGTAGTGGGTGTCAGGTATTTAGATACATCTGCTGATGAGCTTAAATCAGATCTGCCAATTAGTTTTAAAGCTGACTATATTTCTTTTAGTAATTACAGTGCTGGTATCTTTGGAATTGAAGAATATCCCAAATTAGAGTCTTGGGTAGAAAATGGTCAAATAGAGTGTAATGAGACTCCTCTAGAATCTAGCTTAGCTCTTCGAACAAGTAAAAAGAGAATAAATGGTCAGCAATATTGTATTAGTGCTTTTAGTGAGGGAGCAGCAGGCTCGGTTTATACACAATATGTTTATACAACAGTTATTGGCGATGATGTTTATTCTATAATATTTATGGCTAATTATCCTAATTGTCCTAATTATCCTGATGAGGAGAGAGCTGAATGTGAGGCCGAAAGGACTAGTTTTAATTTAGATATTTTAGTCGATCAAGAAATTAAAAAATTAAGTGCGAATAGTTAGTGATTAATATTTGAGTAGCAGACAACAAGGAAAAAAATAAAAAGAACTCAGTCTATGTTTGATTGAGTTCTTTTGTTTTAAACAATTAAATGATAGACTAGAGTAATAATTAATCATCTTTTAATTTTTTAAGTATTTAGCTATAGCTGATGAGCTTATCAAATTAATGTGAAATATATGACGAGAAATAAGAAAAAGAATCTATATTTATCTTTGGGTGCTGGAGCCTTAATAATTGTCCTAGGTTTTTTTCTAAATGGGACTAAGAATGAAGACGACTCAGGACTAAAGATGTTTGCTTAGTGCTTAGAAAACAAGGGAGCTAAATTCTATGGTGCTTTTTGGTGTTCACATTGTAATGCTCAGAAAGAAATCTTTAGTCAGGCAGCTAAGTATTTACCCTATATTGAGTGTTCCACTTTAGACCGCAAGGGACAGCTACCGGAGTGTCAAAAGAATAAAATTACAGGCTATCCTACTTGGGTGTTTGCTGACGGGTCCCAGCTTGCAGGCTCCTTACCTTTAGGTATTCTAGCAGAAAAGACCGCGTGTGCCTTGCCTCAAGTTTAGACTAAAAAAAATTATTTTAGGTAAGTAATAATTCTATTAGCTATTTTTTCCAAGCTCAACTTATTATCCTCAAGTTTGCGAGCATTAGCCAAAATAAAATTTTTAGTAGAGATACCGCAATAATTAAGAATGCTTCGACTTAAGAAATTGCTAGCTGAGTTTTGTTTAAATTTAAAAATATACTTGTTGGTGCTAGCAGTGCTACAAAAGATAGCCGCCCTTTTTCCTCTAAGCAATGCTTGGGGTCTACCTAAGCTATATTTAAAGGCAAAGCCACTGGTTAGAGTGCGGTCTAAGAAGCCTTTTAAAATAGCGGGCATATACTGCCACCAAATTGGATAAATAAAGATTAGCTTATCAGCTTTCTTTATTTTTTCTTGATAGACTAAGGTGTCAGGACAGATTAG
>Ga0172377_10005063_pt1 | contig 13547 bp, 12 predicted proteins | sample Pumphouse3metaG_FD_119749 | JGI IMG/M metagenome (GOLD analysis project Ga0172377, IMG submission 119749) | Leachate microbial communities from a municipal landfill in Southern Ontario, Canada - Pumphouse #3 metaG | ecosystem: Engineered > Solid waste > Landfill > Unclassified | place: Canada... | reverse complement strand
CGAACTGCGCGCGCAGGGGATATTGCAAGAGGGGCAGATTTAATCGTGAACCGCGCCGCGCGCGCGCCAGGCGCGCGGTGTCATGCCGGTTGCGCGTCTGAACTGGTTGGAGAAGTGCTGCGAAGAAGAGAAGCCCAGAGCCATGGCGATCGCTGTGATCGTTCGGGACGTCGAGCTTAGCAGACCTTTGGCCTTTTCGATGCGGCACTCCAGCAGGAAGTGTATGGGTGGCAGGCCGGTGACCTGTTTGAACTGGTTGATGAAATGCGTCGGCGACAGCGCGGCCTCGCGGGCGAGGTCGTCGATGCGGCAATCTCTCTCGGGATTCCGGCGCATCCGAGCGATAACGGAGTCCAGCCTTTGGGTTCCGGTAGGCATGTTCCGCGGCGCCGTGCATTCCAGCAGTTCGATCAGCAGGGTTATGCAGGTTTGACGTATGCAGACGTTACGGTAGGCTCCGGGCGTTGATTCGTATTGCTGGAACAGCCGCGTGAAAGCCTGCCTGACATGGCGGGTGTCGGTGGACACTACCGGCGGCAGCGTCATCAGACGCTCGCAGATGGTCTTGGATTCCTGCGGCGGCAGTTTCAGCAGGCCGCGCTTACCGGAAGTTTTGTCCAGTTTCACGTGCATCCAGTAAATGGAGAGGCCGCGCGGTTGGATCGTAAGCCGGTGCGGTATGCCCGGCTGGTTTACATAAATGTTGCCCGGCATGACCGTATGCGTCTGCCCGCCGCTGTTCAGAGTTAGGGCGCCCCTCAGGCAGAGGCCGAATTCGAGGACTCCGGGATGCACATGCTCCAGAACCGGGTTGGTCAGGCGGCTGATGCGCGTGAGACCGAGCACCGGAACGCCGGGCGCGCCGTTCTTTTCCAAATCCAGAACGCGCGTATCCGGAGTGTCGGTGTAACGGATAGGCAGTGTGAAAGCCATGATAGTGCCCTAGCCGACCCGGCTTTGCCCTGCGGGCTACGCCGGGGCGAATCACAGCCCCATGTCTTCATTGACCACCAGCACATGGAGGTCGGTTGAAGAGGGTTTGCTGTCGATGATGGTGGTCACGTGGCAGATGCGCTGCGGCGAGTCGCAGTCGGAGCAGAAACCCGAGACCGCGCAAGGGGTCTGCTTGTTCAGGCGCATGGCGTTGGGCGGCGCGGATTTGTCCTTGATGCGCCGGATGGCGGCGCTGATGTCGCCCTCCACGATCTTATTGCGCCCGACGACCACGATCACTTTGGCGGGGCCGTAGATCATGGCAGCGACGCGGTTGCCGTTGCCGTCGATGTTGACCAGACAGCCGTCGAGGGTGACGGCGTTGGCGCCTGTCAGGAAAAGGTCGCAGGTCTGTTGCCGGCGCATGATATCCTGCCGCTGTTCCGGCGACAGGTTTGGGAACCCGTGGTTTAGGATCTCTTTGCCCTGGCCGGCCAGGTCGGCGGTGAGTTCGAGGTCGGCGACGGAGAGCGAGCCGCCGAACCCGACGGTTCGGGCTGTGGCGGCTTGCGTCAGGATGTATTTTGAGGCATCGCCGGCAGTGGCGCAGTAGACAGCGGTGAAATGTTTCCGGTTGAGGTTATCAACCAGTTTCAGGCATTTCTTCTCAGACGTCCATTGGTTCAGCTTTTCGGTTCTGGGCAGCATGGCTGTTTCTCCTTGGGTGGTATACGGTTTGAATATAACGTTTAATGGAAGGGCAGGTCAACCGCGTTGACCAAAAGGCGCACATGGCGCACACGGTTGCCGCCGTCGAAGCCCTTGACGGTTTTTTCGATATTCTTCAGGTGTGCGCGGCGGATTTCGAAGAGGTGCGGCGAAGAGTCCACATAGATGTAGAGCGTGTTGTTCTCCCATTTTCCGGGCCGCGCCACCTTAGCGACTTCCGGTGGCACCAGATTAGCCCAAGCTGCGGTCAGGCGACTGAGCCAGGGGTTTCCGTTTATTTTTAAGCGCGCCAGTATTTTTTCGACAGCCGCAGCCATGGGCTCGGGTTCCTGGCGTGTCTCGGGCGGGTCGTGGTCGATCGGCAGGCCCGGCATGACATTGTTGAAAAGGCGCCGGACACCGCTGTTGTGCCGTTTGTCGCGCTCGGTCAGCTCACGCCGTGCCGCGGACTTTCTGACCCGGAAGGCGTCCTCGTTGTCTTTGGCATCGAAAAAGACGTTTTCAGGAGACGGATTATCCGCCGGGTCAAACTGGTGTTTGCCTTTACGCATGGTTAAAGTATATCATTGTCACATTGATGAAATGAAGTGAAGAGGAGCACTCAGTGAAAAAAGGCAACATGCTGATAGCCCAGAGCGGCGGACCGTCCATGGTGATCAACCAGAGTCTTGTCGGCGCGGTTCTGGCGGCGCGGGACAACAAAGGCATCGCGAAGATCTACGGGGCGCTGCACGGTATCCAGGGCATCCTGAACGAGGATTTTATCGATTTGAAGAAAGAGAACCGCAAAACGCTGGAGGCGGTCGCCAACACGCCTGCCTCCGCGCTGGGTTCGGTGCGGAGAAAGCCCACGCCGGAAGACTGCGAGGCGATTTTCCGTGTCCTGTTAAAGCTTGACGTGCGTTATTTCTTCTACATCGGAGGCAATGATTCGGCGGAGACGGTGCATATCATCAACGAGGCGGCTGTCAAGGCCGAGTACGCCATACACTGTTTTCACATTCCCAAGACCATTGACAACGATCTGCGCGAGAACGACCACACGCCGGGTTACGGCAGCGCCGCGCGGTTCGTGGCTTGCGCGGTCAAGGGCGACGATCTGGACAACCGCGCGCTGGGCGGGGTCAAGATCGACGTGATCATGGGCCGCAACGCGGGGTTTCTGACCGCGTCGGCGGCTTTGGCGCGGCAGGATCAGGATGACGGCCCGCATCTGGTCTACCTGCCGGAACGCGCTTTCAGTGTCGAGCGGTTTGTCAGGGACGTGAAATCCGCCATGAAAAAGTTCGGGCGTTGTGTGGTGGCGGTTTCGGAGGGAATCGCTGACAAGGACGGCACGCCGATAGCCGCCAAGTTTACGCAGGAGACGGATTCGCATGGCAATGTGCAGTTGAGCGGCACCGGGGCGTTGGGGGATCTTTTGGCCAAGGCGTTGAAAGAGCGCGCCGGCATCGCGCGTGTGCGCGCCGACACCTTCGGCTATCTGCAGCGCTCTTTTCCCGGCATAGCCTCTGCCACTGATGCTCTTGAGGCGCGTCTGGCGGGAGTCGCCGCGGTCCAAGCGGCGGTCGACGAGGATGTGGCGAGCGGATCGGTCGCGATCAAGCGGCGTCCGACTAAAAAGTACAGCGCGGAATTTGTGGTGGTGCCGTTGCGCAAGGTGGCCAAAGAGACCCGCCACATGCCGGACGCTTTCATCAACAAAGCCGGGAACCACGTGACTAACGCCTTCATAGAGTACGCGCGGCCGCTGGTGGGCGCGCTGCCGCCCTGCGCGCGGTTTGAGCAGTTGAGGGGGAGGGAAGTTCGTTAGTGCATTAGTTCGTTAGTGCATTAGTTCGTTAGTGCATTAGTTCATTAGTGCATTAGTGCGTTAGTTCATTGGTTTGTTAGTGTGGCAGTTATGCGGGATGGGCGGCGAGGAAAGTGGTTTTTATGGAAACAGGCGAAAAAAAAATCAGCGGGATCGCGCCGGACGAGACGCTTTCGCGCATAGAACTGCAAATCGAGCAGGAGAAGCTGAAGCTGGAGCGCGAGCGGATGCTGCTGGAGCGCGAGCGCCTGGAGTCGGCGCGCGCGCGGATCAAAGCAGTGGAAGGCTTGCATACCGACAAGAACGGCAAACTGGCCGTGAGCGTCTCCACGCTGATTATGGCTTCGATCATTTGTGCGCTGACGGGGGGCATACTCGGCGCGTTTTCGGCGTCGACGCATCTGAGCCGCCGCAGTGCGGCTCGACTGCAGGAGGTCATGCAGACGTTAGCGGCGGTGTCTCCGGATGGTATAGGGGTGACCACCAATGCGTCCGGCGCGGCCGTGGCGGAACTGCCGGCCTGGCTGAAGGCCATGCAGCCGAAGGACGCGCATGCCGGAATCTCGCTGGTGGTCATACAGTAGCGCCGGGCGGTTGGCAAGGGCGGCAGACGAGAGGAATGAGAATGTCTTTTTTTAAAGCTTATGACATGCGCGGCGAGTTCGGGCGAGACTTCACTCTCGACACCGTCTATCGCATCGGGCGCTGGCTGCCGTCGCTGTTGGAAGCGCGGCGCATGCTGGTGGGGCTTGACGCGCGGCTGACTTCGGAAGCTGTGCGTGACGCTCTGGTGCGCGGCTTGACGGAAGCGGGTTGTGACGTGGACGACATGGGGATGGCAACGACGCCGATGGTCTACTTTTTCACCGCTCGGGATGGTTATGACGCTTCGGTGCAGATCACGGCATCCCATAATCCGGCCAGTCACAACGGCATGAAAGTGTCCAGGGCCGAAGCCGTGCCGGTAGGTTACGACAGCGGGTTGGCCGAGCTTGAGCAGCGGGTGCTTTCGGGCGAATTGCCGACTGCGGCGAAAAAGGCCGGTGCACAGCGGCAGGTAGAATGCCGCGGGCGCTTTGTCGAATGGCTGCGCGGGTACGGGCATGATTTGTCGGGGTTACGTTTCGCGGTTGACTGTTCCGACGGCGTGGCCGGCATGTTCGTGCGCGAGCTTTTCGGCGACGGCGCGCTGTATCTCAACGACGTGCCAGACGGTCGTTTTCCCAATCACGCGCCCAACCCGCTTGAGGCCGAGAACCGCGAACAGTTGAGGACGGCGGTGCTGGCCGGAAGGCTTGACGCGGGAGTCATATTTGACGGCGATGCCGACAGGGTTATGTTTTTGGACGAGACCGGGGCATTCGTCCAGCCGGACTATCTGATACCGCTTTTAGCGCGGCATTTCTTGGCGACGGAGCCTGGCGCCACGGTCGTTCATGACATACGCACCTCACGCGGCGTGATAGAGGCACTGAAGGCGGACGGCGCGCTGCCGCTGATGGGCAGGGTGGGGCACGCTTTCGCTAAAGTGCTGCTGCGCGAAAGCGGCGCTGTCTGCGGCGGCGAATTGGCCGGCCACTATTATTTTCGGGATTTCTTCTGCTGCGATTCCGGGGAGCTGGCGGCACTGCTGATTCTTGAAGCTCTTGTCACAGCCAAAAAAAACGGGGTGAGTTTCAGCGGCCTGGTCGAGCCGATCCGCAAATATGCAAACTCGGGCGAGCGCAACTACCGCATTGAGGATAAAGAGGGCGCCATCAAGGCGGTCTTGATGTATTTGGAGGATTGCGGCGAACCTCTGGCGCGGGCGGATTTTGACGGTGTTAGGGTTGATTTTGCGGAGTGGTGGGTGAATGTCCGCAAATCCAACACCGAGCCGTATTTGCGTCTGGTGGCTGAGGCTGCCGACGCGGAAAGTCTGGCGGGGCGGCTGAAAGATTTGGAAACGGTGCTGGCGCCTTTTGTCAATGCTTGAGGTACGGGTGGGGGTCGAAGGATGCTTGAGGTCGAGCGCATAACTTTTTCGTACGGCAGGCGGCGCGTGGTTGACGACGTGTCGTTCGACATCGCGCCGGGCGAAATTGTCGCTCTGACCGGGCCTAACGGCGCGGGCAAGACCACCCTGGTCAAAGTGCTGGCGTGCCTTTTGATGCAGGAAGCGGGATTGGTACGCCTGGACGAGGTCGATCCTCTTATGCGTCCGGTCAAGTATCGGCGCTTGATCGGGTATCTCTCCGATCGCTGTCCGTTGTACGACGAGATGACGGTTGACGAATACATCACATACCGTGTGCGTCTGAAGGGTGAGCGTAATCTTCGCGTGCGGCGCCGTGTCAGCGAATCGTTGGAAATGTGCGGCTTGGGCGATGTTGCCGCCATGCGCATACGATTGTTGTCGCAGGGATACCGCAAGCGGGTCGGCTTGGCGGAGGCGGTGGCTCTGCATCCGCGGCTGCTGCTGCTGGACGATCTGCTGGCAGGCATCGACGCGGGTCAGCGCAAAAAGACGGCCGCGCTATTGTCGGCGGCCTCGTCGCGTTCGGCGATTCTGGTGACGGGGCATGATCTGCACGAGTTTTTGCCCTGGTGCACACGCTTTTTGGTTATGTCGCAAGGGCGGCTTGTGGCATCGCTGCGATCCGGCGAGCACGACCGCGCGGAACTGCTGCGGCTGTTAGAAACGCACATGGCGGGCAATATCGCTGAGGGCGCGGAAGTATGAGGACTGTTTATGCGATATGGAAGAGAGAGACGCGCGCTTTTTTCAGTGCGTTCTCCTGCGGGGTTGCTCTGGCGGCTTTTATTGCGGCTTACGGATGTACGTTCGGTGTGCTGCTGCGGGGCAATGAGGGCAGCGTTCTGCAGATACAGAGCCTGTGGGGTGTGTCCGTAGCGCTGTGGTTGCCGGTTTTGAGCTCCATACTGACGACGCGCCTATTCTCCGAGGAGCGCGCGTCCGGCATGATCGAGATGCTGATGTCATCGCCTGTGCGCGAGCGCGAAGTGGTGGCAGGCAAGTTTTTGTCGGCCTTCACGATGGTTGTGCTGGCCCTGCTGGTTACGCTGACGGTGCCGCTGTGGATCCTGCCGCGCATGTCGTTGCATGTGCAGGGCGGCGTCAGCGTTTTGGCTTTTGCGGCGGCCTTGCTGATACTGCTTTTGCAAGCGGCCGTTTGGTGTGCGGCAGGGACGTTGATCTCGCTTTTTTTCAGCAACCAGGCGGCTGCGGCGGCTTGTTCGCTGCTGTTGTGCTGCGGCCTGCCAGCCGCGGTTTATTTCGCGGTGATGGCTTGGGTGCCGGCCTTGCGGGCCGAGATGGCCTGGATGCCTTTGCTGGTGCATGTATATGATTTTTCGACGGGGCTGTTCTCAGCCGGCTTTATGATGCTTTATCTGGCTTCGGCGGTGTTTTTCCTTTTTGTCTGCTCAAAGTCATTGGCTTGTCTGCGCTTGCGCGGTTGAGTGTTGCCGGGATGCTGTGAGGCGCAAAAAAAACACGAATCAACATGAACAGGCGGACGGGCGTTTTTTTGCTCAACACGATTATGAGTCGCTTAACAAAACATAGTGGCAAGAGTCCGGTGCGCGTCAGTAAAAAGATGCTGCTTTTGTCGTCGCTGTTTTCGGTCTTGCTGGGCGGTGTCTTGACGCTGATGCTGATCGTTGCGGCTTACCGCCTGAATCTGACGTGGGAGGTTCCGGTCGGCAAGGTGCTGAGTGTTTCCGGGCGCACGCGTGACGTGTTGGCTGACACGCAGGGAACGATCAAGATCTCGTGCTTCATGGACCGGCGCCACCCGATGTTCCGTCCGGTGTCGCGGCTTTTGCGCGGCATGAGCATAGCCTCACGCAGTGTCGCGGGGGCGGAGATCGCGATCGAGTATGTGGATCCCCGGTGGGATCTGGTGCGGGCGGCGCGGCTTGCGGCAGCGGGGGTTCCCGAGAACGCCCTGTTGTTCGAGCGTAAGCGTCGGCGGATTGTGGTGACACTGGACGACATGCTGATGAAAAGTTCGGCCATGCGGTCGCAAGAAGAGGGGCGCGAGCGGGATGCTCACGCGGGACTGGGCGTTTTTCGCGGCGAGACGGTGTGCGCCTCGGCAATATCGCGGCTTTCGCGCCCGCATGAGCGATCGGCGGTTTATTGGACGCAGGGGCACGGCGAAGTGCGGCCCGATGATTATGATCCTCTGCGCGGGTTCTCGGACATAGCGCGCGAGATCAAGCGTGACGGTTTCGATCTGCGCGAGCTGAATCTGGTCGGACGCGGCGATGTTCCTGACGACTGTCAGGTTTTGGTGATGGCCGGGCCGCGCTATGCGGCGGCAGCGGAAGAGAAGCGTCTGGTGGCGGCCTTCCTGCAGCGGGGCGGGAGGCTGTTGTACATGGCCGCGCCGCGGTCGCGGTCGGGTCTGGAGCAGCTTTTGGAGGAATGGGGCATCCGTATTATGCCGCACATTGCTGTCAGCTCGCGCACTTTGACGGGGCGCGAGGTGGTCGCGAGCGCATTCGCCGAGCATGTGGTCACGCGCAGCCTGAACAACGCCTCGGTTGTGTTTGGTTATGCGGCGTGCATAGGGCAGGCGGAAGATCCGTCGCAGGGTGCCGACCGGCCGAAAGTCACGCTGCTGGTGCAGACTGACGGGCAAGGTTGGGGCGAGTCTGCGCCGGAGATCCTGCCGCGGGTATACGACGAGCACGCGGATCTGGCCGGGCCGGTAGCGGTAGCGGCGGTTTCCGAGCGCGGCGGCAACGTTGCCAGCGACGTGCATTTCCGTCCGACGCGCATTTGCGTCATTGGCGAGGCTGATTTCGTGATGAATGGCACGTTGTCCACGCGGGCCAACGCCAACCGCGACCTGTTCATGAACGCGCTTTACTGGCTGGCCGGGATTGATGCGGGCACAGCCTCTTCGCTCGGCGGCGACGCGACACTGGTGACAGGGTTCGAGCGCAGCCAATGGATACGATTCATGATTTTGTCGGCGGTGACTTTGCCAGCCGCGGTTTTGTTGCTGTTCTGCCTGATTGTCTGGAGGCGGCGTTGACGGTCGGATGATATGGGAAACAGACGCATAATACTTTTTTTTCTGTGCGGTATAGCCGTGTGCTCCTTCTTAATATGGGGGCTGCCGCGCTATGCGCCCTTTCTTCCGGTCAAGACGGAAGCGGCGGCGGCTCTGACAGACGGCGACCTCAGTTGGGTTGAGCGCATAACGGTGGATCACGGCGACGCGCGCATAGGCATGTGTCTCAAGGCCGGACGATGGGTGCTGGAGGCGCCGTTTCAGGCGCCGGTCGAGCGCGGGGCGGCGCTGCGGTTTTTAGACCTTTTCGAATCGGCGCGGGTGAAAGATTCGCTGGGGTTTCACGAGTTGCGCAAAAGGGAGCTTTCCCTCAAGGAGTTCGGCTTGGCGCCAGCGCGCGCGCATGTGGTGCTGGAGGGCGGTAAGCGGCACGAGTTCTTTTTCGGCGCCGCGACGCCGCTGGGCAAGGGCGTGTTCGTTAGGGCAGGCCGCGACGAGCGTGTGCTGGTGGTGTCCGGCGATTTGTGCGGGGCGTTGCCGCGCACAGCCGACGATATCCGCTCGCGTCGTTTGGCCGGTTATACTGAAGGCTCAATCAGTGCCATAGAGATACGCGTGCCGGAGCGGCCGTTCATCAGGCTTTCAAAAGAATCGGGCACTTGGCGGCTGACGCAGCCGGTTGAGGCGCCAGCGTCAGACGCCAAGGTTGAGGCTATGCTCGGGATGCTGGAAAATGCGCGCGTCAGCCGCTTCATATGGCCGACGGTCTCAAATGTAATGGATGTGGCGGAGTCGGAAGCGGCGTTCCGTACACGTCTTGGGGTTTATGGTTTGGGTGATGACACAGGAACCCGTGTGCAACTTCTGCCCGAGCGGCCGGGCGAACCGGTCGTGATAATTTTCGGAACGCCGGTCAAGGAGACGGAAGGGTTCACGTATGTTCTGCTGCACGGCGCCACGGCGATCGGCGCAGTTTCAAACGCGGTGGTCGAGGCGGTGCGGCTTTCGCCCGAGGATTTGCGCGATATGCGTCTGTTTTCCGAGTTGCCTGCAAGGGTAGACAGGCTGCAGGTCTCTTTAGGGGAAGATGAGTTTGTGCTGGCGCAGACTGGGGCGCAGTGGAGATTCGAGACACCCATGTCCGATCTGGCGGATCAGGCGGCGGTCGGGCAGGTGGTCAAAAGCTTGATCAACATCAATGCGGACGAGATTGAAGACAGGGCGGGCGGGGACGAGCGTGATGAGGGCCGAGGAAAGCCGTTAAGCCGTGTTGATGTTGGCGCGGGTGCGCGGTCATGGCGGTTTAGCATCATGCCCGCTGACGCGGAGAACCGGCTTATGAGCGTGGTCTTCACGAACTCTACTCGGGTTTTCCGTGTCGCGGCCAGCAACGTGCCTTCGGCGTTGGTCAGCACGGTCGGCATGCTGGGGCTGCGCGACAAGACGGTGCTGGCACTGCCGGAACGCAGCTTGCGGCGGATAACCTTGAAGAGGGGCAGGGCGCAGGCTGATGTTGTGGAGCGCAGTGGCCCGGACGCGGCGTGGCGCGCGGGCGAGGTTTCACCGGGCAAGGTGGACGCCGCAAGGCTGAGCGCTGTTGTTGCGCTGCTGGAAAAAATCCGTGCCGACCGGGTCGAGAAACTGGGGGTGACTCTGGAGGAGATCGAGGCGTACGGGTTGCGAGACCCGTGGCTGTCATTGAGCGCTGACGTCGATGCGACGGACTCGGTGCGCAAGACGTTGCTGGTGGGCAAAGAGGCCTGGTTCGGCAAGCGTTACGCGATGGTGCGCGGGCTGGACATCCTTTTTGTGTTGTCCCCTGAAACCTTGGGGATATTGAACGGGCATCTGGTGGAAACTGTTCCCTGAAGGGCTTTTCAGGAGCGGCGGCGCTCGTGGGAAGGCGGTATCTTAAGGATGCCGCGGTACTTGGCGATGGTGCGGCGAGCCACGGTAACGCCCTGCCCGGACAGCTTTTCTCCGATCGTCTGGTCAGAGAGCGGGTCGGTCGGATCTTCGGATTCGACCATGCGTTTGATCAAGTCCTGCACCGACCGGTTTGAAAACGAAGTGCCGTCCCTGCCCTTCAAGCCGGGGTTGAAAAAGTATTTCATCTCGAAAACGCCGCGCGGCGTGCGCATGTATTTGTTGGCGACGGTGCGGCTGACAGTGGTCTCGTGAACACCGACTTTGCGGGCGACTTCCGCCATGGTCATCGGGCGCAGCCCCGCGATGCCGCGATTTAAGAATTCGGTCTGGTTGTCGATGATCTCCTGCGCGATCTTACGGATGGTCTCCTGACGCTGGTAGATGCTGCGTATTAGAAAAGCGCCGGCGCGGATTCGCTCGCGAATATATGATTTGGTTTCCGCGTTGACGCTCTTGTCTTCGAGCAGTTTCCGGTAATGCCGGCTGATGTGTATATGCGGCAGATGATCGTTGTCGACCTTGGCCACGTAGCGTCCTTTTTCAAGAGCCACAAAAACTTCGGGTTCGACATATTCGGTTTTCTGGTCGGCAAAGGCGCGGCCCGGGCGCGGGTTCAGGCTTTTGACCAGAGCGACGACATGCTCCAGCTCGTCGCGGTTGAGCGCGAGGGCTTTGCACAGGAACTTCTCGTCATGCGCCGCCAGGCGTTCAAGGTGTTGGTCGATAAGCAGGCGAGCCTCGTCTTCCCAGGGCGAATCCTCGACCATGGCCAACTGCTGCAGGAGACACTCGCGCAAAGTGCGCGCGCCGACCCCGGGAGGGTCGAAAGCCTGAATGACCTTGAGGATGCCGAGAACATGGTTTTCGTCGCGTCCCGATATCATGGTGATGTCCGGCAGGCTCCCGGTGAAATAGCCGTCGTCATTGACGTTGCCGATCAGCATGAGCGCCAACTCGCGGTCCTCCTCGTCGAGGTCGGTCAGCGCGAGTTGCTCCATCAGATGATCCTGCAGTGATTTTTTTTGGCGGATTGAGTCAAACAGGTACTGCCGCCTCTCCTCGGCGTCTTCGCAGGACGGGGCGTTTTCCATGCCTTGCAGGAAATAGTCGCGCCACTCGTCGTCCTGTGCGAGTATGGCATCGACATCCGGGTCGAAATCCAGCCCGTTGTCAGTGGCGTGCTGTTCATCTTTTTCCGGCATGGCCTCCGAGAGGGTGACTTCGGCCGGATTAGAGACGTCCTCGATAGTCGGGTTGACCTCCATTTCCTTGATGATCGCGGCGCGCAGTTCCAGCACCGGCATCTGGAGCATCTCCAGTGACTGCCGTAATTGCGGCGCCAGCGTCATGATCTGGCGCTGCTGCTGACTTAAACTTAATGAAGGCCCTGTCATTTGCTGTCCCGACGGATGCGCGCCGACTTACTGCCAGCATCAATCGTACCATCCGCTTTTCATTTGTTATCATAATGAATGATCCGGTGCGGGGCAAGCGTATGTTGAAAAAAACAACAAGGTTAAATCAAAAGTGTCCCATAGGCCGCTTCGTTTAGCTTTTTAGTCTGTTATATGAAATCGCGGGGATCGGGCAGTCTAAAGCCGGCTTGACCGTCAGGCGGACATAATGATACCATCACAAGCAAGTTTATGGTAATGGATTATGACTGATTAAGTCTGGGAAAGGGAAGCGAAAGGGGCAGAATCATGAAGAGGCGCGATTTTCTGACAGCCACGGCGGTAGCTGGTGTAGGCGCGGTCTGCATAAATAAAACTTCGGCGGCGGAGGCGTGTTGCGTTGCGGACATGCCGAAATTGGCGCCGCCGCCGCAGTCCGCGCAGTTGAATCTGTGCCTGCAATGGGGACGTATACCCGGCGTGGAAATGAACCAGAAGCTTGATTTTCTGGAGGCCAACGGATTCGCGGCGGTTGAGATACCCTCGGGCGACTGGCCGATCAAAAATGGGGAAGTGCTCAAGAATGCTGTCAAGAACCGCAAGCTTTTCATTGCCACGGCCTGCGGCCCGAGCGATTTCTCATATGCCGAGCCCGAGAAGCGCGAGGCCGAGGTGCAGAAGTTTTTGCCGGTCATCGAGGCGCTTGGAGCGATGGGTTCGGTCGGGCTGATCATTTGTCCGGCGCGCAGCAAGCTGAGCGAGCCGGGGCGTTTGAGCGGCAAAGAACTGCGCAAGGATTTTGTGGAGAACACCGGCAAACGTCTGGCTGAGCACGCGGCCAAGCACGGCACGTCGATCGTGCTGGAGCCGCTGCGCCGCAACGAGACGCCGTTTCTGCGGCAGGTGGCGGACGGAGCGAGGATCGCTGCCGATATCGGGCCGGGCGCCACTGTCATGGGCGATTTCTGGCACATGCAGCTTGAGGAGACCAGTTTCATGGGTGCCTTCATCTGCGCGGGCAAGCTGCTGACGCACGTTCACATCGCCGGTCTGAAAGAGCGCATCATTCCGGGCGTGCACGCCGAGGCGGACAACTATGTGGACGGCTTCAAGGGACTTAAACTGCTGGGCTACCGCGGCGCAATAAGTTTCGAGGGCGGCTGGCCCAAAGATCCGGCCAATCCTAAGAAGAATGTTCCGCAGGACGAGCAGATAAGGCTTATCCGCAAAATGGTGGCGTTGCTGCGCGAGCAGTGGGCGATGGCGTGAGAAAGTTTGGTGGTTCATTAGTTGGTGTATTAGTCTTTAGTTAATAATCAGGGAGAAAGAGATGCAAAACCGTAGAGAGTTCATGAAGGGGTCAAGCGTGTTCGCGGCAATGATGGCGGCGGCGCCGAGTATTGTGGTGGGGCAGGGCGCGGCGCGGGTTTTCAAGGTGGGCATGATCGGCGCGGGCTCGCGCTGCAATGGCGCTACCGCGAACCTGATCGAGGCGGCGAAGAGTATCGGCCACGAGATCAAGGTCGTGGCGGTCTGCGATTTCTTCGAGGACAAGGCCAAGGCCGCGGCTAAGAAATTCGGCTGCGACGAAAAAATGGCTTTCAGTACTGCGGCCGGCTATAAGAAGGTTGTCGAATCAGACTGCGAGATTATTGTGACCGCGACGCCGCCGGCCTTCCGCCCGGTGCATGTCGAGGCGGCGATCAAGGCCGGCAAGCATGT
>Ga0172377_10005059_pt1 | contig 13556 bp, 12 predicted proteins | sample Pumphouse3metaG_FD_119749 | JGI IMG/M metagenome (GOLD analysis project Ga0172377, IMG submission 119749) | Leachate microbial communities from a municipal landfill in Southern Ontario, Canada - Pumphouse #3 metaG | ecosystem: Engineered > Solid waste > Landfill > Unclassified | place: Canada... | reverse complement strand
GGGCATCCCCTATATCCCGTCCCTTGTAAGTCTCTGAAGAGAGGTATGTAAGTTCCACCTGCGGGTGTGCGGCAAGGATACGGACAAGTTCCCCGCCGCCGTACCCGGATGCTCCAATAATACCGGCTCTAATCACGTTGATTCTCCCTTACTAACGTAGCCAGCCGGTGCGGAGGCCTGCTTAAGCGGCATACCGACCGGCTGTGTATATACTTAAAGATAAATTATGATACCACAGATGAATTAGGCATAGCAATGAACGTTTTTCCGGGCGGAGGGCGCAGGCTCATCCCCATGTTCATTGGGCCTAATCAATACAGGATGTTAAACAGATTAAATTGCCGATTTGGAGGGCTTCCGGAACATTATCACCTTGCGAACGCCAAAATTGTAAAAAAAGACAAGCCCTATGGATAGAATCTTTGCCAGTATAAGATTCATGTGTATTATATCTACACCCGCATATAGTATAAGCTCCGTAAGCGCCATGGCCCCTATGCCTATAGCAGCAAAGACTGCAAACTCTAACCTTCTGTCTTTAATATTTCTATGGGGAAAGACCCAGGCGATGCTTATACTGTAGCTTACTATAATCCCCACAAGGTAGCCGAATATACCGGCGTACAGGTAGTACATTTTTGCTATCTCGGCAAGGATATACAGGGTGCCGGTGTCGGCCACGGCGGACACTGCGCCGGCCATTCCAAACCTTACCATCTGATGAAAGCCGGAATCCGTAGGGGTTATAAGAGTCTGCAGTCTATCGTCCATATCTACCTCAAGTTAGAGATTTTGGGGCAACTCTGCCAATGAATCTAACACTATTGTAGGCCTGAGCGCGGCGGCATTAGAGATTTCAAGCTGAATCCTGCCCTCCGGGGAGAGGATTTGGGCGGAGGGCGACCCAAAGGCGTTTGCCATTGCAATGTCACTTTCAAGGCTGTCGCCCACCATCAGAATCTCTTTTGGATTAAGCCCGTGCATCTTGCTGAGCATGTTAAGCATAAGAGTATCCGGCTTTCCGGCATAGTAATCCGGCCCCCGCCCTATTGCGCCTTCAACGGCGCCCACTACGGCGGCGCAACCCGGAACCAGCTTTCCATCCTGATAGGGGTATCTTGCATCCCGGTTGCAGGCCACAAATATTGCGCCGTCCAGAAGCGCATCCAGTGCCAGGCAGATTTTGTGGTAGTTTATATGCTTATCCAGCCCAACAACAAGAAACTGGCATGGGGGATTCTCTACAACCTTGGCCCCTATACGCAAAAGTTCTGTGCGCAGCCCATCCATCCCCAGCGGGAATACCGTGGGGGATTCTGTGCGGGCAAGGTTTTTTACAAGTGTGGCGGTGGCGTAGGCGGCGGTGATGACTTCTTCCGGGGCAGCCGGCACACCCATTGATGAAAGCTTCTCTGCCACGGCTTCCCTGGTGTTGCCGGAACTGTTTGTGACAAAGGCTATATCAAGGCCCATGTCCCGCATCCGTTTTATGGCGGCATCGGCGCCGGGGAGCAGCTCCCTGCCCTGGTATACAACCCCGTCAAGATCCAGCGCAATGCACCGGATGCCTGTGGGAATAGTCCTCTTTATGTTGCTGCATACACACACGTTAATATCATCCTTAACTATACACAAGGGTTATTCTATCACAGAGGAGCCTGTATTGGCAATTGGACGGTTTTCGTGGTATTATGTGAGCTAATATAGGGTGCGCACAAAAGTTACGGCCCTGCTGCGGAGCATGAGATGGATATTCATGAACTAAGGGAAGAGATAGACCATATAGACCGCCAGATACTAGACCTATTAAACAAGCGGGCGCGCTGCGCAAAAGAGATAGGCGTTTTTAAGCAGCGCACAAAAAAGACGTTCTTTGCGCCGGAGAGGGAGAAGCAGGTGCTGGCAAGGCTTACCGATGCCAACAAAGGCCCCCTGTCCGATGCATCCATCCGTGCAATATACCGGGAGATAATATCTGCCGCGCGCGCACTTGAAGACCCTATGACCATTGCATACTGGGGGCCTCCCGCCACCAACACCCACATGGCCAGCATAAGAAAGTTCGGCTCATCGTGCAATTTCTCTGCAATGGACACCATACCAGATGTCTTTAATGAGGTAGAAAAGGAACGCGCGCAGTACGGCGTTGTGCCCATAGAAAACTCCACGGAAGGTGTAATAAACCACACGCTGGATACCTTCCTTACATCAAAGCTCAAAATCTGCTCGGAGATATACCTGCCCATTACGCATAACCTGCTCTCTATGGCAGAGGATACGGGGGAGGTAAAACGGGTATATTCCATACCCACGGCCGCCGCACAGTGCCGCATATGGCTGAGAACAAACATGCCGGGAGTAGAGATAATAGACGTTTCAACCACCGCCCGCGGCGCACAGATTTGTGCAGAGGAGCCCCACTCCGCCGCTATTGGAACAGCGCTTGCCAAAGAAGAGTACGGGCTCAACCTGCTGGCCGGGCATATTGAAGATAATCCGCAAAACCGCACACGGTTCCTTGTGGTTGGGGCTAACGAACCGGGGCCAAGCGGGAAGGATAAGACCTCCGTCATGTTCTCCGTGCATCATAAAGCCGGCACGCTCTTTAAGGCGATGAGCGTCTTTGACAAGTATGATATCAACCTTACCATGATAGAATCCCGCCCCACAAAGCTTACGCCGTGGGAGTACGTATTCTTCCTGGATTTTCAGGGGCACGTGAAGGATACCCCCGTGCAGAAGGCCCTTGCGGCTCTTTCTGAATACACGCTCTTCATAAACGTGCTGGGTTCATACCCGGAGGCAGAGTAAAAATAAGAGGCCGGGGTTTTTACGTCCGGCCTCTCTGCAATGCTATTCCTCAACCTCACGCTCTGCCTTTTCTCGAAGAGTGGGTTCTTTTTTTATCACCTTTACCTTTATAATCCGGCGTCCGTCGGTCTTTTCAACTACCAGGTCTGCAGCATCGTAATTAATGGTCTCTCCTTCGTGCGCCGCCCGGCCCAAAAGACCAAACACAAGGCCGCCTATGGTATCAAACTCCTCCTCCGGCAGGGAAAGGTCCATCTGCTCGTTTACATCATCAATGGGCACGCGGGCATCCACCACAGATGTGCATTCGTCCAAAATCTCTATCTTGGGCTCCTCAATATCGTACTCATCCATGATATCGCCCACTATCTCTTCCAGAAGGTCTTCAATGGTGACAAGGCCGGCCGTGCCGCCGTATTCATCTACAACAATGGCCATCTGAATCTTGCTCTCTTTGAACTCTGATAGCAGCTCGTCCACCATTTTGTTCTCCGGTATGACGTATGGCGGATGCATAAGTTCTCTTATGGTAACGTTGCGGCCGTTTTCATGCAGTGCCCGGAGCAGATCCTTTGCGTGCACTATACCTACTATGTTATCTATAGTCTCGTCATAGATGGGGATGCGGGAGTGTCCGGCCTTTGTAATAACCTCCATAAGCTCGTCCACCATAGCATTTACCTCTACGGCGTGCATATCTATCCTGGGCACCATAACCTTGCGAACCACGGTGTCCGTGAACTCAAAGATGGAGTGGATCATCTCCTTCTCCTCTTCTTCCAGCACCCCTTCTTCTTCGCCCGCTTCAACAAGCATCTTCAGTTCCTCTTCCGTAAGTATGGGGGGAGAGAAGCTTGCAGTGCCTCCAAACGGGCGTACAAGTATGTTGCTTGTCCAGGTCATAAGCTTTACCAAAGGCGAGACTATGTAGGAGATAAACATAATAGGCCCGGCAGTTACAAGCGCAATCCGCTCTGCATACTGCAGGGCAAGGCTCTTTGGCGAGATCTCGCCAATCACAAGCGAGGCATAGGCAATAACCAGCGTGATCAGCGCAACCGCTATTCCGGTGGCATTTTCTGCAATCACAGGAATATCCGTGCGTGCAAACCACTCTGCCAGGGGCCGGGCCAAAGTTACGGCACCGGCAGCCGATGCAAAGAATCCGATAAGCGTGACGCCTATCTGTACCGTTGCAAGAAATCGGGTGGGATCTTCAAGCAGCTTCTGCACAGTGAGGGCTCGCGCAACGCCCTCTTCTACAAGTTGCTTGATCCTGGTTCTTCTTACAGAAACAAGCGCCATCTCCGACATGGCAAAGAATCCATTCATGAGAATGAGCACCAGGATAAAAATGATGCTTCCAGGAATCCCTAAAGAGATTACCTGAAGTAGACTGTTTGGGTCACCTTCTGTTGACAACTAAGTCCGCTCCTCCACTATTTATAGTATTTTCAAAAAGCCGGCTGTGTAATGCGGCATAAACCAGTAAACAATAGATGTAAGAAGCACCGCCAGGAGCGCTCCTATTACTACTTCCTGCAGAGTGTGAATCTTTGCCTGCACCCTGCTTTGCGCTATTAAAAGCGCCATCAGAACAGCAAGCACAGCCGCCACGCCATTGTTTGTTACAAGCAGTATGGTGGTTGCCAGAAAAAAACCGGCGGCTGTATGCCCGCTTGCCGCTCCACCTTTAAGCAACCGTCCCTTACTGCTAAGTGCTTTTATTATACCAACTATTATAAGCAATACCACGCCTGTAAATATTGCAAGCTGCAGACTGTATGCATCTGTCGGCGTAGGACGGACGGGTCTGCTCAGGCTGGTATCGCCAATAAAGATCATAAAGGCAATGAGCACGGATGTGGTTGTAGCAATAAGTACTGCTCCCGCAGCGGCATCCTTTGCAAATTTGGCCAGCGGATGGTAGGATTGAGTAACCATATCCACCACCGCTTCTACGGCGGTGTTAAACATCTCTGCCATAAGCACCAGCGCCACGGTGAAGAGGATGATAAGCATATCCCGCTTATCCAAATCCAAAAGCAGAGCGCCAAGAAGCACTATAATAACAGCAATAAAGTGGAATCTCATGTGTTTCTGTGTGCGAAACACATCCAGAATGCCTTCCGCCGCATATTTAAAGCTTTCAAGCGTAGACCTTGCTTTAATCGGCGGGCACATTTGCACCCGATCTTCAACGTCTTCCGCTTGCGCCTTGTTAGAGTTCTCTTTCATTACTTAGCTGCCTTAGAATTTCTTCCTGCCGGCGGTTCATCTCTTCTGCGCCTTCATCTGTAACATCATCATACCCCAGAAGATGCAGAACGCCGTGCACTACCAGCAGATCAATCTCATCCGGCAGAGCCTGTCCGCGCGCATCTGCCTGCCTGTGTGCTGTTGGGATAGAAATTATAACATCTCCCAGAGCCACAGGACAACCGGGAGGGGTGGCAAGGGAAGCATCAAGTTGCGGAAACGATAGAACATCGGTAGGCTTATCAATCCCCCTGTACCGCCGGTTCATATTCTGTATCTCATAATCATCCGTAAGGAGTATGCTCACCTCTGCAGGACGATTAAAACCCTCAAACCGCAGCGTTGTCTTTACCGCTGTCACCAGCCTGTCCGTGTCCACCTTCTCCGGCTGGGAGTTCCTTACCAGCACTTCCGTTTCCAATAGCTATCTTCCCTTCACTTATGCATATCTCCGGGTACTCAATACGGGCATGAAGCATGCTTGTAAGAGTACGGTCAAAAGAAGCCCTTATACGGTTTATATCCTTAAATGTAAGATCGCATTCATCCAGCTGGCCGTCTGCCAGTTTTTCTGCAATTATGGAATCCACCATATTCTCTATCTGGCCCTGCGTAGGCTTTGCAAGCGCCCGGGATGCGGCTTCAACCGCATCAGCAAGCATAAGAATGGCGGATTCCCTGCTCTGAGGCTTTACCCCGTCATACCTGAACTGCTGTTCAAGAACGGATGCGTCACTCTCTGTATTTGTGGCGGCACGGTGGAAGAAATAACGCACCAGGCTGGTGCCGTGATGCTGGCTCATAAGCTCGCATATGACCGGGGGGAGCCCATACTCCCTTGCAAGATCAAGGCCGTCTTTTATGTGCGACCGTATAACCAGGGCTGAGAGCGATGGGTTCAGGCGGTCATGCACGTTTTCTACATGCTGGTTTTCTACAAAGAAGTTGGGCCGTTTTATCTTCCCTAGATCATGATAGTACGATGCAACCCGCACAAGAAGGGCGTCTGCGCCAATCTTTTCTGCCGCCATTGCCGCTATGTTTCCCACAAATATGCTGTGACTATATGTACCCGGCGCTTCCATAAGTAATCGTTTAAAAATAGGATTGTTGGTATCGGAGAGCTCCAGAAGCCGCCTGTGTGTGGTAATGCCAAACGGTTTCTCCATGGCAGATGAGCCCAGCCAGAAGAGCCCTACGGATGCAACGCCGCCAAACACGGCCCATCCGCTCCCCGTTATAAGATCGCCCACAACGTCCCCGCCTATACGCCCTATCAGCCAGACCAGCACAAGATTTGCCGCGCATACGGCGCCGGCTGTACGCATAAGATCTGAGCTGTGTTTTATATTAGAGACGGTGTAGATTGCAACCAGGCTGCTCACAAGCGATGCAAGCGCCCAGCGGAGTTCGTGGTTCATTGCCAGGCCGGTTGTGGTAGAGAGCATGGCAATAACCAGCACCGCCAGGTCTGCACTTAAAAGAGCGGCGGTGAGCATTCCGGCGGTTGCTATCCAGATCATGGTAAAGCAGCCGAACTGCACCCCAGTAAGTTTTAACCCTAAAATGGTGCCCCCAAGTTTTAAGCCTAATACGCTTATCACTACAATAAGAGACAGGAGCATCAGCCTGGGGATTGATTGGTAGATGATGGAATGGTACCTGGCAATGTAGAGTATAACCGTCACAACCACGCCTATAACAAGAAGAGCTATACACAGCGCGGTTATATAATCCATGCGGGGGTTTCTAAGGCCGAGCGCCGTAAACTCGTCTATGTGCCGGGGGGTTACGCGCTCATCCTTGCCTATGATAACATCTCCGGCAATAATCTGGCGGTACTGCGGCGGCACGGATTCCGCCTCTCGGGCACGTGCGGCTTTTGTGGCCTCTGCATCGTAAATTCTATTGGGACGGATTACGCTGCACCCTATCTCAACGGCTGCCTTTGCCACCTTTTTTTTGCCAAGATAGTTTAAAATTCTCTCTTCAAACTCTTCATGAGCCAGGTGGATATCTGATGTATCGTCCCTGATCTCCCTATCCATGGCTTCCTGTGCAAGCTGCTTGGAGTAAGCCTCCACGCTGTCAAACGTCCGGGCATCTGCCAGAAGCAGATCTCTTACGGAGGCGGCGCTTATATCTTCGCTAAGGTTGCGCCGCACATATCTGTCCTTTGCTATAAGCGTGGGGATGCGAACATCGTTCCTTGCCCGACGAAAAATTTCAAAGATGTTGGAGAGCGATGCAGCGGCATCTGCAGAGGCTTTGGGGACAATCCGGTAGACCTTATCGGCGGATGCGGCGGCTTCCTGCCTCATCCTATCGGTCTCCATAGTATCAAGGTACCGGACCGTTCTGTGAGCTACAATCTCTTCCCGGCAGATATCGCCAACCTGCATAGAGACTTTGTCTGGGAGAAGATGCAATGATAAAAGGATAGAGAGTATCAGAACGACGCCGACGCCCATGGATAAACGGAGCCCGTTTGTTCTGCCGGGCGCCGGCTTTTTTTCTGAATCCTTCTTGTGCCCCGCGCGCGCGGGGAGCCGAAGAAAACTAACCATGCTTTGCGGAACTGCTTTGCAGCAGACGTTCGACTATTGCATTTACTGCCTTTCCGTCCGCCCTGCCCCGAACCTTGGGCATAAGGGCGGCCATTACCTTGCCCTTATCCGCCATGGATGAAGCATGCAGTTCCAGTATCACCTCTTGCGCAATGCTTTCTATATCTCCCTCATCAAGCTGTTTTGGGAGATAGTTTGCCAGAATCTCAAGCTCGGCCTTTTCTTTGTCTACAAGATCAGTCCTGCCGGCACGGGCAAACTGTTCTATAGCATCTCGCCGCCGCTTGCTCTCTTTTGCCACTACGTTAAGTACTTCTTCATCAGTAAGCGGCCTGCCATTCGCAATCTCTGTGTTTTTAATCTCACTTTTAAGGAGACGAATGACGGAAACTTTGAGAGTGTCACCGGCCTTCATTGCGGCTTTCATATCGTTTTGGAATTTTTCTATGAGCGACATTTTTATGCCTCTCAGCCTTTCAGCCTAGTAGGAACGCCGGCTGCGTGCAATCTTGCGTTTTCGTGCAGCCTCTGCTTTGCGTTTTTTATCGCTCGGCTTTTCATAGTGCTGGTGCTCTCGGGCCTCACGTAGCGTACCAGCCTGCTCAAGTTCCTTCTTGAACCGCCTGAGCGCGCTATCCAGCGACTCGTTCTGTCGTACCTGAACCTGCGCCAATTAGTGTCACCCCTCTTTGTCTACTGTTTTCTCTACCCTAACCTGCTCAAAAGCGGGCAGAACCAGAACCCCCTATAATAATATGGGCTGCGCAGATGCGCAGCTCATTTACAGGCAGCCCCTTGTCCACGCATATTATACCCATATGCAGTCAGCGTGTCAAGGTAACTTCACTGCGGAAAGGCTTTAAATTCTGTATGTTTTACAAGGGTCGGGCTACCTGATTATAGATATCTGCCGCCGGTGTTTCAGCCGGGCGGCCAGCCCAGCTTGCGTCCGCCCAGCAGGTGGAAGTGAAGGTGGGGAACGCTCTGCCCCGCGTTTTCGCCGGAGTTGGCTACTATACGGAATCCATTGTCTGCAATGCCAAACTGCTCTGCCAGACTGCGGGCAACCAGAAAAATTTCTCCTACAAGGGTTTTATCTTTTTCCGTAAGGGCCATCACCCCGGAGATGTGCGCCTTTGGGATGATAAGAATGTGCACGGGCGCCACGGGGTTTAAGTCCTTAAATGCAATTATCTTATCATCTTCATAGACTGCATCTGTCTTTATCCTGCCGTCTGCAATCTTGCAGAATATGCAGTTTTCCATACTCCTTGCCTCCTTATGTTGTGACATGCCCAAGCGCAATGCCGTCCGGCGATACGCTGTCTATGCACACGCCTGCAAACTTTCCCGCCATAAGCGCGGGAGCATCAAATACCACCCGCACGTAGGTATCTGTAAGCCCGGACCTCTGCCCGTCCGACAAGACCTTGCTCTCTGCCAGAACCTGTACCGTCTCCCCTATCAAAGATTTGGCAAATTTGCATGCGCCTTCTTTTGCAACCCGCATTAAAACCGTGCTGCGGTTCTCTTTCTCTGCGGGGGATACATCATCCCTCATGCGCGCGGCTGCGGTGCCCGGCCTTGGGGAGAACCGGAACACGTGCGCCTTTGAGAATCCAACTTCGCTTACCAGCCTGCGGGTATTTTCAAACGCCTCCTCCGTCTCTCCGGGGAAGCCTGTAATTACGTCTGTGGTGATGGCGATTCCGGGCACCATCGACCTGGCGTTTCGTACAAACGCCTTAAAATCCTGCACCGTGTACGGGCGATTCATTCTTTTAAGAACTTCATCGTCTCCGCTTTGGAGAGGCACATGCAGGTGGCGGCAAACCTTTGTATTGCCGGACATAAACGGCAGCAGGGAGACAGGCACATCCGTAATCTCTATGGAACTAAGCCTTATACGCTCTATGCCGCCCACCCAGGTGAGCGCGCGCACCAGGTCTGCCAGGTCCGCCCCCTGGTTCTCATAGCGCCCCAGCCGGATTCCCGTAAGCACTACTTCCTTATACCCGCGTGAAGCCAGGTCTTCCGCCTCTGTCACAATCTCCGCAAAGGGCCTGCTCCACATGCTTGGCCTTGCAAGCGGAACGGCACAGTATGCGCAAAACTGGTTACAGCCATCCTGAACCTTTATAAGCGCCCTGGTACGCCCAAGTTTGCCGGAGACCGGCTCGTAGACGGGCACGCGCGGCGCATCCTGCTCCGTCCAGCCAAGCAGATTGCATACCTTCTCCACAAGGAGCTGCTTGTCTTTGTTGCCGAGTACCAGCGATACTCCCGTAACGGCAGATGCATCGCTGGGCGAAGTCTCTGCATAGCAGCCGGTTAGAACTACCCTGGCGGCAGGGTTCCGGTTTGCCGCCGAGCGAACCGCCTGCCGGGATTTGGCATCTGCAGTAACTGTTACCGTACAGGAGTTGATAATATATACATCGGCCGCCTCTGTAAACGAAACTATATCAAAGCCTTTTAATTTAAACTCTTCGGCTATTTTTTGTGTTTCGTACTGGTTTACTTTGCATCCCAGCGTATAAAGACCCACTCTGGGCATAAATATTCTCCATCTTCCTGAACCAAATCAGGGGAAAGTTACGGTTTCCGGTTATTTTTCTTAATAAATATTCCTTTTACGGCATTCCAAAAGGATTTATGCCTGGGCGGCTCTTTTACTTCTATAGTCTCTGGATGCAGAGAGGGCTGTTCTACAACTATGGCAACTTCGCCCGGCTTTACCCAGCCCAGCCTTCTTGCCTCTACTTCCCGGCCGCTATCCGTCTTAAGAAACTCTATATTTTGCTTTAAGGCCCGGTTTTGCTCCTCTTCTGCCTTAATCTGCCTCTTTGTTTCTGCAATCTCTTTTGCTTCGCCATGAGAGATTCTGTAGGGACGCGAAAGCTTATCCAGAAACATGTATCCGCCCCCCGCAACAAGGCAGATTACAAGCAGCTTTGATACTATTCGCCGGAATTTACCGGGCCGTCCCGCACTCTTTGGTCTGCGCCTGATTTTAGACTGTCCGCCCATGTTTTGGCTCCTGTTTCCCTTTTATATTAAGTGGTTATCGCCTGCCCAACCACCTGGACTTTTATAAGGTTTGTTCTGCCCGGCACCCCGGCGGGAACACCGGCCGTAAGCACCACAATATCTCCATCGTGAACAAGCTTTGCCCGCTTTGCACCTTCCACGGCTTCTTCAAGCATATCATCCGTGTTGCGGGTCTGGGCTACAACCACCGGGTAGATTCCCCAGGAGAGCGCAAGCTGCCTGTAGGTGGCCCTTGTGGTTGCCGCCGCAATAATAGGTGTCTCCGGGCGATACTTGGACACGGCCCTTGCCGTTGCCCCGGATGATGTGGGCGTAATTATTGCCTTTGCCTGCAGGTCTATGGCTATGTCTACCGTCCCCTGGGCTATGGCATCCGTCACAGACTTCTCAGCCCCGTGCGTTTGCTGCTTTGTAACGTGCCTGTGATTAAGGGATATCTCTGCCTGAACCGCAATTTTAGACATTGTGGTTACAGTATCTACGGGAAATTCCCCTATGGCCGTCTCCCCGGAGAGCATAACTGCATCCGTACCGTCCAAAATGGCGTTTGCCACATCTGTTACCTCTGCCCTGGTAGGCCTGCGGTTCCCAATCATAGATTCAAGCATCTGCGTGGCCGTAATTACGGGTTTGCCAGCCAGGTTGCATTTTTTTATTATGGATTTCTGTACCGCCGGAACCCGCTCCAGCGGAATTTCTACGCCAAGATCGCCCCTTGCAACCATTATGCCGTCTGCCGCCTCTATAATGGAATCTATATCTGAGACGGCCTCGCTCTTCTCTATTTTGGCAATCAGGCGGGTAGATTTGCCAGAGGATGCAATCTTGCTGCGCACGGGATCAAGATCTGCAGCGCAGCGCACAAAGGAGGCCGCCACCCAGTCAACATCGTACTTTAGCCCAAAATCAAGCGCGGCAAGGTCTTTTTCTGTAACCGATGGCACGGATATCTTTGCGCCGGGCATATTAACGCCCTTCCGGCCCCCTATCATGCCGCCCACTATTACCTTTGTTATAATATCTGTATCTGTTGCAGATTCCACCCTAAACTCAAGCTGTCCGTCTGCAACAAATATCTGCTGGCCGGGTGCAGCCTGCGCCACAAGTTCCGGGTATGGGAGGTTAATCTCTTCTGCATCTCCGGGGACGCTGCGAGTGGTAAAGACAAAAGTCCTGCCCTGCTGAAGCTCTACCATCCCCTGCATGTCTCCGGTTCTAATCTTGGGGCCCGGCAAATCTTGCAGAATGGCTATGGGTTTGCCAAGTTCTGCCTCAATCTTTCTGATTGCCTCTATTCTTTGCGCATGTTCTTCCATAGCGCCGTGAGAGAAGTTCAATCTGGCAACATTCATGCCGGCAATAACAAGCTTCCGCAGCATTTCTGCAGATTCTGAGGACGGACCTATTGTGCAAACTATTTTTGTGCGTTTCATGCAAAGACCTCTTTCGGGATGGTTTGCCTATATAATTCTATTAGAATGGAGTGCTCTAGTCAAACTGATTTAATTCACAGCGGCAGAGCTATGCGACAAACTCCTGCCGCTTGAAGATATTGGGCCGGATACATTATGAAAAAGGGAGCCGCCGAAGCAGCCCCCCTTTAGTTACCTTTATCCGTTTTACATGCCGTTAGGGCTTGCGAATGTTGTAGAATGCATCTATTCCACGGAATATGGAATCTTCGCCCAGTTCTTCTTCTATGCGGATGAGCTGGTTGTACTTGGCAACGCGGTCTGTTCTGGAAGGCGCGCCCGTCTTTATCTGTCCTGCATTCATTGCAACCGCAATATCTGCAATGGTGGTGTCTTCCGTCTCGCCGGAGCGATGGGAGACTACCGCGGTGTAGTTATACCGCTTTGCAAGTTCCATGGCGTTAAGCGTCTCTGTAAGCGTTCCCACCTGGTTCACTTTTATAAGAATAGAGTTTGCGGTATCCTTCCTTATGCCTTCTTCAAGGCGGCTCACCTGGGTTACAAACAAGTCGTCGCCCACAAGCTGAACCTTCTTGCCAATCTTGTCTGTAAGTATCTTCCAGCCTTCCCAGTCATCTTCCGCCATACCGTCTTCAATGGAGATGATGGGGTACTTCTCCACCCACTCTGCGTAGAAGTTTGCCATCTCTTCGCTTGTGAGCGTACGGCCTTCCCCTGCAAGAACGTACTTGCCGTCCTTAAAGAGTTCGCTTGCGGCGGGGTCAAGGGCAATGCATATATCTTCGCCCGGCTTGTAACCGGCGGCCTGTATTGCTTCTATAATGGATTCTACCGCCTCTGCGTTGGAGCGGAGGTTGGGAGCAAAACCGCCTTCATCGCCTACAGAGGTGTTCATCCCCTTCTTCTTAAGGACTTTTCTTAGGTTGTGGAACACTTCTGCGCCCATGCGCACAGCCTCTGCAAAGCAGCAGGCGCCTACGGGCATGCACATAAACTCTTGCAGGTCTACGTTGTTATCTGCATGTGCGCCGCCGTTTAGAATATTCATCATGGGTACCGGCAGCTCTTTTGCGTTTGTGCCGCCTATGTATCTGTAAAGCGGAAGGCCCTGGGAGACTGCCGCGGCCTTTGCCACTGCAAGGGAGACACCCAGGATTGCGTTTGCGCCGAACCTGCTCTTATTGGGGGTGCCGTCAAGCTCTATCATCAGGTTGTCTATACCTACCTGATCTATTGCATCCAGGTCTATAATCTCTGGGGCAATCTCTTCATTTACGTTGTCCACGGCCTTGAGCGTACCCTTGCCAAGGTAGCGGCTGTTATCGCCGTCGCGCAGCTCTATAGCCTCATGCACGCCGGTAGATGCGCCGGACGGAACCGCCGCCCTGCCCATGCTTCCATCTGCAAGGTAGACCTCTACCTCAACCGTGGGATT
>Ga0172377_10005058_pt1 | contig 13557 bp, 3 predicted proteins | sample Pumphouse3metaG_FD_119749 | JGI IMG/M metagenome (GOLD analysis project Ga0172377, IMG submission 119749) | Leachate microbial communities from a municipal landfill in Southern Ontario, Canada - Pumphouse #3 metaG | ecosystem: Engineered > Solid waste > Landfill > Unclassified | place: Canada... | reverse complement strand
TGATGGTGATATCATTAATCACTTAAAGGAATCATTTAGTCCGGTTGATTTAAGTGAACACATGAACGATTCGATATTCGATATTGTCAGAGATTCTGTTATGGCTGATGTTAATGGCAAAGTTTATGGTGGAAAATCACAAGAGATTATAGCCAATCTTGATACAATAAAGCAAAAATTTAATCAAATAGCTGCGGAGAGTGATGAAAAAAAAGGGACTTGGGGATTGCAATCACCCGGCCATCTTAATTACAACTCTGGCTTGTATAGTACCATGCGACCTGTTTACGGTCAGCAAAACAATGGGATGTTATTTAGTCCCGACATGTTTACAATTAATGATAGTAATTCTAAGATTTATAACAAAGCGCCAATTATGTCATCACTTGAATATACAGCAAAAACCGCATTAGCTGAAAAGTATGACCCATTTGGTGACGGTGGATATAGCAAACAAGAGCGAATATTTATGGCCCGTTACAAGCAAATGAGTGATTACGAACTACAAGTCAAATATCTGAATATGGATAAAGATTCTGTCAAAATTGCAAAAGAACTCGACATTCAAGAAGATGTCTATCGACAAGGGCTTGATTATATTCGAAAAGATTTATTATCTCTTAATGAAGGATAGCTTTTCCATTCTCCAGAATTAAATACCCAAGGTTTATTTACATCTATTGAAGCTGAAAAAATTGTCTTTGATGCAGAAAGATTAGATAGAGGCGGTACCTATAAAATACTAAATAAACTTATCGATAAAGAAATTAAGTATGGCGATGTCATCGGTAAGACATTAAATAACAACTATATTTATCACAATGGTTCAACCGCTATTTTAACCGAAGAAAATGTTGCTGAACTAATAACTGAAAATGCGATGACCCATTATATTCCAGTGGCTGCGCCAATTCGAGATGTAAAGTTAATGCTCAATGGAGCTGAAAAAGGAACGTCTCATAGTATCGACATTGAAAATTTTCAAAAACATACAGGTATTAAGTCCAAAGAAGAAGCTTTTGAAGTAGCTAATAAGTTATTCAAGTATGTCTCTGATGGAGCGGCAGTAATTGGAAATCTTAGTGTTATTAAGCATAGTGGTAATATGTCATCCGATACGATATCAAATACCATTTTTACTGAACATATGTTTTCAGAAAAAGGACAAGTTCTTGAAAATTCGCTTAATCAATTAATCAAAGCGGATACTGATAATGTCTTTTCTGGAGTAACTGAGTTTAGGTTCGAAGATGGCCGAATGATTGCATACGGAAAACAAAACGAAAACGGCATAACCATTTCTCATGGTAAATTGGATAACGCTGCTGAAGTTTACGACCTCTTGTTAGAAAAGATAACAAATAATTCAATTGGCGATGAGGCAACGAATAAAGAAATTATCAAAAGTCTTAAATACATGAACGACCATGACATGGCTTACGTCCGGATACAACGACAGCCACAGAGCGAACACATGGCTAAAAAACTCAATATTGACCAACGAACCGAACAAGGAATAAGAGGCCGCTCCAAAAGAGAAGACAATTATTTTAGCGACACTCCTGAAGTAAGAAAGCGGCTTAAAAAAGATTATCAAAATGCTGACACTCTTTTGATTTCAAATGGAATTGCTGATGGCGTGAATGGTAGAGTCGAAGTAACAACAAAATCAGATGGTTCGCCTTTATATATCGGACGTTCATGGGACGACCTACTAATGGATGATATCAAACAGGATGCTCGCTCCTTTGATGGAAAAATCAAAGGATTATTAAGAACCGATACCGGGTCATCCAATCAACACATCATTGAAGATGTTGTTAACCATGTCAATGTAAACCAGTCCGGTCAAAAAATTCAATTGAATAAGAAAAATGCCATGTTAGAGAGAAGTATTGCTGGCATCATCGAAGCGACTAATTATGCTTATGATAACAGTATAAAACTCGATAAAGACAAAAAAGAAATACTTGATAACATTGTGCATGTTGATTTTGAAAATATTAAAAAGTTTAGCAATCATAAGAACGTTACCGCCGACGTTTTAATCGATACATTATTCTTTAAAGAAGGAACGCCTTCAGAAACACTGACTCGAATTGCAGAAGACCAAGGGGTTGAGCTTAAATATTCAAAAAGTATCAAAGTTGATTTAAATGGCCTTTCTTTTAAGCATGATAAGCGAGACTATACAAATATTTTAATCCCTGTCCAGAATATTACGGTCATGAATGGTGACACTTCTTTATTCCAAGAGCAACAAAGAAAAACCAGAAACTTTCTTAGAGGTTATATGGAATTAATCAACGAGCCCGGGGAGCGTTCTAGTGATACTATCGCTGAGGAATTAAAAACAAAATATGTAAATTATATGACAGAACTAACCGAACAATTAAACCCAATGAAAAAAGACACGGATTTAACTAAAGCTTTTAATAAAACTGCTTTACCAAATTCTTCTGGGTTTCTTGCTCAAGATGAAATTCCAGCTCTCGTCAGCGAAATGATAGACGATGATATGCAATCCCATATGGCCGAAAAGAAACGTCTTGAAAAAGAACTGGCCAATTCAAAAGGAACAATAAATCAAAAAACAGTCAAAGCTCTCGATAAAGAACATGAATACATCGATAATCGACTAAAAGATATCTCAACAAGAATCAAAGATGGAATCGAAAAACCAATGAGTTTCGTCTCGCTCGAAGCCACTAATTTTTCAAAACTAGCAACTGTTAAAATTAACAATAAAGAATATTATGGCTATACAGCAGCGCTAAGTAAAGAAGGCTTTAAAGCCAGTGGACTTGATTTTGGCATCAATGGTTTACAACTTATCGATGACCTTGAACAAGCCAATGAAAATGGCAAGACAACTTTTGCTGGGATTGATAAGTTAGACTATGGAACACATAAGACAGCCATTGTTAAAAAACTTAATGCTCTTAATATTAACGGCCTAGATGTCGACGAAACAAAGAAATTAATGCCGCAGCTTGAAGAATACTTTTTAAATTATTACAAAGAAGACCTTAAAACTCAAGACTTTAAAATAGATACCCGGGCTATCAATAACGCCATTGAAAATAAAGACCTTAATAAAATCTTTGGTGCTTTCGAAGGGGTCACTGAAGAATACTTACAAAAAGAAGGAATGTTTGGAATCCTACACCGATTCCCCTCAATTCAACCGCAACCAACCGCTAAATTCTTTTATGATTCCACCATGGATGGTGGTGGTTTACAAATGAGAATGTTCAGCCCACTTGCTTCAGCTACAACCAATGTCGATTTCGATGGAGATAACACGTATGAAGCGTTTCGGTTAAATAGCTCCGTCTTATTAAGAGAGACCGACGATGCTTATCATTATAGTGCTAAATCTTACGAGGATGGCGCTAAAGGCTTTAATCAATTAATGGCTGAAGTCATCTTAGATGGCGATGCTCTCAAGAGCGACAACGTCACTTTCGGACGACAACAGACTGCTAATATGTTAGAGACATTTAGAAAGCCAGCTTATGAAAAAGCAGTTATCGATTTTGCAAGTAATAATAATTACGATTATACGGATTTGACAAAGGCACAGGAATTTGCCGCTAATCAATCAGACGAAGTATTAGGAGCCTTCCGTCAGGCTAAGCTCGATACCCTCACCGACGAACAATTAATTATTGCTTCAACGACTCCATCAACAAGAAAGATAAACATCGGAAGTATCTCAACCCCTAACTTCAAAATCCGAGAAGTCATTAATCAAATTACGAATGGACCGCAAGAAAAAGAACTAGGGTCACAAATGAGAGTCTGGTCAGAAGCTCTGGCAAATATGAATACAAAATCAGGCGGACTACTGGCTGTCGTCGAACAAAAAGGTATCGATGTTAAACATATTGTTGATGCCATGAATACCGCTCAAACTGTGAAATGGGCAACCGGTACAGCAAAACTATTCGGTGCAAAAATACCGACAATAGAAAATAATATCTCAGCTATGAATGATTTGTTGGCTGCCTCAAATGGAGCTTTATTCAAAACTGATAAGGCCGACTTAGATAAAATGGCCAGAACAATTGTTAATACCAGTTTTGTTGATTTCCAAAAACAAATAGCCGAATCGACAAATCCGGCAGACATCGCTCGACTTAAAAATATGATGGCCTTTCGAGGCCTGCTTGAATTTCAAAACGTCAAAGGTTTTAATGAAGCATGGCAAAGTAGCTTGTTGTCCGGAACCTTTGGTGAAGGTGTCTATAATCACTTTCAAAAGTATTACCAGAATTATGATAAACCAGAATTTACTTCTAAATTCCGAGGAACGGTTCTTCAAGGAATTACCGATAATCTAAAAGATTATACCAGTGGAGAGCGCATCAAGTTCAAAAAAGATGTATTATACTTTAATGCAGGAACAATTGGCGGCATTCCGGACACTGAAGGGTTCGATAAAGGATTACAGGATACCGCTTTTGTCTATAAAGGTAAAGGTCAATTTGCAAGTTTTAATTTAAATACACATCAAGTCAGTAAAGAATTATTTACACTAAAGGGAACCCCTAAAGAAATAAACGAAAAAGGAGCCCGGGTCTTTAACTCAGACGTTCATGTAAATCTTACGGACTTCATCGAAAACGAAGAAATTCAAATCGCCACAAAAGCAAATTTAGCTACCGATAAGTTTAGAAACTTATTAAATGATATGGTTCTTGATGGTAATAAAATTAATAAAGAATTTAACATGGGATATATTGACTTTGCAAAAGCGTCAGGTTGGGACAATCTCAAACAAATAATATTCGGCAGAAAAGAATTGACAGATATGGGGAAACTGTTTGTCAGTAAAGAAAAAACTCCGGAACAAGTTCTTTCGAATGTTAATGATTATGTTAAAGCTTATGATTTGCATCAGTCACAATCTGGCAAAAACAATGACTCAGGAGCTGATTTAATTCGAAAACTGAATCAGGAAATTGCCGAAGACCGAAGACGAAAAACACCAAAGACCGAATCTTACGACGATTACTTTAAAGAAAGATTATTAAGAGCAGATGCTTTTGGGTCAGAGTCTGTTATGAATCGCTTTGTTGAAGCTGCAAAAGAACTTGAGGGGTTTAATGACCATGAACGTCTCAAATATAAAGAATCGATAAGCTTTTTAAATGATAACCTTTATGATATAATCAAGGAACAAAAGAAACTTTCAGATTCATTTGACAACCGACAACTAGACTTTAATGAATTCTCTGGTAAAGAAAAGTCTTTACAAGAATCGGCAAGTCAGGAATTCGATATGGCGATTAAACCATTAAAAGAATTATTAATTAATGGTCCAAAAGTTCAAGAAAAAACAATAAAGAACCTTAACAAAAGCAACGATAAAACAGTCAGTCAAGCTCAAAAAAGAGTATATGATTTGTTTAAAGACGAAAAACAAATGAGCTATTTTTTCCAATGGAATAAACCAAATAACGACTCCCGAGTTGGATTTGGTAAATACATGGGAATATCTTTCAGAAACCTTTCTGAAGACGATATTAAGATAATCAAAAAAGACGCTTTCAGAGCTAAAGAAGAATTAACTAAAGTTTCAGATTCTGCCATTACTTCAACGAAAGAATTTAAATTAAAGTATCATGCAGTGAGCGAAACACTTCAGGCTTTGAAAAGTTATACGCCAGATGTGAAACGACCGGATAGTGGATTGATTACTGGCAATACTTCAGATACTGTAAACCGCATCATAAAAAACAATGAAAAAACAGCTAATGATGCAGTAATAAAACTTGAAAAACTAACTCGTCAGGCTAATAAAAAAGCCAAAAATAATACGACCCGCAAAACCATTACCAATTCAGTTTTTGATTCCATTAAAGATATAGACACAAAAACACTTAAAGGGGTCGGCATAGTAGTTGGTGCGATGGCTGCTCTTGGAATTGCCAATAACTTACTTCATCAAGAGAGAACGGACTCACCATTAAAACCAGCTAGAAAAAAAGATGGCAATACTAAGCCAAATATGTGGGATAAATTTACTGATGGCCCACAAATTAAATATAAACAAGACCAGCTCCAACAAGTTGAACAGCAACAACGAGCCTTAAAAAAGGATTTAAGTGATTATGGCGTAAATGATGAACAAGAAATGACGCAACAAGCGCCAAGTAGCCCCATAACAACGCCAACTGTTTATCATGACCGACAAAGCGGACTTAATTTCAAAGTAAGCGCCAAAACAAAAAGTAAAATCAGTGACGCAAACAACGCCAAGTTAATAAAAATGGCGGGCGGCGGAAACGCTGCCATTCAAAGTCAAGCAGATACAAGTGGTGTAACCGATAATTGGCTTGCTAATAAATTTGCAGAACTAGTATAAAACAAGGAGGACGTATGGCACAAGGTTATAATGCATCACCACTTATCAATATTGATAGTAATGAAACAGGTCTTGCAATGTTGGACAAGCTTTCCAGAATAAAAGATGGAAGGCGAGTTCAGCCGCTTGACCCGGCAGAGAACATAAGATACAAACATAGATATCTATATGATAGCTATAATCTTCAAATTGGTGACACTTATTTTATGATACCTCCTGAATTTATTATGGTCACATCAGAAGCAACATCTCAATCTATTGTGACATTACGACAGGAGAATTCTCAAAAATCAAAATCAGGTTATCATCGACGAACCATTTTAGTTGACCTCGTTTTTAATGGAGTCGACCAAATCAATGGATATAAAGTCGAAGGTCCAGAAGGGTTTTATTACGTGGACGGACTTCGTCAGTTATTGGCGCAATTCAAATGCACTCCATTCTTACCAATAATAAATGAAACGATTAATGGTCTCTATGGTATTTTTACAGTTGTCTTGCAGGCCATTACTATTCGAACCGAACCCGGATTCCCAGATATGCTGGTTGCTCAGATAACATTGCAAGAAATAGAAATGTTTCCATATATTGAAATGCCAAATGTTGCCTTTCGATATATGATTGACTGGGATTTGTTTCGGTTTTATTATCAAAAACTTTTAACCGAAGACCACGAATATAGAAAACTACAAAGTATTCCCGGAAATAAAGAACTTAATCGATTCAAACTTAGCATCTTAAAAACCGAAGTTTTTTCAGGAGATAATGTAAATCAAGACAGTCTTCTAACATCGATTTGTGATAATGCAAATTATAAAGTATGGATTGATAGTGATGAATCAGATGTTGTTATTGCCGGATTTCAATGCCAATACTCTAATTTACTTACAAATATTCAACTCTCCGATACCGGCACACCCACTGTTCAATTCATGGGTGGCATGGATACTATCTACAATATTACTTTCGAGACAACTGATTACAGCGTCGTTCAGTCTATTGAACAATGTCAAATCTCAAACGATGTTATGACACGAGATAATATCAAATTACATTCCGTTGGGTTTGTTAAACTAGAATCTGAACTTGTCGAGTTTACCGGTTCATTATTTGTTATGATTGATAATGTTTCAACAAATACCGTTCCCGGGTTTGCAGACCTATATAGCGTTCAAATTAGTTGTATTGCTTACGATGTTGCACAAACTCAACGAGAAGATTTAAGTGGCTTTCTGCCATTCGATTGTGACCGGTGTGAAAATAGTTTTACGCCAGACCATACTCACCCAGAACAAGCCATAGAACAAAATGATAACGGTTTGCTTACTAAAATTAAACAAGATAATTATGCAGAATGGAAACTCCGAACTACGATGGAAGTTTATCCGGATATGCATCTACCAACTTACAGTGAAGTCAATGACTTTATTGCAAAGTGTAAATCGTTTCGTACCAGTAAAGGACTGAAGGATTTACCCTATAATGACTATCCGACAACGCCTACAAATATGCTGTACGGAAATAATCCAAATAATGCGATTGCCGTTCCAATGAATGGTGGAATTGCAAACGCAGGTGATATTGACAGAAGCTCGCTTGAATACAATATTTTTGTTGACCCGGACTTTTATGTCTTTTATCCAGCTTCTTACGGTTCGTTTGAACATGAAGCAAAAGAAGCTGGTGAAGAATATTATAATACATATAAACCCAAACAAAGAAAAAGCTATACTAAGATAAAGAAGTACACCACATGGCCCGATGAAGACGGGAACTCAGCAGCGGGTGGAGGAAGTGCTGGCGGGTCAGGTATGGTTGAACAATTTATTAGTACAGCCAGAAGTATGATTGGTCATAGTTATGTCCTTGGAACAGAAGGAGAAAATAGTGATGCCGCCGGCTTAACCTTTGACTGCACCGGTCTTGTCCAATATTGTCTAAAAGCTGTCGGTGCTCAGCCAGCTGATGACCCACCTTGGAATGTGCCGACATTATGTTCGCGAAGTGATTTATTTGATGAAGTGCCGTGGGACCAAATGCAACGGGGTGATTGTATAACAACCGGAAATCAAGACCATGTTGTTATTTACGAAGGAAATAATACAATCGTCCACGCTTCGACCGAGGCTCCATTTCCTGATGGGGGAGTTAAAGAAAGTAATTTGTATTTTTCCGGAGGACAGGTTTGGCGAGCAAAAGCTTTTTCGGCCTCTTCTGCTGGAGATGGTTCTATTACAGGCACAACAGGAAACTCAACCAAAGAAAAGATTTGGAATTTCTTAAAACAAAAAGGATGCAGTGATTTTACCGCTTCCGGGATTCTAGGAAACCTTGAAAAAGAAAGCGAAACCTTTAACGTAACAGATAATGAAAAAGGTTATGATGAACCAACTAATGGCTCTGGTTATGGGATTGTACAATGGACTTTCACGGATAGACAAGGTCCACTTATGAACTGGACCGCTGAAAACGGACTCGATTACCACACCTTAGAAGGTCAGCTTAATTTCATGTGGTATGAGATGAATAATAATTATGGCGGTATGATGCCAGAACTATTGGGTGCTACGTCTACAGATGAAGCTACTATGACTTTTCATGATAATTATGAAGGTTCTGGTGATGGTGAAGAGGGATTGCAAAAAAGAAGAGATTTTGCTGCAAGAACCTATAACGAATTTTCCGGAAAATCTGCCTCAGCCGCAACTGTTAATACTGGAGGTAACGCAAGCTCAAAAGGAACAAAAAGCAATTATAATTTAACGAACAGTGAATTTAAATCTATTTGTAGAACTGTTATGGCGGAAACAAAAGGAGAACCCGCTATTGCTGAAAAGGCAATGGCTCAAGTTATTTATGATAGATTAACACATCCACAAAAGAAATTCGGAGGTCTTTCAAATATCCTAACAGGCGCTGACCAATTCAGTAAAAAATATCCGGCAGCTCTTAACTCAACCGTTGAAGACTACGTTAAACAAGTCTTCTGTCTGGGTAATAAAAACTGGCAAAACGCTCAAGCTTGGTATTTTTTAACTCCAGCAGATGACAACGCAACTTTCCAAAATCGTGATGAAAACTATGACAGACTAGGTAATGTTGGTCGACATACTTATTGGGGTAAAAACCAAAGAGGGTCTGGTGCCAGATATACGATTGATGATAAAAAAATTGGAGCTTCTGGAAATGAAATCGTTCAAGAAACTAAAGTCACCCATGAAGCTGTTAATATTACAAACGCTGATAAATTTGGACTCCCCGTTATTGTTTCAACTGATGCGATTCGTTATGATGACACCACCCCTGTATTTTGGGGAAACTTTGGGAAAAAAGATTTAGCAGTAGGAACATTAAATAACGGTGAAAATATCTTTAATAGCTCATTCTGTGATGAATATCAATACTCAGCCAGAGGTAAATTAGTGAGAGCTTTTCCCGCTTATTTATTTTGTATCTTGGATGATAACTCCGCATGGTTTGACGGAAAGAAACTTTGGACAAATTATTACGCTTATCGGTCTCTTGTTGATATTCAGTGTCATGAAACAAATGATATGCCAACTGCAACTGCAACGGTTGTTATTACCAATTCTTATCACAATTTAGACCGAACTCAAAGCGGATTAGGGCAATACAGTTTAAAGAACGATGCCAATGGTAACTTAATCATGCCGGATGCGGATGGTTACAGTAAACTTCAACAAGGATGGTATAAAATGACTGGAATGATGCCGTCATTTGGGCCAAGATTAACCAATAAACTAATCGAATTGCATCAGATAATTTATACTCAAGCCATGCTTCGAGAAGGAGCAAGGGTTCATATCCGAATGGGATATGGTTCAGACCCATTAAGTTTAGCTCCCGTTATTAACGGCACAGTTAGCGATGTCCAGTTAGGCGACCAGATTGCCATTGTCGTCACTTCTGATGGTTGTGAATTAATTCAACATATTACTTCAACCAATGAGAAAGATACAAATAGTGGCATCTTTGGATTATTTGGATTAGGAGAAGAGCAGGAATCCAGTAATATCATTGCTACGATTATGACAGCTCGACAATCATGGTTTTCGCATTTAATGAATTCAACGTTTGAAGGGTCTAAATACAGTATCGAACATTTCGGTTTATACTCTCAAGCTTCTATTACCAGTAAATGGAATAATATTACGATTGGCGATGCATGGAACGGCGTACAAGAACAATATGATATCTTAAAAAACGTCTATAAAGCAAATTATTTAAAAGAACATTATATTTATTCAAGTCTTTTCGGGATAGACGGCGAACAAAATATTGTTTTTAATCAATATAATATGACACCATGGGATGTCTTTCAATTGTGTACTCAGCAGGTTCCTGAATATATTTTAAAAGTATCTAATCATCAATTTGATTCAAGGCTATATTTTGGTTTGCCTTTCTGGATGGAAAAATATAGATACGATTATTTAAGCGATAAAGTCTATGAAGAATGTAAAGCTTCTACTCAAGTTCATTTACTTGATTCAATGACTAATATCATCGATAACCAAATAAAAGTAACATCGAAATTCAGCAATACTAATATCAAATGCATGTATCAGCTAGGAAAGTCTGTTAAATCAACAGCCGTCATCCATAGTGACGATTCAATCGACTTTTCTAAACAAAAAACAATCGTTATGGATACCCCAATCGTTCAAGATAATCTTGGGCCGGATGCTTTGTATGAGTTATTTCAATATAAGATAGGGCGTGACTCTGCCAGGCGAGTTGGTATTTCGAATCTTTTATATGGTTGGGAACAACAATATCAAGGTCAAGTGCTATTACTTGGAGCTCCCGGTATTAAAGCTAATGACCGAATTTTAATCAATGATACTTTTATTAAATTAAATGGTATTGCCAGTGTCAGAGAAGTTATTCATAGTTTTAATACCAATACTGGATATACGACTTCAGTTACACCGGGAATGATAGCCATGTGTACCGATGAAAATTCCGGCATGGTCGAAACTAATGGAAATTACTTAATGATTCTCAATTGTTTTGCAAGTTATATGAATTCCCGAAGACAAATCCGAGTCAACTATGAACAAAACCTAAGTTTATTTGCAAATCTTGAAACCATTAATGAAAAAATACTGGCAGCCGAAGATTATAATGCTGAAGTAACGGGTTGGAAATTTGCAAATATGGTATTGACTGGCGGAAATATTTGGAATAGTGGTCGGATTACTTTAAGAATGGCAAAAAGCCTTAAAAGTTATGAAACCCTTGGTAAACTAGGTAAAGGATTCTTAACAGAATACCACGCCGCTATGACTGGTTTAAAAGTAGTAAAAGGCATAAAGAACGGAGCGAATATTTATAAAGGGATTAAATTAGCCATTATCGCTGTTGCCGGGGTTCCAACTGGAGGAATTGGCTCTGTTGCCGCCGCTATGCTCTTTATTGCCATCGACATGATACTAGGAGCTGTCATTGAATGGTTTAGTAATAAAAATGTTTGTGTCTTGTTGCCATTATGGTGGGACGGTTATCCTTTTGTAGCCGGAGTTAAAGATGGTGAAAAAATATTACTGATGGATAACAACGCAACTGCTACAGACGAGAATACCCGAGCCGACGCAACAGACAAAGTAGATAACAGTGTCTTCATTCCAGAAACAGGAGAATATGGCCCAGCAGGTGGTTCTACTTATACAGGAACTAATTATTTTGGACCAGATGACTTTAAATGCGAAGACGGTTGTAATACTGGTGATGTTAAACAAGAATTAAAAGATAAAATGAATCAAGTCCGAGAAATATTAGGCGTTGATTTAGTCATCACTAGTGGATATCGTTGTCCTGATGTCAATGCCGCTGTCGGTGGTGTTCCGGATAGTTTACATATGAGCGGGGAAGCCTGCGATGTTCAAGCGGCAGACCGGTCAACAGATTTTCTTGACAAAATGGCTGCGGCAGGTCAATCGGTTGGGCTTGGAACAATCCGTTATTATAGCGATGGTTTTGTTCACTTCCAATTATACCCACGAGATGAAATTAAATATTAATAAAAATAATTAAGGAGAATTGCTATGAGTATCATTAAAAATGCTCTAAAAAAAGAAATCGGCAAGGGTAATTTACAGCAATTTAGCGACACTACGGCTATTATTCTTGAATATGATATTGTATCGAACACAGCTACTATTAAATTTAATAACCCCAATGGTGAAGGGTATATGTTCAGAAAAAACGTCAATGTATCTAATACTATGGGGGGAGTTACAGGGTCCGGAATTTATCCGGGCCAGCTCTGTAACATTTCGTTTATCAAAAATAATTTATACAACCCCATGATTACCGGAATGCTTGGCAATAATTATAAAGCCAAAACAAACAGTGACGAAGGTGCTTTTCTAATCGATGGAACGGCTCTTGAGATAGAAGAACCGGAAGTTATCACTCCAATGATTGAAGCATGGTTGGATAAAGAAAACGAAAACCCGAGCAAATATAAAAACGACTTAGGGGATTATACCGATATCGATGCTATTCAAAAAGCCAGCGAATCCATTCATGACCTTGATAAATATAGTGTTCGAGACCAAGGAATTACCCATCTTAATACAAAGTCAACGATTAAACTAAAGGAAAACGGCGATATCGATATCTTTGTTGCTGGAAATTTAGGGATTCGGATTTCACCAAAAGATAAATCAATTAATATACATGGAACCGTTAAAGTAAATAATAAGATAATTGATTTTAAGGAGTAAAGATATGATAAAAGGATTTGATTTTGGATTTACCCCAGAAGGAGAAATCATTATAGACCAAGAAACGCATGATATCAAAAAGTGTTTGAATGATGATTTAAGAATACAGTTAGCCTATAACCGCATTAAATCTATTTCGAGAACATGGTATATCGATGAGATAGGGGCCAACCTTGAAGAAATCATTGGAAAACCTTGTTCAGAAGAGATTGCAGACTATGGAAAACTTAGAATTACTGAAGCATTGACTTCTGATAATTTATGGAATAATGATGATATCTTTATTAAGGCAGAGATTAAAAACAATACCATGATTGCTTATAGTATTTATTTAAAAATCTATCAGCAAGAAACCGAAGACACTTACTCTTATGAGATTATTGCAGAGCTAGACTTAGTAAAAGGTGTCTATATTCGATACGGCTGGGAACC
>Ga0172377_10005055_pt1 | contig 13558 bp, 7 predicted proteins | sample Pumphouse3metaG_FD_119749 | JGI IMG/M metagenome (GOLD analysis project Ga0172377, IMG submission 119749) | Leachate microbial communities from a municipal landfill in Southern Ontario, Canada - Pumphouse #3 metaG | ecosystem: Engineered > Solid waste > Landfill > Unclassified | place: Canada... | reverse complement strand
GTGATCGCCGCCCTGACCCGCCGCACGGACGCCGCCGCCGAAGCCGCGATCCTCGCGCTGGCCGGCCGTCCGCAACCGGTGCGCTCCGCCGCGCTCACCTACCTCGGCAAGCTCGCCACCCCCGGCGCGCTGGCCGCGCTGGCCGCAGCGCCGCAGGACGCGGTCACGGCCGACGCCACGCTCGCGGCGGCGGAGACGCTGCTCGCGCGCGGCGACGAGAAACAGGCGCTCGCACTCTATACGCGGCTCTCGGACGATGCCCGCCTGGCGGACCACATCCGGCTGGCCGCCTTTTGCGCGCGCATCGCCGCCGACCCCGACCGCGCGCACACGCTGCTGCCTGCCGCGTTGAACCATGCTTCGGAAGAGTGGCGCGGCACCGCAGCCCGCCTCACCGCCCAGCTCCCGGACAAGCTGTTGAAACGGCGTGGCGAAGCTTTGATGAAAGCGCTCGAGCCGCAGGGCCGCCTCGCCGTCGTGCAGGCTCTGGTCCATGCCAAGAAGCGCGCCGGCGCACCGGTGGTGCGAGCCGCGCTGAAGGACGGCGTGGATGCGCCCTCCCGGCTGGCTGCCGCCGCCGGACTGGGCGACCTCGGCGACGCTGAGGATGCGGACGCCCTGATCGAGATGCTCGGCCAGGCGGACGACGCGCTGGCGGACGCGGCGCGCATGAGCCTGATCAAGCTGGCCGACCCCAAGACCGACGCCCGGATCGCGAAGGCGCTTGCGCGGCGTCCGGCCGACGACGCCGCCCTCACGCGTCTGCTGGGTGTCGCGGCCTTCCGCAAAACGCCGCGCGCCGCGCCGGCTCTGGCCGAACACCTCACCGCAGCCGCGCCGGCCGTGCGCACCGCCGCGTTCCAGGCGTTGACCGAACTCGCGACCGACAGGCAGATCCCTAAACTCATCGCGGCCTTCTGCACGGCTGCTGATCCCCAGGAAAGGCGAGCCGCTGAAAAAGCGCTCATGGCCTGCGCGCGCCGCGAGCCAGAGGCCGCCACCGAGGCCATCCTGCCACTGTTCGCCAGCGCTGACGCCGAACGCCGCAGCAGCCTGCTGCAGGCGGTTGGCCTGGCCGGCACGCCGGCCGGGCTGGACCTGGTCCAGCGCGCGCTGGCCGACAGCGCGCGCACGGTGGCCGATGACGCCGTTCGCGTGCTGGCCGGCTGGAAAGAGAAAGCGGCTGCCCCCGAGCTGCTGCGGCTGGCCAAAACCTATCCGAACACCAGCCTGCGCGTGATTGCGCTGCGCGGCTATATCCGCCTGATCGATCAGGAGCAGGAACAAGCCGGACGTGCGGCCATGCTCAGGGAGGCTGGCGCGCTGGCGGCCCGGCCGCAAGAAAAGGCGCTTGTCGCCGCCGCCTGGCGTACCGTGCCCACCCCCGAGGCGGTCGCCGCGCTCACACCGATACTGGCCGATCCCGAGCTTAAAACCGAGGCGCTCAAATCCCTCAAGGCCATCGCGCTGCACACCCCGGTGGACGTGCCGGACCAAGCGCCCGGCTCTTTGCTCACGCCGCTGACTTTCGTGCCGCGCCGCATCGGCACCTACCGCTCGGAAGCGTGCTGCGTGGCCGATTTCAACGGCGACGGCAAACTCGACATCGCGGCCGGCCCCTATCTCTACCTCGCGCCTGACTGGAAGGCCGTGCGCATCCGCACCATTTCCAGCAATGTCGGGGAAGACGGTAAAGGGTATGCTGACGATTTCTGCAACCTGGTCGTCGATGTCAACAAAGACGGCAAGCCCGACATTCTGGCGGCCTGCTGGTTTTCAAAAACCTCCTACTGGTACGAAAACACCCTGGGCAGTTCCAACGAGCTGTGGCCTGAACATGTCATCGACCCGCTAGGCAACCATGAAACCGGCACGCTGGTCGACATCGACGGCGACGGAAAGGCGCAGGAATTCCTGCCGGACACGAACGTGACCGTCTGGTACGAGCCGGGCGTGCAGACCAACGGCCAGCCCGGCTACGTGCGCCACACGATCTCCATGGACAAGGCGGTGTTCGGCACCGGTGTCGGCGACATCAACGGCGACGGACGCCCCGACGTGATCCGTCCCGCCGCCTGGTTCGAGGCGCCGAAAGACATCCGCAAGGGCACGTGGAAGGCGCACCCCATCGCCTTGGGTGCCAAGGACGGCAAGGTCGAGCACACCGCCAACATCCTCGTCTTCGATGTCAACAAAGACGGCTTGAACGACCTCATCACCAGCGCGGCCCACAAGCACGGCATCTTCTGGTACGAGCAGCGGCGCGATGCGGCCGGCGCCATCTCTTGGCATCAACATCTGATCGACGACTCCTGGTCGCAGCCGCACTATCTGGCTTTCGCCGACATTGACAAAGACGGCAACAAGGAAGTCGTGGTCGGCAAGCGCTTCATGGCCCACAACGGCGGCGACCCCGACGCCTTCGGCACGCCGTGCGTATTCTACTACCGCTTCACCCCCGGCCCGAACCCGGCCTTCCGCAAGCACGTCGTCACCTATGACGAGGGCGTCAGCGCCGGTCTCAACATCGTGCCGGCCGACATGGACGGCGATGGCGACATTGATCTCGTGACCACCGGCAAATGGGGCGGCCCCGTGCTGTATGAGAACCGGATGACCGAGTGGGTGTCCGGTGACGAACGCCGGGCCGCGCTCGGGGTCAAGCCCGCACTCCCCGGACCGCTGCCGGCTGACAACCTGGCGCTCGCCTCGCGCGGCGCCAAAGCATCCTCCGACAGCGAACTGCCCGGCAACACCGGATGCACGGCACGCCTCAACGACGGCACGCGGGGCGCTTATACCGACTTCGCCACCACCCGCTGGCACTCCGCGCTCACGCCGATGCCGCACTGGGCCGAGGTCAAGCTCGCCAAGCCCGCTGCCGTGCGCCGCGTCATCGTGCATTTTGCCGATCCCGGCGGGTATGCCACGGCGTTCGACATTCAGGTCAAAAAGGGGGATGCGTACGTGACCGTCCACACGACCGACAAGAACCGCGACGGCAAATCGGTCAACATCACCTTCGATCCGGTTCAGACCGACACCGTGCGCTTCGTGTTCCGCGCCAATGCGAACCCCGCCTATCCCCATGCCGCGCAGCTCAGCGAACTTGAAGTCTACGCGCAGTAACGGCACAGGTTGTATACGGGTAACCACAGCGGATGTGAAGGGAGTGTGTTCCTGATGAACTCATCTTTTCGTTCACAGCCCTTTGCCTTTCACAGCGCTCGCAGGCTCGGCTTTGCATGCGCACTGCTGCTCAGTGCGCGAGCTCTCATAGCCGCGCAGGTGCCGCGCGAACAGATCCTGCCGGACCTCGTCGCCCGTGCCGACGGCACCTGGCGCAAACTTGCCCGGCCCGGCGCCGTGTATGGCTGTCGCGAACTCTTCACGGCGATGCTGGCGTATGCAGAGGCGCGCGTTCACCCTGACCGGATCAGCGCGCTCGCCGCCGCAGCCGAGCAAATGCAGAACCGGGAAACCGGACACCGCGCCTACGGCAACTTCCGCTGGTACTCCCGCGACGCGGAGGTGCTCGATTATAATGCGGTCGACTTCTGCATGCAGCACGGCGCGCTGCTCTGGCGTTTTCATCGTGATTCTCTCGCTCCTGAGCTGCGCGAACGCCTGCGCGTCATGTTGGAACTCGGCCTGCACGGCCTCGTCAACCATCGTCCGCGCACGACGTACACCAACATCGCCCTGCTGAACGCCTCCGACTTGATCCTGCTCGGCGAGGCGCTGGGCCATCCGGACGCCGTCCAGGAGGGCGAGCGCCGCCTGGCCTTGTTCATCAAGACGCTGTGGGAAGAGGGCGCGCATGAGTTCGTCAGCCCCACCTACTACGGCGTCGACCTCGAATCCCTGCTGCTGCTCGCCGCGCTGGCGCAAACGGCCGAAACCCGCGCGCTGGCTGACACGCTGGCCGACTACTTCTGGACCGACATCGCCCTTAATTGGCACACGCCCTCCGAGCGTCTGGCGGGCGCGCACAGCCGGACCTATGACTATCTGTTCGGCTTCGGCGAACTGGATCAGATCCTCTCCGCCGCAGGCTGGCTGCCGTGCGCCCCCGGCTTCCGCTTCGCCACCTTCGTCCCGCTCTACGTGAAGGCGCTCGGCATGCCGCCCGAAGCGGCCGCGCTGAACACGCGCTACCCGCGCCTGGTGGAGCAGACTTGGGGCACGACGCCGGCGTGCGCCCGCACACACTGGCTGTGTCCGGATGTCACGCTCAGCACGGCGTGGAGCGCCTATCACGGGCGCATGGACATCGCGCTCAGCGCCGATCTGCCCGGCCCGCGCGACGCGCGCCTGCCGCGCCTCGCGTTCATTCCGGATGGACGCGGTGATCCGTACGGCAAGCTCCGCATCTCGGACGGCAAGGTCCACGACAAGGCGTTCCATCTCGGCCCATGGTGGGCAGGCGCGCAGGATAAGGCCGACGCGCTGGGCGTCGCCGTATACCGCGAGTCGGATCTTCAAGACGCCACCGGCCCGCTCGCCTCTCACCTGATCTTCCGCAAACGATTGGACGGCGTCTGGATCGGTGATACGCGCGTCGCCGTGGAGGGCGCGACCCGCAGCGTGCCGACCGGGGCCGCCGTGTTCCTGCGCCAAGGCAGCGCCGCGATCGGCATCCGCGTGCCGTGGACGCGCGGCCAAGACGGCGCGGCGTGTCCGGTTGCGCTGGTGGATGACGGCAACGCTTTTGGCGCGGCACGGCTGACCGTCTCGCACACGCGGGGGGACGCTTCAATTTCGCGCGCGCACGTGCCGGCCGGCGTCGCCTTCTGGCTGCGCGCAGGCAGCGGCATGGCGGACGACCGCGCATTTGCAGCGTTCCGGCGCGCCTTCACTGCGGCCGAAGCCGAGGTGCAGGCCGCGCCAGAGCGCATCGGCATTCACGTGGCTGGCACGACGCAACGTCTTTCCATCACGGCTGCGACGCCCTTCACGTCGGCGGCGCAGACCCGGCCCGCGCCGCCGACGGCGACCCTCGGTCTGGACGGGGAAAACATCGGGCGGCGTATCCTTGCGCGCAGCCCGGCCATCCAGACGTACCTGGCGATGCGCCGTCCCGCGCCGCCGGTTACCCTCTCCCCGGAGCATGCAACTGTCTGGGAGGCCGAACACGCCTGCGCGACGGTCCCGTATGAGATCGGCACCGACGCCGAAGCCTCAGGCGGCGCATACCTCTGGGTTCCGGAAGTCGGCGGCCAGAGCAGCAGCGGCGGCGGACGCGCCACCTATCGGCTTCAGGTCGGACGCGCCGGGCCGTACCGTCTCGAAGGGCGCGTGCTGACCCCTACGCCAGAAGACGACTCCTTCTTTCTGTCCGTACGCGCCGCCGACGGCTCGGAGCTGCTGCCCGAAATCTTGTGGTCGCCCGGCGTCTTCACAACCTGGACGTGGCGCACCGTCAAAGCGCCCGGGCAAAAAGCGGCCGCCGCGATCGAGCTGCCGCAGGGCGAGGTCACCCTCCTCCTGCGGCCGCGCGAGCCCGGCTCCAAGATCGACCAGTTCCGAGTGACGCCAGCGGGCAGGTAGCGATCAAACCGCGCGGTGACGCGGGATAAACGGATGGAGTCCGTAGACCTCGCGTTCGATCGTCTCGACAACCTGCGCACGCGACGCCTCGTCCAGCGCCAGCGGCCACGCCATCAGATTGGACGGTTCGGTCGTCTTGCCCGCATAGGGCGGCAAGGTCACGGAACGTCCGCAGTAGTGGAACCCCAGACGGTTATAAAAGGCGACACGGCGCGCGGCGTAGAAGTCGGTGCCGAACGGCTCCACATCGAGCACGACGGGACCGCCCACATGGCACTGCACCGCACGCAACGCCTGCTGGCCGAGGCCGGCTGAACGGAACGCGTCGGCGATCGCCACATGCTCGATAAAGCAGAAGCCAGGCAACGCCCACATGCCGATCACCCCCACCACCTCTTGGTCGCGCCTGATGGCGGAGAAGCGGTAACGCGGCTGGCGCATCACGTGCAGGTGTTCGAACAACGACCGCCGCTCAAAATCAACGAACGACGCGGTGTAGATAGACCAGGCTTTTTGAAACATCTCGTCTTCAGGGGCGAGGTGCGAAGAAAACCATAATCCGTCTTGATGGAGAAGCAGGTCCGTTTGACCTGTCATCGAGCAGACCTCACGGGGTCTGTCGGAAGCTGCAATATTCATAGGCTCGCCGCCTCGCAAGCGATGCGGCGAATGGCCAACTCACTTTTTTCGTGTCGGTTTGTATCCGGCTGCGCGCCGGAACCAGCAATCGGCGCCTCTGGTCAACGACCGTTGCGAGACACCTTTCAGTTGCATCACGATGACCGTAGCGTACGCCATTCCCCCTTCGCTTGGCAAGCGGGAAAAGTGATAAGCCGCTTTGTCGAGTAATGCGCTTGTGTTAAGGGTCGGGGGTATAGTATCGTTGAAAACTTCAACACCACCCTCAACTAGCGGGGCCTTATGCAGCCGATCTATTTCGATAATAATGCCACGACGTGTGTCGCCCCTGAAGTGCGCGACGCCATGATGCCGTTCTTCAACGAGCTGTACGGCAACCCCTCCAGCATGCACGCATTTGGTGGCCAGGTCGCCAAGCACGTGCAGTGCGCGCGCGAACGCGTAGCCGCCTTTCTCAACGCGGAGCCTTCGGAAATCATCTTCACGAGCTGCGGCACCGAGAGCGACAACATGGCGATCCACGGCACCGCCGAGCTGCTGGGTCCGCAGGCCAAGGTCATCACCTCGCGCGTCGAGCATCCGGCTGTGCTGGGCCCCTGCCGCCGCCTCAAAGACATGGGGCACCGCGAGATCGAGTTGCCGGTGGACACGCTGGGACAGATCGACCTCGAGGCGTTGCGCGACGCGCTGAAGGGCGGCACGCCGGCGATCGTCAGCCTGATGTGGGCCAACAACGAAACCGGCGTCGTGTTCCCGCTGGAGAAAATCGTCGAGATCGCCAAGGAGGCGGGTGCCATCATCCACACCGACGCGGTGCAGGTCGCCGGCAAACTGCCGATCGACGTAAAGCGCCTGCCCATCGACATGCTATCGATCTCCGGGCACAAGCTGCACGCGCCCAAAGGCATCGGCGTCTTCTACCTGCGGCGCGGCACGCGCCTCAAGACCTTCATGCTCGGCGGCCATCAGGAGAACGGACGGCGCGGCGGCACGGAGAACGTGCCGTACATCGTGGGCCTCGGCGAGGCTGTTGACCTTGCGACAGCGAACATGGAGGAGGAGCGGCGCACGCTCACGCGCCTGCGCGACAAACTGGAGAACGGTCTGCTCGCCACCTGTCCGGACGCGCGCGTCAACGGCGACCGCGTGAACCGCCTGCCCAACACCACCAACATGAGCTTTGAATATATCGAGGGCGAGGCCATCCTCTACCACATGAGCGACCTCGGGATCTGCGCCTCGACCGGCTCGGCCTGCGCGGCCGGTTCGCTTGAACCTTCGCATGTGATCCGCGCCATGGGCGTGCCCTTCACGGCGGTTCACGGCTCGGTGCGCTTCTCGCTCAGCCGTTACAACACCGAGGCCGAGGTCGACACCGTGCTGGAGCACATGCCCCGGATCGTGCGCAAGCTGCGCGACCTCTCGCCCTTCGGCAAAGGCGACGCCCTGCCGGTCAATCTCTGAACGCGCAACGTTCAAGTGGGGAGAACTGCGAATGAATGCCAAATCCCACGGGGTTCTACGTGAGCGTTCAGCGTTCTCTCCCTCCTGGTATTCACAAGCCTGCCATGAATATCCTGCTCGTAACACCGCCGCTCGTTCAGCTCAACACCCCTTACCCGGCCACGCCCGCGCTGGCCGGGTTTCTGGCGGAGCGAGGCGCCGTGGTGCGCCAAACCGATCTCTCGCTCGAACTGGTCTTGCGCCTTTTTTCGCATGACGGCCTCGATCAGATCGCCGAAGCCTGCCGCGCCCAGGCCGTGTCCTCGCCCCGCGTGCACCTCTTCCTCGACCGGTTCGCCGACTACCGGTCAACGGTCGCGAGTGCGGTCGCCTTCCTGCAGGGGCGCGACGACGCCGCGGGCTGGCTGATCGCACGCCGCAGTTACCTGCCCGAGGGGCCGCGCTTCGACTCGCTCGCCCCGGCCGGCACCGGGCTCGACGCCGACCAGACGCTCGCGGAACTCTTCGGCGATCTGGGCGTCACCGACCGCGCCAAGCTGCTGGCCTCGCTCTACCTCGACGACCTGGCCGACATCGTGCGCGAAGGCGTGGACCCCGCCTTCGGTTTCGCGCGTTACGCCGAACGCCTGGCGCTCAGCGCCCCGTCGTTCGACCCGATCCTGGGACGGCTGGCCGCGCCGCCCACGCTGATCGACCGCCTGATCGACACCCTGGCCGAAACGGCCCTGCATCGGCACGCCCCTGACATCGTCGGTCTCACGCTGCCCTTCCCCGGCACCGTCTACGCCGCGTTCCGCATCGCCGCGGCCGTCCGTCGCCTCGCGCCCGCCGCGCGCATCGTCTTCGGCGGCGGTTACGTCAACACCGAACTGCGCGAGATGAACGACCCGCGCGTTTTCGCATACGTGGACGATCTCTGTTTCGACGAAGGGTTCGATCCGTGGCTGGGCATCCTCGGCCAGGGGCCCCGCGTGAGGACGCTGAGCGCCAGGCCGGCCGATCTCAACGCTCAACGTTCAACCCTCAACGTTCAACGCTCAACACCGGGAGATCAACACGCGACGTTCCATGTTCCGAGTTACGACGGACTCGATCTTTCGCGCTACCTTAATCTGGTCGAGATGGCCAATCCGATGCACCGCCTGTGGTCGGACGGAAAATGGCTCAAATTGCAGCTCGCCAACGGCTGCTACTGGCACCGCTGCGCCTTCTGCGACGTCGCGCTGGACTACATCGGGCGGTACGAGGCGCCGGCGGCCGAGGCGCTCGTCGCGGCCATCGTCCGCCTGAAACGCGAGACCGGCCAGAGCGGTTTCCATTTCACCGACGAAGCACTGGCACCGGCGCTGGTCCGTCGGCTCTGCGAGGCCCTGCTGGCGAGTGGCGAGACCGTCACCTGGTGGGGCAACATCCGTTTTGAAAAGGGCTTCACGCCGGCCCTCGCCGAGTTGATGGCGCGCGCCGGGTGCATCGCCGTGACCGGCGGGCTCGAGTGCGCGCACAACCGTCTGTTGCGGCTCATGCATAAAGGCATCACGCTTGACGGCGCAGCCCGCGCGTGCCAAGCCTTCTCCGACGCCGGCATCCTCGTGCACGCCTATCTGATGTACGGCTTCCCGACCCAGACTGAAGACGAGACCGTGGCTGCGCTGGAGTACGTGCGCCAGCGTTTTGCGGACGGCCACATCCAGTCCGCCTACTGGCACCGCTTCGCGCTTACGGCGCACAGCCCGATCGCGCGCGACCCCGGGGCGTTCGGCATCCGCCTGCTGCCGGAAGCTGATCCCGGGCGGCGTTTCTCCCGCAACGAGATCCCGTATGAAGAGCCCGGAGCACCCGACCACACCCGGCTCGGCGAGGGACTGCGCCTCGCCCTTTACAACTATATGCTGGGACTCGGACTGGACCGCCCGGCGCACGTCTGGCTTGAAAAAAAGGGATTGCCACATAAACGCCGAAATGGTGTATAGTTCTGCTCGTAAAAACAGGAAAGCGCGCGGTGCGGTTTTCCACCAGAGTCTATCGACAGGGAGATCACTATGGCAGATCATTCGGTGAAGCCCGATGCCCGCGTGGTGTCGGCGCAATTCGTGTTCCCGTTCGTGTTGACCACCACGCTCTTCGCCCTCTGGGGCTTTGCGAACGATATCACCAATCCGATGGTCGCCGCTTTCAAAGCCGTCTTCATCGAGATCAACAACACGCAAAGTTCGCTGGTGCAGTTCGCCTTCTACGGCGGCTATGCCACGATGGCGATACCCGCCGCGCTCTTCATCCGCAAGTTCTCCTATAAGTCGGGCATCCTTCTCGGGTTAGCCCTCTATGCGCTCGGCGCGCTGCTCTTCCTGCCGGCCGCCCTCACCGAGAACTTCTACTGGTTCCCGTTCTCGCTCTACATTCTGACATTCGGGCTGGCTTTTCTGGAAACGACCGCCAATCCGTACATCCTGTCGATGGGCGATCCCGCGACAGCCACACGGCGCCTGAACCTGGCGCAGGCTTTCAATCCGATGGGATCGCTCCTCGGCATGCTGGTCGCCAGCAAACTGGTACTGCGCAACCTGCGCGCCGAGCGCTTTTTTGCAGACATCACCGCCACGCTGCGCGCGCAGGGTGTTCCGGAAAGCGGCATGGCCGAGGCCATTAGAACGCATATCAGCGAACCCGCCAACCAGGTCGCCTATGCCGCGATGAAAACCCACGACATCGCCGTCATCCGTGACCCCTACGTGATCCTGGGGCTCGTGGTGGCCGTCTTCTTCTTCATCTTCCTGTTCAGCAAGATTCCGGCCCAGCATACCGCCGACCACATCCATCCCATCGAAACCGCCAAGCGCTTGCTGCGAAACCGCAATTGGGTCGGCGGCGTGATCGCGCAGACCTTCTACGTCGCGGCCCAAATCACCTGCTGGACCTACATCATCCAGTACGCCGGCAGAAACTGCGGCTTCAGCGCCGAGCGCGCCCAAGACTGGAACATCGCAGCCATGCTCATTTTTCTCAGCAGCCGTTTCATCTGCACCTTTCTCATGAAATACCTGAACGCCAGCCTGCTGCTCACCCTGCTGGCCCTCGCTGGGGCCGTGCTGACCATGCTGACCATTCTGCTGCAGAACCAGGTCGGATTAGTCTGTCTGGTCGGCATCTCGGCCTGCATGTCGCTGATGTTCCCCACCATCTACGGCATCGCCCTAGACGGGCTCAGGGAGGACGCCAAACTCGGGTCCGCCGGCCTCATCTTCGCGATCGTCGGCGGCGCCCTGATGCCGATGGGTGCTGGCTGGTTCATCGACCAAGGCAGCTTCAATCTCGGCGTCATCACGCTGACCGGCGAAAGCGCCGCGTTCGTGCTGCCGTTGGCCAGCTTTATCGTCGTCGCCCTCTTCGGCTGGATCACCTTCCGATCCCTCAAGCTTAAATCCGCTTAACCCTCATTCCCTGCCATGCCCCCTAAGAAAACCGCTGTACGCCGCAAAAAAAAGCAGCCCGTCAAAACCTTCGTGCTCGACACCAACGTGCTGCTCCACTCCCCGGTGGCCCTTGCCGTGTTTGACGACAACCAGGTGGTCCTGCCGATGGCCGTGCTCGAGGAGCTGGACAAGTTCAAGACGCAAAGTTCTGAACTCGGCCGCAACGCGCGCGAATCGATCCGCAAGCTGGACGCGCTGCGCGAGGGCGGCAAGCTCGCCAAAGGGGTTCCGCTCCCCAGCGGCGGCACGCTGCGCGTGCTGGTCACCCCTGAGATTGAAAAAGCCGGCCTGGAAGAGGACACCCCTGACAACGCCCTGATCCGCCTCGCGTACTGGCTCGGGCGGCAAGGCGAGCGCGTCATCATCGTCTCGATGGATATCAACGTCCGCGTCAAAGCCAATGCCATCGGCTTGGAGGCCGAAGACTTTGAGCACGAGAAGGTGAACTTCGATGAACTCTACAGCGGCTATCAGGAGACCGCCGTACCGCGCTCGGTGATCGAGCGGCTCTACGACGGCCAGGTCCTCGCCTCGGCCCCGGCCAAGTGCTATCCCAACATGTTCCTGCACCTGTCCGCCATCGGGCAGAACGACCTCAAAGCCATCGCGCGCGTCTTTCCGGACGGCACGCTGGCCGAGATCAACCTCAGCATCGACACCGTATACGGCATCCAATCGCGCAACATCGAGCAGCGCATGGCGTTGGAACTCCTGATGGATCCCGCCGTCAGCATCGTCACGCTCGTCGGACAGGCCGGCACCGGAAAGACGCTGCTGGCGCTGGCGGCCGGCCTGCACCTCGTGCAGCGCGAACACCTTTACGACCGCATCCTCGTGTCACGGCCGATCGTGCCGCTCGGCAAGGACATCGGCTACCTGCCCGGCAACAAGGAGGAGAAACTCTCCCATTGGATGGAGCCGATCTTCGACAACCTCGACTACCTGCTGCGCAGGACCCAGCCTGACCAGCCGCCGGCAGGAGCCAAGAAGCAGCCGCGCCTGCTGACGCCCCAGGAGCGCATCACCCAACTGCTCGACAACGACACGCTGGAACTGGAGGCACTCACCTATATCCGCGGGCGATCCATCTCCAAGCAGTACATGATCATCGATGAGGCACAGAACCTGACGCCGCACGAGGTCAAGACCGTGGTCAGCCGCGCGGGCGAAGGCACGAAGGTCGTCCTGACCGGTGACCCGTACCAGATCGACAACCCCTACCTCGACGCATCCAGCAACGGCCTGACCTACGCGGCCGAACGCATGAAAGAGCTGCCGCTCCACGGCCACGTGACGCTGCACCAGAGCGAACGCAGCCTACTGGCGGCCGCCGCCGCCAAATACCTCTAACTTTCCTGCTCATCCACTCATGCACTCATGAACTCATGAACTAACGCACTCATGCACTAACGCACTCATGAACTTCCCCCTCCCCTCAATCCCCGGCACCACGTCACAACAAAAATGGTCGGTTTTCGCCGCCACGGGCTTCGGTCTCGGACTGGTCGCGCCGGTCGCCCCCGGCACGGTCGGCTCGCTGCCCGGCGTGCTGCTCGCCCTGTGGGTGTCGCAGCAGCAGCTCGCCCTGCAGCTCCTCGTGTGCATCGGCATGACCCCTCTGGCGGTGCCGCTGTGCGATGTCGCCGAGCGCGTGCTGGGCAAAAAAGATGACGGGCGCATCTGCGCGGACGAATGGATGCTCTTCCCGATCTGCACGATCGGCCTGCCGCTGCTGCAGCACCTCTGGCTGGTGCCGCTCTGCTTCGTGGTGGCGCGCGTCTGCGACATTATCAAACCGCCGCCGGCCCGCCAGCTTCAGTCGATCCACGGCGGCGTCGGCATCGTGATCGACGATCTGTTCGCGTCACTCTACGCGCTCGCCCTCAACCACGCGCTGTTCTGGGGCATCCGCGCCTTGCTGTAGTCCGGCTGCGCCCACCGGGCCGCGCGCCCGGCGGCCGAAACGCTTCGGTGCCAGCATGCCGCCCGAAACGATCATCTTGATGCCGTCCTCCACCGGTATGTCCGTGAAGCAGACATCTTCTTCGGGAAACAGGATCAGAAAGCCGGAGGTCGGGTTCGGCGTGGTGGCGACAAAAACCGCGTAGAGTTGTTGTGCATCGGGCCCTATGATCGAGCCCGTCACGAACCCGAGCGTATACGCGCCGTGCCGCGGGTATTCCACCATGACCACCGCCTCGAACGAATTCTTTCCGGTTGCGGAAAAGGCGTCCACCACCTGTTTCGAAGCGGAGTAGACGGTCTTCACGATCGGCAGCCGCAACAGCACGCTTTCGCCGAAATGGATCAGGCGCCGTCCGACCAGATGCGTGGTCACCAGCCCGACCGCATACAGCACCGCGACCGTCACCACCAGCGCGATCAACGCCAAGACCGTTTCATTCAGTTCGCCCAGCCACGGACGCAGCAGCGGT
>Ga0172377_10005054_pt1 | contig 13560 bp, 8 predicted proteins | sample Pumphouse3metaG_FD_119749 | JGI IMG/M metagenome (GOLD analysis project Ga0172377, IMG submission 119749) | Leachate microbial communities from a municipal landfill in Southern Ontario, Canada - Pumphouse #3 metaG | ecosystem: Engineered > Solid waste > Landfill > Unclassified | place: Canada... | reverse complement strand
TGATTCCCCATATTAAAACAACTATGCAGAAAAATATTAAAATTCCTAGTTTTATAAATTGAGATTTTCGCATACTTTAAAATTTTTATTGTGTTTGTAAATTTAAGAAACAATTTGGAATTGATAACCATTCGTGATATTTTACGTATAAAACAATTTATATTTTTTGATTTTTTTATAAAATGTAAATATTGATAATTAATTTATAATTTAGTTTTTTTAAAAAAATCAGTATAATAATATTCCTAAGCATGATGCTTTTTTAATAAGATAGCACAAAAAAAGAAAATTAGAGTAAATTTGCAATTAATTACTTTTTGTGACCAATGAAAATATATTTTTGCAAACAGATTCTCATTATTGATGACATTAATTTGACTCGAAAAATTTTAACATATATTTTAGTATTTGTCTGGAGTACTTCAGGAGCCCAGAATATAAATAAGTCACCGGAGATGGATCTTCACGAAAAGACCTCATCTTTACTGAGGTATGATACACTTAAACAACTTATTCCTGTCAGAACAGATAGTCTTACTCTTGTCGGTTTGGATTCTCTTTCTGTATCAAAAAACGATTTAACCGGGAAAAAGAAACCTGTAGAAATTACTGATCCCATTAATTATAAAGCCGCAGATTCAATTGTTATATCGATGGATAAGAAAGAAGTCTTTTTGTATAAGGAGGCTAATGTTACTTATCAGGATATAGAATTAAAGGCCGATTTTATAAAACTTAACCTAAATACAAAAGACGTGTATGCCGAAGGAGTACCCGACAGCGCAGGTGTTATGATTGGAGAACCGGTTTTTAAACAGGGGGAAGAAGAATATAAAAGTAAAAATTTAAGATATAACTTTAAGTCGGAAAAAGGCATTATTCACGATATAGATACTCAGCAGGGAGAAGGATTTCTTAAGGGAGAAACGACAAAAAGGATGGGACAGAAGGAATATATTATGAAAAACGGTAAATATACAACCTGTAGCCATAATCCGCCTCATTTTTATTTGATGATGACAAAGGCAAAAGTTATTCCCAACAAAAAAACTATTACAGGACCGGCTTATATGGTTCTGGAGGATTTCCCTATTTATTTTCCTTTCCTGCCATTTGGATATTTCCCAGACAATCCCTCTTATTCATCCGGAGTTATCATTCCGACATACGGAGAGGAAGAAACTCGTGGATTCTTTTTAAAACAGGGTGGATATTACTGGGCTGCAAGTCCATATTATGATGTTACTCTTCTGGGGGATCTTTATTCAAAAGGTTCCTGGGCTATGAATATTAGTTCGAAATACAAAAAGAGATATAAATATTCGGGGCAGTTTAGTTTTGCCTATAATATCAACCAATACGGCGAAAAAGATATACCTGATTCATACAAGACTAAAGGTTTTAATTTGAGATGGAGTCACAGTCAGGATAGTAAGGCAAATCCTTATCAAACCTTTTCTGCAAGCGTTAATTTATCTACCAGTAGTTATGATAAGGAAAATTCTGATAATTATGAGAATTATCTTTCATCGACTAAATCGTCAAGTATTTCTTTTTCAAAGAAATGGGAGAACTCTCCTTTTAGTATGACTGCTAACCTTTCTCATTCGCAGAATACATCTAGTGAAACTATGTCACTGACTCTGCCTACGCTGACCTATAGTATGACTAAAATTTATCCTTTTAGGCCTAAAGAGCGTTCGGGAAAGATAAAATGGTATGAAAAGATAGGAATTAGCTATTCCGGTAATATCAAAAACAGTATCACAGCACCTGAAGATTCTATCTTTAATCAGTCGCTTATTAAGGACTGGAAAAACGGATGGAAACATAATACGTCTTTGTCACTGCCGAGTTTCAGTCTGTTAAAATATATCAATCTTACTCCAGGTATTAGCTATACAGAAAGATGGTATACAAATAAACTGGATAAACACTATTATTTCGATCAGATTTCGAGAAAAGAAGAGTTGGAAACAGATACTGTTTATGGTTTTCAAAGAAATTATGATTATTCCTTTAGTATAGGCTCATCTACCAATATATATGGAATGTATATGATTAAAAATCCTAATTCCAGAATCAAAGCAATCAGGCATAAGGTTACTCCATCAGTGAGTTTTAGCTATACACCGGATTTTGGAGCTGAAAAATATGGTTTTTGGGGAAGATATACTGATTATAAAGGGAATGAAACTATATATAATCGTTTCCAGAATTCTGCATATGGATCTGCAGGGAGGGGGAAGAGTGAGTCTATGTCTTTCAGTCTATCCAACTCACTGGAGGCAAAAATGTTGAATAAGGACAAGAAAAAAAATAAAAATCTTTCAGAAACAGATATTTCTGAGGATAATACCGCTCTGGAAGATACAACGACCAAAGAAAAATTTGAAAAAGTAAGTATTATTGACAATTTGGGAATAAACGGGTCATATAACTTTGTAGCTGATAGTATGAAGTTAAGTACCTTTTCTTTAAGTGCAAGGACAACAATAAAAGATATATCTTTTAATTTTAGCGGTGTTCTGGATCCGTATATGGCTAATTCCTCTGGTAGTAAATATAATGAATATACATGGAACCACAGAAGTGGAATAGGGAAACTAGGACGTTTGACCAGTGCCAACCTTTCTTTCGGTCTTAATTTTAATTCAAAAAAAGAAAAGAAGAATCAAAGACTGGGAAATGATAAAAGTTCCGATTCAACTCTTGATAAATCAGAAGAAGTTCCGGTACCACCAATATTTAATCCTCTGGTGGGAGAACGAGAATACCTTGATTTTGATATGCCATGGAGCCTTAATTTAAGCTATAGTTGTAGTTATAATCATTCTAATCCATACGAAAAACATTCAATTAATCAGAGTTTAAATGTCAGTGGGAATTTAGACATTACAAAAAAATGGAAAATGAGAATGACCACCAATCTGGATTTAGATGCTCGTAAATTTTCATATACAACAGTTAATTTAACAAAAGATCTTCACTGTTTTACCATGAGCTTTAATGTGGTTCCGTTTGGAGAAAGAAAAAGTTACACTTTTACCATCAGTGCAAGTTCTTCAATGTTACAGGACTTAAAAATAGACAAAAGGAAAAGCTGGCATGATGATTAATCCCGATTTTGTTGAAATTTTATAACGACAGACTAAAGATCGAATAAAAAGGAAATCATTACTTTATTTTTTATTAAACGTTTTATGTAATAGATTTAATTTTTGACCTTAGAATTTTGATTTTTTTTTATATTTGTAATTTAATTTTAATTTTCTATAAGGTTCAGAAAGGATTAATTAGGGTTCTGAATATTCTTTATAGCGTCTCATGAAGTCAATAAAAATTTTACAAGTAATAATAATTAACACTATTTAGAATGGGTATTTCAAAAAACAAAATGGTTTCTTTGAGTTATGAACTAAAAATAGACGAAGAAAACGGAAGCATTATTGAACAGACAACTTCAGAAGAACCAATGAAATTTATTTTTGGTACACAAAGGATATTTCCTGTTTTTGAATCAAAAATAAAAGGACTTGAAGAGGGAAATGATTTTAAGGTATGTATCAAAAGCGAAGAGGCTTATGGTAAAGTTGATGAAAAAGCAATTGTAGATATTCCTAAAAATATTTTCGAATTAGAAGGCAAGTTTGATGAAGATAAAATTAAAGTTGGCAACGTAATCCCTATGGTTACTGAAAACGGACAACAATTGCAGGGACTGGTTCTTGAGGTTTCCGAAGAATCTGTTAAAATGAATTTTAATCATCCTCTGGCAGGAAAAGATTTATATTTTAGCGGGAAAGTTCTTGAAGTTCGTGATGCAACAGAGAAAGAAATTGCAGATTCTACAAATGAGAATTCCTGTAATTGTGAAGAAGGTGGTTGTGGTGAAGGAAATTGTAATTGTGAAGAAGGTGGTTGTGGTGAAGGAAATTGTAATTGTGATGAAAAATAAGACTAAATTTCCGGTTTTATGCCGGAAATTTAATTTTTAAAAATATAATAGTTATGAATAGTTTTGGACAGATTTTCAGATTAACTTCTTTTGGGGAATCACACGGAGAAGCTATAGGCGGAGTTATAGACGGTTGCCCTGCAGGTTTACATATCGACTTATCTTTTATTCAGGAACAATTGGATCGTCGAAAACCAGGGCAGTCAAAAATCACTACCCCAAGAAAAGAGGACGACAAGGTTGAATTTTTGTCAGGAATATTTAACGATATAACGGAAGGTACCCCAATTGGTTTTATTATTCGTAATACAAATCAGAATCCTGGTGATTACGATACTTTAAAAGATGTTTTTCGTCCTTCACATGCAGATTATACATATGCCACGAAATATGGTAACCGCGATTACAGAGGTGGAGGACGTTCTTCTGCACGTGAAACTGTAGCACGTGTAGTAGCCGGATCTGTAGCAAAATTATTTCTTAAGGAAAACAATATAGAAGTAAAAGCATTTGTATCAAGAGTGGGGACTGTGGAGTTAAAAAAGAATTATAAGGAACTGGATCTTAATCTTACAGATTCAAATATGGTTCGTTGTCCTGATTCTGAAACTGCACAAAAAATGATTGATGCAATAATAGCAGCGCATTATGCGTCCGATACTCTGGGAGGAATTATTCAGTGTGTTATAACTGGTGTTCCTGTTGGTCTTGGAGGGCCTGTATATAATAAACTGCATGCAGATCTGGGTCGCGCCATGCTAAGCATTAATGCAGTAAAGGGATTTGAATATGGTGCAGGATTTGAAGGTACATGGCACACCGGTTATGACCAGAACGATGTATTTATAAAAACAGATTCCGGTATTCGTACAAAAACAAATAATTCGGGAGGTATTCAGGGAGGAATAAGTAACGGAGAAGATATTTATTTCAATGTTGCTTTTAAACCAATATCTACATTACTGAGAGAACAAAATACTGTTAATTCAAAAGGAGAGGAAATAGTTATTCATCCTGAAGGTCGTCATGATACATGTGTGCTTCCACGTGCTGTTCCTATTGTAGATTCTATGGCTGCGATGGTAATAGCAGATCATTTTCTGATGAGAAGGCTCGACAAAATTTAAAATCATTAATACTGTTTTACGGGGAAAAAGAATAATCGTTTTTTTATCATAAAAAAGCGTTATAGTGTTATTTTATATAGATATAAGCTTGTATATTTAAAGAATACTATTTACAAAAACATACATATGAAAAAAGACAAAAGTCAGGACAGAATTGTTCCCCAAAAGTATTTATTACCTTTTATACTTGTTACCAGTTGTTTCGCATTGTGGGGATTTGCGAATGATATCACCAATCCTATGGTAGAAGCCTTTTCCCGTATTTTTGATATGGGGGTAAGTGGAGGAACATGGGTTCAGGTTGTATTCTACGGTGGTTATGGACTTATGGCTTTCCCGGCAGCTATTTTTATAAAGAAGGTTAATTATAAAGCAGGAATTCTGTTAGGACTTGGATTGTATGCTACAGGAGCTCTACTTTTTATTCCGGCAAGTAGTATAGGTTTATTTTATCCTTTCCTTATTGCATATTTTGTAATGACATGTGGACTTTCTTTCCTGGAAACAAGTTCAAATCCATATATATTGTTTATGGGTCCGGAAAGCACTGCTACACGTCGTTTGAATTTTGCCCAGGCATTCAATCCTATGGGTTCTCTTACAGGAATGTTTATTGCTAAAAATTTAATCCAGGCACGCCTTGACCCCCGTAGTGCAGCTGAAAGAGCTCTATTGGCTCCTGATCAGATGGATCAGTTAAGATTTCATGATCTTCATATTCTCAGTGCTCCTTATATCTTTATCGGAGGAGTTATTATTTTGGCATTTCTTATAATTTTATTTGCCAAAATGCCTAAAAATGATGAATCTACTCATAATTTTAGTTTTTGGAAAACTATTAAGAAACTTATTAATATCAAGAGATATCGCGAAGGAGTAATATCCCAGTTGTTTTATGTTGGTGCTCAGATAATGTGCTGGACATTTATTGTTCAGTACGGGCAAAGAATTTTTATGGAGCAATATGGTATGTCAGCCGGTGAAGCTGCACAAAAGGCTCAGTTTTATAATATTATAGCAATGAGTATATTTCTTGTGTCCAGATTTATTTGTACTTTCCTTTTAAAATATATTACTCCTGGAAAATTACTGAGGTATCTTTCAGTAGGAGCTGCATTCCTTTGTGTGGGAGTTATATTATTCCAGGATATAAGTGGTTTATATTGCCTGGTTGGTGTTTCTGCATGTATGTCTTTAATGTTCCCAACTATATACGGAATTGCCTTAAAAGGCATGGGGGATGATGCAAAATTTGGAGCTGCAGGATTAATTATGGCTATTATAGGAGGATCTTTTCTTCCTAAAATTCAGGCCTCTATTATTGATCTTAATACTGTTTTTAATTTGCCGGCTGTAAATTTCTCTTTTATTATTCCAGCTCTTTGCTTTGTTATTATAGGAATTTTCGGATACAGATCAGAAAAGGTGTATACTGATTAATGACTAAATAATTTAATATATGGAATTTCATTTTGAGTTAGACAAAATATCTTCTCAGACAAAAACGCAACAATTGCTTTATGCTATTAATGAATCCATAAGTAACGGAGAATTGAAGGAAGGGGATTTCCTTCCTTCAATTAATAAATTAAGCAAACAAAGTGGGATTTCAAGAGATACCATTTTTAAAACATATTCTATTTTAAAGCAAAGGAGTGTATTATCATCAACTCCTACAAAGGGCTATTTTGTTAATTCTGTTTCTTTTAAAGTGATGATGCTTCTCGATAATTTCAGCGCATTTAAAGAGCAGCTTTACAATAGTTTCAGAAATAATCTTCCTAAAAGTTATACCATTGATCTTCTTTTTCATCATTATAATGCAGACATATTTGATCAACTAATTCTAAACAGTGTTGGACGATACAGTATGTATGTAGTTATGAATCTTAATTATCAAAGGACAGAAAAAGTTATAAATAAAATAGATCCTGAAAAATTATTAATTCTTGATGTAGGAATGCCGGATAATCCTGACGTTTCTTATGTTAATCAGGATTTTACTCTGGGTGTTCTGGATTGTTTAAAAGAAGGACTTTCTAAAATCAGAGAATATTCACAATTCAATCTTGTCTTTCCCGATTCCGTTTCTATTTCTCATCCAAGAGGGCTTATTCAGTCTTTTAATTATTTTTGTACCCATAATAATATAGAAAGTTCAGTTATAAAAAATATGGAGTCCTTTCCTGTAGAATCAGGACAATCTTTTCTTGTTATTAAGGATGACGATCTGGTGAATATCATTAAGCAATGTAAAAATAAAAAATTAAGGCCTGGAAAAGATGTTGGCATTATATCTTATAATGATTCACCAATGAAGGAAATAGTAGGCTCAGGTATAACTACCATTTCGGTAGATTTTAAGGAAATGGGAGGGAAGGCGGCCCGTTTTGTTAAAGACAAAGTTAAAATTTTCGATACGTTGTCACCAAGATTAATCTGGAGGGGATCATTGTAAAAATCACAAATAAAAATAAAATAAAATAAGGGAAAACCTGTATACGGATTTTCCCTTATTTTTTATGTCAGATTTAACGAATTTCTACTTTCTTTTCTGACAGTCTGATTATTTAGTGTTTATCTATTGTACAGAGTTGAACTGTTTAATAATTTCTTTCCTTTTCATTAGCTTTTTTATATAGATTTCTGTCTGATAATTGTAAACCAATTCGTTTGAATTGGTAGCCCAAAGAATCGCTTCATCAAGGTTTCCAAGCATTTCACTGGCAACGGCTATATTGAATTCTGCTTTACTTTTTATTCGTTTTTTTGAAGATTTTGTAAAAGGAAGCCAGTATTTATAGGCTTTTCCCCATTCGTTTTTACGTATTACTTTTTCTATCGTATTGTTTTTTTCATCTGTGTCAATAAGATAATAATTTCTTTCTTCCTTTTTCCATACAGGCGAAAGATAGTTGTTAATATCTACTGCTGTCTGAATGCCGCTCTGAATTAAACAATTTTTTATAGTCGGACATTTTTCAAAAAGTTTTTCTGTCGACAAAGCTCCATCTGACCAGGAAATGGTATCGGTTACTTCAAACTGACGAATTACTTTTTTTTCTACCGGATCATATATTTTTACTGATGCACTGTATTTTGAATCAATGGAAGCGGTTACAAATTTCTTATATTCTGCAGTAGGCTGATGTATCTTATAGAAAGTATTTAATTTGTTATAATAACGTTCTATTACAAGAAGAGCATCGGTATGAAAAGTGTTACAAATTTCTTTTATTGTGTTCCAGTCAGTATATTCCTGTATTTTATAATAGTTATTATCAAGTCTTGTTATATTTCTTTCTTTTGGGATGACAACATCATACCGACCATTATTATAAAGCAAACGCCCTAATGTTTTCAAAGTAGTATCAGCAGCCAGACTATCAAGGATAACGATGTTTTTAACATTAAAATTCTGAGCATAAAAAGACCTTTGAAGACTGTCCTCGTCAAAATTTCTGAACTGGGTATTAATACTATGGTTCATAAGTGTCAGGCTATTGATTCTACCTGGAAGAATATTACTGGAAAGATGAGATGTCTCCACGACAATAGATCTGTATGTAGATGAACAGGAAGAGATTACAACAGACAATATAAAAATATTAAAAATTCTTGTTATCTTCATTTATTTAAATATTAATAATATCATAAAATTAAAACAAAACATTAAAAAGTAGTATAAAATTATTGATTTTCTTCTTTGTCTTAATATTCAGTTATAAAAGATAAAAAACTTAATTCTTTTATCTAAATTACAAATGTTTTTTTTAAAAATCATATTAATTTTATTTTCTCGTTAAAAATTAAGCTTTTGTATTATGAAGCAGGTTGTTTGTATGGTGATTTTGTTTTCTCTTTTAACTGTAAATGTAAATGCACAGTTTTTTACAAACGGAGAAGATCCGGGTTCCGTTTGCTGGAAAGAAATTAATACACCTGCTTTTCAGATAATTTTTCCTGTTGAATATAAAGAAAAAGCATTACAACTGTCTTATGTTCTAGAACATGTATATGATTACGGTTACCGTACACTTGATCATCAGCCTAAAAAAATATCCGTAATTCTGCATACCAGAACTTCTATCTCTAACGGAAACGTTGGCTGGGCGCCACGGAGAATGGAGTTTTTTATGACACCTGATCCGTTAGGTTATTCCCAGAAATGGATGGATCAGCTGGCTATTCATGAATTTCGACATACAGTTCAGATAGGCAAAATACAGTCTGAACTTCCCAAAATACTTCCTGCACTTTTTGGAGAACAAATAACTGCTGCCATAGTAGGAATTTATCTTCCTTTCTGGTTTCTGGAAGGTGATGCAGTCTCAACAGAAACAGCATTATCAAAAGCAGGGAGGGGAAGGGAACCATCTTTTTTAATGGAAATGAAAGCCCAGATTGTTGAAAAGGGACTCTATTCATATGATAAGGTCGTTCTGGGATCATATCGTGATCATGTACCTAACCGATATCATTTCGGATACTGGATGATTGCCGGATTGCGCAGTAAATACGGAACAGAAATATGGAAATCTGTTATCGACAGGGTAGCCCGTCATCCTTTTTCAATGAATCCTATGAATTCCTCCCTTAAGAAAACAACTGGGATGAAAAAGGAACAACTATATGAAAAATTGTTTCTTGAAAACAGGAAAAAATGGAAAACACAGATAGATACAGTTATTCATACACCTTCATATCTTTTCCCCGTTAACAAAAAATCATATACCAACTACAGTGTAATTTCCGCGCTGTCTGATACTACAGTAATTGCATTAAAGGAAAGTCGGTGCGATATAGATAGAATTGTAAAAATTTCTCCGAGCAAAGAAGAAATAATATTTACACCTGGAGTTTTGTTACAAGAAATAATTTCTGCTTCCGGAAACCTAATGATGTGGGTTGAACAGCGTCATGATATCAGATGGTCTCTTGCGCATAAGACAGTAGTCATTTTGTATAATACCAAAACAAAAAAGAAGAAAGAATTTTATTTTAAAAGCAAAGTAGCTTCGCCGGTAGTATCTCCTAATCATAAGCTTTTCGCAGCTGTTGAGACAGAAAAGACAGGTCAGTTTTTTTTGTCTGTTTTTAATTTAAAAACAGGAAAAAGGATTTCGCGTATTCATACGCCTGAAAATATTTATTTCTTTACTCCAGCATGGGATGCTTCTTCAGAGAAACTTTATTTTATAGGGATTAATCAAAAAGGAAAATTTATGGCTTCTGTAAATTCTGATGGTACTTCCATGACAAAACTAACCGAACCTGTTTTTGATGACCTTAAAAATCTGAGGTATTTTAATGGTAAAACATATTACATTTCTTCTGCAACAGGAATTGATAATGTTTTTTGTTATAATCCGGCCACTCATAGGAATTATCAGATAACTTCAGTTAAATATGGAGCAGATGATCCCTTTGTTTTAGGTAATTCTTTATTTTTCAGTTCATATACTGCAAATGGCTATACTATAGAGAAGATGAAGCTTTCTGATGCTGATAACTGCGATTTAAAAAATATTTCATCTTTCCGTTATGAACTTGCAGATAAATTAGCCAGTCAGGAAGATACTGTTTTCCTTTTTTCTGATACTGTAAAATCTAATTATCCTGTAAAGAGCTATCACAAAGCTGCTCATCTATTCAATTTTCACAGTTGGGGTGTACCGTATATAAATGCTAATGATTATGAAATTAAACCTGGAGCAACATTATCTTCACAAAATATGTTGGGTACAGCCATTACACAATTAGGATATACGTATGATCCTGATAACGAAACGGGAAAATATACTGCTGAATTTAAGTACACAGGACTGTACCCTGTTATTAATACAAAATTTACCTATGGAAAAGAAAAATCAGTTTACTGGTACATTCAACACTATGTAAACCTTCAGAAAGAAGTTGTAGAAACAGATACTCTCAGTAAAGGATATTCATGGAATGATATGGAGTGGGAACTCAATTTAAATTTACCTCTGCATTTTAGTAATGGAAAATATTCGCAAATTCTGCAGCCGGCAGTTAAATATGATTACAATAAAAGTACTCATGATAATACCACTCCCTCTGATTTTTTCGAAGGATATTATCATTCTTTGTCAGGCTATCTTTATTTCCAGAATACAATAAAAAGATCTGAATTGGATATAGTACCTGATTGGGGGCAAATTGTCAATCTGGTTTACCGGCACGAACTTGGAAACAAACTTGAAATAGGAACACTTGCATCTGTTGAAACAAATCTATATTTTCCCGGAATTATGCGAAATCAGGGCATTAGAATTTATAACGGATACCAAACAAAGGAAAAAAAATCCAGTTTAAATTTTTCGGATGAAGTTCGTTTTCCTCGTGGAATCAGTAATTATCAGAATGAAAATCTCTATACTTTTGGAATAGATTACATTACGCCTCTTTGTTATCCTGATAAGAGTCTTGGAAAATTATTTTATATAAAACGAATCAGGGCTAATGTTTTTTATGATTTTTCACGCTTTAAGTCTGCTATTTATAATACGGTAGATACACATACTCAAAATTTAAGCTCTACTGGGATTGAGATTATAGCCGATGGTAATATCTTTCGTTTATTACCGATACCTGTATCGATTGGTTTTCGTACGATATATCTTCCAGAATCGTCTTCTTTCCGTATGGACGGATTGATGTCGGTTAATTTTGGATTCTAATTAGGTTTGAATATAAAGTCAATTACTTCGTTACGCTTGTCATGAAAACAGTCATTTACTGAAGTAAACTCCTTGGTTTTCCTGACTTCACAAGATTCGTATTTGACTTTATATTTCAAGCCATTGTCAACTATCCATTGTCAACTATCCATTGTCAACTATCCATTGTCAATTATCCACTAATGTAATAACCGTTATTTCAGGGTTCATATCGATTCGTCCAGGGAATCCGACACAACCAATTCCTGAATTCACGTACAGATACTGATTATCTTTATGGTACAGGCCTTTCCATTTTTTTTGAGTAAAGTATATAGGACTAAAAGAAATACCCGCAAATTTAAAGGAAAACTGTCCTCCGTGAGTATGTCCGGATAATGTTAAAGGAATATTCGTATCAGGTATAACTTTACTTGTCCAGTACTGTGGATCATGACTTAACAGAATTTTAAATGCATCATCAGGAATGTTACTCATGGCTTTTCCCATATCTGCATATTGTGGGGAAGGCGGAATTCCCCAGTTCTCAACACCTAAAATGAAAAATGAAGTATTACGATAAACAATTTTTATTGAACTGTTTCTTAAAAGAATAAATCCTGCATCTTCAGTATTCTGATCGATACGTAGCTGATTTTCCTTCTTTTTTTCCGGTGATCCCCAATAGCTGTAATCACCGTAATCGTGATTTCCAAGAATAGCAAACTTACCATACCTTGCATTCATCTTCTTTAGAGAAGCTTCAAAACCATCCATCTCAGATGCAAAATTATTTACGACATCCCCTGTAAAGAAAAGTAGATCCGGATCAAGGGAATTTATTTTTTTTGCAAGACGGTTCATGAATTCAGGTTGCTGAAAGCTTCCCAAATGAAAATCAGAAACCTGAATAATTTTTAAACCTGATAATTCATATGGAAGGCAAGGAATTTCAATATTTACCTTTTCTGTGTGAATTATTTTTCGTCCTAAAGTCAGACCGTATATAAAAATTAAGAAAATACCTGAACTAAGAATTACACCAGATAAACTAATTATTTTGGAAATATTATTTTTTCTTAATTTAAATGGAAGGGATATTAAATAAAAGACCGAGAGAATCAATTTTGGGAAAACATTAATAAGTGTCAGAAAGATAACCAGATAGAAAAAATTATAATTAGTTATAAGCCGAATCCTTTCCGGATTCAGGAATGCATACAGAAGTAGGTTGAAATAGACGAATGTCATAGAGAAGTATATACAGGCACATCTTATTTTATGTTTCTTTTTAGTCATAAATTGATTGATGGAGATAAATCCAAGAATCTCTATAGCTAAGATTATACAGAGTACTAAATAAATCCAAGACGAAAATATATTTCTCATAACAGAGTCCGATTTAATTTATAACGGATGATAATTCACAATTTTCTGATATTACAAAATTATACTAAAAAGAATAAATCTTTTAAAAAAGGGCAATTAAATTTTTAATAATGAAAAAGGGCAGGGTAGTACAAAAGTAAACAAACAAAAATAGTAATCTTTATACATTTATATACAAGAATAAACTATTTACAAGAATATTACAGTTAATAGATACATAAGTAAACAACAACAGACATAAGCTCTAAGCTTTAATTGACAATTATATTTAGATCATAACATTATGTTATAACTCATATTATACACTCATATAGTATTTAAAATCAGGAATTAAAACAATATAATATAAAGTATTAATTTAATAAAAATCAAAGTATATCCTAAAATAAGGGTAAAGATCAGT
>Ga0172377_10005052_pt1 | contig 13565 bp, 12 predicted proteins | sample Pumphouse3metaG_FD_119749 | JGI IMG/M metagenome (GOLD analysis project Ga0172377, IMG submission 119749) | Leachate microbial communities from a municipal landfill in Southern Ontario, Canada - Pumphouse #3 metaG | ecosystem: Engineered > Solid waste > Landfill > Unclassified | place: Canada... | reverse complement strand
GTTTTTACTGAAAAAGGTCTTTTTTTAAAATCCACTGAGATAATATTTTTATCTAAAATCTCAGTTCCAAATTTCTTAGCTTGAATGGTTATTTTTTCTAAAAGCTCAGGGCCACTTAATTTTTCTGGAAATCCAGGAAAATCTTCTATGGCTTCACAAAGCATTAATTGACCCCCTGGAGGTGAACCAGTAAATAATAAAGATTTAAGCTGAGCCCGACCAGCATAAATACCTGCAGTTAAACCAGCAGGACCACCACCAATAATAATAATATCGTATAATGCCATGAATTTATTCTACCAGTTTTGGGTTTATAATAGCAAATAAGCCTTTTGTTAAATAAAAAGAGAGACAATTTACAAAGTAAATTATCTCTCTGGTGACTCTCTTCTGCAAGCAGAAGAGAGAGCCCCACCGTTTGACGATCAAAAGATCGTCAAGAATATTATGGCAAATATGATTGAAAAGTCAAGATTTTTTAAAATATAGTATTCTAAATTTAAAATTGCTAAAATATGTTTAATATATCATGGAAAGTAAAAAAGAATTTATTAAAGATAAAAGGATATTAATTGTTGGCTTAGGCTCTTTAGGTGGTGGTATTGCTACTAGTCTTTGGTTTTTAAAACAAAAAGCCAATATTACCATTACAGATTTAAGAGATAAAAAAGACTTAAAACAATCTTTAAATAAATTAAAACAATATTCTTCAAGAATAAAATTATCTCTTGGCGGCCATAATAAGAAAGATTTTAAAAATCACAATCTTATAATTATCAATCCTGGAGCTAAAATCAAAAACAATCCATATCTTCAAATGGCAAAAAAAGAAAAAAACCTGATAGAAAATGAGATAAGTTTGTTTTTGAGATTTAATCAAACTCCTTTAATAACAATTACTGGCACCAGAGGCAAAACAACAATTACTAATTGGATTGGATATTTATTAAAAGAAAAATATCCTCAAACCATTATTGGCGGTAATATGCCTGAAAGTCCAGTTTTATCTTTTTTGAATAAAACTAAAGCAAATATCCCAGTTGTTTTAGAATTATCTAGTTTTCAATTAGAGATATTAAAAAATAAATATCAAGGACCTAATATAGCCATCATTACTAATTTATACCGAGATCATCTTAATCGCCATGGCAATATGAAAAATTATGCAATGGCTAAAGCTAATGTATTTAAAAATCAACAAAAAACTGATTATTTGATATTAAATTATCAAGACAGATGGACTAAATTCTTTCTCTCTTTAAAACCTAAAAGCCAAATTTATTTTATATCAAATAAACCCCTTCCTTTGAATAAAAATGGGGTTTTTAATCAAAATAATAATATATATTTCCAAGACAATAAGAAAAAACAATTAATGTTAAATACAAAAAGGTTTTCCAAACAATGGGGAGAGCATAATTTGAATAATTTAATGTTTTCTATTCTAGCAGCTAAGTTATTTGGCTTAAGTTTTACTCAAATTAAAAAACAAATACCAAGACTACCTCAAATGACATTTCGTCAACAAATAGTATATCAATCAGGTACAAAACTCTTAATAATTAATGATAGTTGCGCTACAACCCCAGAGGCAACAATAGCTGCTTTAAAAAGGTTTTCTAATAAACAAAATAACCTTGTTTTAATTACTGGAGGCACTGATAAAGATTTAAAATACAATGAATTAGCTAAACAAATTAAAAAAACCATATCACCAAAGAACCTAATTATTCTCAATGGTTCTGCTAGCAAAAAATTAATCAAAGAATTGATTAAAATAAAATATTCCAATAATTATTCTGTTTTTGAATCATTAAGTGAATGTTTATCTTATAGCTTACATTTAAGAAAATACAAAAGGGATATTATTCTTTTTTCTCCAGGAGCTACCAGTTTTGAAAAGTTTCTAAATGAATTTGATAGAGGAAAAGCTTTTAACAATTTAATTAAAAAGATAAAATAAAAAAGGAGGTATGCCCTCCTTTTGTTTTATTCTTTTACCACCGAATTGATGCTATATACAAGTTATAAATGAATAAAGCTACGGCAGCAAAAATAAAAAAGATAAAAAACTTCCAACTCAGTTCCTCTTCCTTTGTTAATATGACGAAGAATGTTATTACCCCAAGGGCAATAAATAAAAAGAAAAAAAGAATTTGTTGAGGCAATAAACTCAAAATAAACATTTTACACCTCCTATCTGGATATAATTACCAGCGTCTGCCCTTACTACTAAATAAGCTGCTAAAAATTTTCTTTAAAATATGCGAAATCTTGTTTAAAATCCTTTCAACAAAATCCATTATCTATTCCTCCTTTTTAACTGTAATGTCCCTATTATTATCCCTGAAAACAAAAAGAAAAACATCATTTCTAAGCTTGGAGCAAAAAACATTGAGATTAATAATACAATCATGATACCGGCTGTTATTATATTACCCCTCCTTTTCTTCTCCTCAATAATTAAATTTTCTATTGTTTTTTGTATTAACCTTTTTCGATTTCTTTTTCTCTCTAAATAGTAAAGATCCATTTTTAAAATTACCTCCTTTTAATTTAGATGATAGCACTTTATCAAAAACCTTATCCTTAATTTCCAACTTTAAATCATTTTTTATTTGTTTATAAATTCCAGGAATTGATTCATTGCAAACATTTAGAAGCTTACATTCTTCAATCAATTTTCCAACCTTTTGTTCGTGTACTAGGATAACCTCAAGATAACCCGAAGTACCTGGACCGTTTTTAGGCCCTAACTCTCTCTTGCCCCTTCTGGTGTATAAATAGTGCTCGAGATTATGAGCAGATAATACAGCATTCCCAACTCCATGCAATAAAAGCAAGTTAATTTTTTTCCTTTTTTTGTTCAGACATCCGTTAAACCTAACCAGGAAATAACGTTCCATCTTTTACCCCTTTCTTTTTTGTATTTTCAAAGTACATTTGTTGTATATAATAACATTGAATAAATAAATTGTCAAATCAAAAAATGGCCTTATTATCAGCCATTTTTTGTTTATCTAAACTTTAATTTTCTAAATCGTCTTCTTCTATTTCATAAAATTTACCAATATCATCAACCACATCAACTCTTTCTATCTGGCCTTCTATATTTACCTTGATATAACCTTCTTCATCTGGTTCAATGCCTTTTTCTTCTAACCATTCTTCAACCATTTCTCTTTCACCACCACCAAAAATTTCTAGAAATTCTTCATTAGTTATCAAAGGCATTTCTGTTTGTTTTTCTGGAACAGGAATAGTTTCTAAAGCCATATTTTTATTAAAAATAATTTTAAAGCCGACCTTTTTATAAAAAATGCTGCTATCCATTGAAGCAAGCTTCCCTAAATAGCAGCGTCCTAAGTATAGCAAATGGAAAGTATTTGTCAAGAGGTATAAGACTCATAGGGGAATAAAGCTGGGATTAAAAAAATGCTGCCGCTTCTGGCAAGCCAAAAACGACAGCATTATTAGTATAGCAAATTCAAAATCCTTGTCAAGTCTATTGTGGATAACTTAAAAATTAATGTTTAATGATTTTTATTGCTTTTCCATTGACAAGAGCCTCTGCTATTTTTTTATAAGCTGAATAAAGTATTCTTTGATAAGTGCTGGTTGAAGTATGCATTTTTTCAGCAGCTTCTTTTTGTTCTAAATCATCCAAATGCCGCAAGCGATAAGCTTCCAATTCTTCTGTGGTTAATTCAATAATTTCCAAAAACCTCATTGGAACACCTTGAGGTTTAAAATAAGTAACATCTGGATCAAAATTCACTTTGCGATAAAGTCTTGGTCTAGCCATAAATACTAATTTAATAACAGAAAAAAGAAACTGGCCCCTTAATATATATTAATTAATACAGAAGAAGAGGCCAATAATCTTTTATTATTTCTGACCCTTGAGTTCGGTTAGTCGTTGTTTGATATCTTTCAATTCTTCTTCAAGATCTTCAGCTTCTTCTTCAAGTATTTCCATTTCTTCTTCCTTAGTTATCCTAGTTGGATAATAAGGGCCATAACCCCAACCACGACCAAAACCTCTGCCATATCCTCTTCCCCAGCCACGACCAGCGCCACAAGGCCCTAAGCCCCAACCGGTTCCAGGACCCATTCCCCAAGGACCAGTTCCATCAAATCTTGGCATATTTTTATTATTGTTAATATTTTAGATTTGAGATAGCCGACTTACTATCTGTTATGAGTATATACCCATAATTAGAAAAAGTCAAGTCTTTAAATTTCTCTTAATTCCCCTGTTTTAATATCCTTATCTTTATTCATTTCTTCTAATAATTCTTCTTGAGTTTTATTCTTTAAATATCCTTCTAAGAGCCACAAAGGATCTCCGTGAGAAACAATCAGAATATTCTTGTTTTCATATTTGTTTTCTATTTCATTAAGAACAGCAACCATTCTTTCTTGGCATTGATTCCAGCTTTCGCCTTTAGGCACTCCCATTTCAAACTTTTTTATTTTATCATTGTCATAATATGCCCAAGCTTCTCTTTTATTCTTGCCACCAAAAATTCCCCAATTAACATCTCTTAATCTTTTATCATAAATAACCTTTTCTAAATTATAACCTATTATTTTAGCTATAATTTCAACAGTTAACTTTACCCTTAGAATATCAGAGGCAAATATGTAATCTATGTTTTTTTCTTTTAATTTCTCACCTACTAATTCTATTTGTTTTATACCTTCTTCTAATAAATCACAAGGAGGATTATCATCTGGATATTCATAGATAATATCTTTTTTTTCAGCCTGGTGAATAGTTTTACCATGTCTTAATAAAAAATATTTATTTTTAAAAATTCTCATAACATACTAAATTTTAACTTTTTCTGATTTTAAAAGTTGTCTCTTTTTAGCTGTTCCATGTCTAAAACCACCTATTTCTCCATTATTTCTTATTACCCGATGACAAGGAACAGTTGGATCATCATTTTTATTTAAAACATTACCTACTGCTCGATAAGCCTTAGGTCTCCCTATTAATATAGCTACTTGTTTATAACTTAAAGTTTCACCTTTAGGAATTTTCCTAACTACTTGATAAACACTTTCTTTAAAACTTTTCATATTTAATTGATATAATTTTTCATAAAAACTCTAAAATAGGTCACTTTTAGCGAAGCTCTAAGTTTTACTTAATTTAGTGATAAATCTTTTACAACTTTTGGCAGATTTCTTTCTGTGGCGATTTTTGTTTATCTATGTAGTATTCGTCTACTTTTTTATCTGTCATGTTATTTATACTCAATAAACAATAGTGTTTTTTAATAACTCAGCATATATATGAATCAATAAATTAAATTTTGTGTCTAAAATCACCTAACAAGCATCTGCAGGGAGAGATCAACAAAAACATTTTCCATCTAGCGGTACCTTTTGGTTAAAATCCGAATTTTTTTTCGGCGGATTTCGAGAGCGTGCCAATATCATTGGCGCGCCGCTTCAAATTAAGAAAATATCTTCACAAAATCATTTGTCCAATATCTTCTGTATTCTTCCTTAATTTCTCTGCCCGGCTGTTGCTCGTTGAAATAATACAAATCAACCCTTTCAAGCTTCTTACTTCTCAGTTTATCTAAATCATCCACAAAATCAATGAATCCGTCAATTTTGTCAGCAGAATTGGTCGTATATTCAACGCCGTGCGGATCAATAAACTTGATATAATATTGATTGTCTTTTTTAAGCCAAAAGATGAAATCCGGATAAAAATTATCATATTGGCTTTTATCCGAATTAAAATAAGGAATTCCAACTCTATCTATTGTTTCATCAATTTTTGAAAAGTACCACCAATCAAAATCTTTCAGCAGATTATCGTCTTGCGTTAAGTATTCTTTCAGAGTGTGCAAAAATTCTATTTCGCTTTGCTTTTTGATAATATGCTGAAAATGTTCCGTATCTTGCTTAAACAAAATAGGCGCATAGTAATGCTCCTCTAAAATTTCAAAATCCAAATAATTTCTCAGAATATCCAAATTTTTGCTATCGGCTACATCTTTTATCAATTCTTTATATTTACTTCTGTCAATTTTCCCTTCGTCAAACATTTTATCTATCTCTTTTTCGGTCAATCTTGGTTTGATGATTTTTAAAATATCTTTTTCTAATTTTTCTACCTCGTTTTTATCAATGTTTGTTTTAACTTTTTTGTAATGCAAAATTTCGTCGTCCAAAATTTTTATCTCGCTTAATTTTTTAACATTTTCATTGAAATAGTTATCTGAAATAAACAATATATTCTCAATTGATTTTTTTCTTCTTCTTTCTCCAGTTTTGAAATTGTCCCTATTACTTACTTTGTTGAAAGTCCTTAATTTTATCCCTTGTTTTAACAAAAGCACTTTTGGTCCATTTTTCTGAACGAGCTGTGAAAGTTCGTTATACTCATTCGTGCCAATCCAAAACGGCTTATTATTCACTCCACCGTCTTCAAAAAATGGTATGAAAATTGGCAATTCTTTTTCGTTTATTCCCTCATTTTTCTTTATTCCTTCTATTTTAATCCAATCCGGGTTAACTTGTTTTCCCAATCCTTCTAGAATATTCTTTACCACCTCTTTATTGGTAGCGAAAATAAACAAACTCTCTAAAACATTATTTTCTTTTTTTATTTTTTCAACTTCGGAATTTGAAAAAAGCGAATTCTCTAAATAGTCAAATCTTTTCCTTTGGTTGATAGTCGGTTCAATTCTTACGCCACGCCCGATTGACTGCAATACAAATTTTTTGGCGTCGTCGCTTACACCGATATTGATAAAGTTAATCACATTGGGGCGGTTCGTATCCCAACCCTCGGTAAATATTCGGCTTCCGAGCAGAATATTTATGTCATTTCTTTTGTTTATATCGTCAAAAAAACTTTCTCCGATAACTCGCCCGAATTCATACCCCTCTAAAACATTGCTTTCCCATTTGATAATATCGCTTGCGACAATAAGCATAAAATATTTACTCGCTCCGACCAGCTTAAAGGCAAGCTCCCTAGAATTATCCCTGAATTTTACAATTTCTATATTCCCTTGATTATCGGCATTAAAAACGGCCTTAAAAAAATTCGCTTTTTTCAAATTCCTGATTTCAGAAATTAAATTTTGATCTATATCTCCAAGCCCGAATAAATAATCCTTGTTGTTTTTCAACTTTACGACTAAATTGTTTTTTGCCACTTCAAAATTAAATTTTCCACGCGCAATTTCAGCCAAAAGTTTATAGAAAATTTTTAAATCAGCTTCTTCTGTATTTACGCTATTGGCCAAAGTGATTAAAAGAGGGGCATGATATAAATTTTTACTTATCGTCTGCATTTTATGAAAATGCTCTTTAGCCAAAGCAAAAATAATTAAAGTTTGAGCGATAATATCCTTTTTTTCATTTGTTGAAAAATCATCATCCATTCCCTTTTTAAAATTCTTGAAGTCAGAATTTGCTATGTATAATTTTTTTCCGTAGCCTTCTTTCAAAAAAGTATCCAATTTATAATCAAAAATGGTTGTCGCAATATCCAAATCATCCGTAAAGGTAGCGGAAAAATTAAATAAAAATCCGTTTTTGGTGAGAGCCATAAAATATTGCTGTCTTTTTGAAGTTTCTTTTTCTCCTTTATGCGCCTCGTCCAAAATCAAATACCAATTGCCGCTGTTATAAATACTTTCGTAATTTATTCTTGAGCCGTTTAATTTTTTTGCGATTGTTTCTTTGTCAGCGATATTATCCGCCCGATAATAAAAAACATTGATTTCGCTTTTATTAAAAATATCCTGCTGATTTTTTATTTTTTCCCACTCCTTCAAATTTCTAAGATTTATTGTTATTTCCGCGCCCTTATTGAATTTGTTTATATGCTCTTTAATTTGGGATAGAATTTCGTCTTTTGGAGCCAAAATCAAAATATCCTTATGAGGAATTAAATTTTTATTCATTAAATCAGCCAAAATCGCTAAAAGTTTTACCATTACTAAAGTTTTACCGCTTCCGGTCGCCATCCAAAAAGCGGCGCGGTTTATAAAACTTTGAAATGAAATGCGAGTGCCGGCTGGAAAATAATTTGCCAAAAATTTAAAATTTTCGTTTTCTTCCTTAATATCAAGCTGATCATTTAATTCTTGTGTCAAGCCGAAATCACGATACAACTGTAAAAATTCTTGTTTGCTTCTGTCTAATGCCAAGCCGTTATTTTGCTTAAAATCTTTGTAAAGCAAATACAAAACGGCGGTTATGTTTTCTAACGCCTTTTTTTGGTATGGAAAGAGTTCCCAGTCTAAACCGAATTTACTCAAATCTCGGTAAATCCATTCAGGCGGAATATCCAAACTTTTCCATTTATTTTCAATTATTTTTTGTAAGATTATCATAAACTACCAATAAATAAGTTTCTTCAGCGGTACGTATTTTGCAAAGTCAAGATTATTCAAATCTACTTCTGAATCGTCTTCAAAAATAATTTTGTCCTTACCTATTTTCTTAATCTTTTTGCCGAAAAGATTAGAAATCGTCTCGGCAATATCAACATCGGGATATAATTTTTCAAAAACAAATCGCGCTTTTTCTTTCTTTAAGTCGATTTCCAAGCCTTTGTTCGCCAATTTTTCCGACAAAGAAAAAGAATCTTCAATTTGTTTTCTCTTTTCTGCCTTTGCGCCGTTTTCCAATCCGGCAAAATCAATTTTTTGCAATTCTTTTTCGGTAGGATTATAGTTTGCTCGTTTCAAAACATCTTCGTATTGTTCCAGCTCATAATATTTAAAAAATCCGCCACCTTGCCAATTAACATCTTTTGATAAGTGGGGCTTTCTTACAACGGGGCTATGTATGGCTTTAAACTCCTTATCTCCTTTCAAAACTATTTTCATTCTTCCCAATACTCCTATTTTTTTCATAACAACTTTCGCTTTTGAATTCGTTTCTGACAAGATTTTTACTATCGCAGGATTATTTTTTATATCTATTTTTTCCGCATTTTCTTCTTCATCCATATCTTCCAAAGAAGTTTTAGTGCTACCATTTTTATTTATTTCAACCTCATCTAAATAAATCTCGTTGAAAAAATCACCCATTTCTACGCCAATCCATTTTCTATTTATTTTTTGACATACGGCGCAAGTAGTTCCACTTCCGACAAAAAAATCAAAAACTATATCCTTTGGCTCCGATGACGATTGCACAATTCTCCTAATTAAATTTTCTGGCTTTTGATTGCTGACGAAAGATAAGCTCTCAGTAATTCGCGGCTCGGAATATTGAAAAGAATAAATATCATTCCAAATTGTACCCTTAGCTTTAACCTTTTTATCAACTTTAATTTTTTCAAAAACACCATTGACCCATTTTTCTATGAATAGATCATTTTTGTCTTTTCCTAAAATATCTAACCAACCAAAATCACTTGATTTTTTTAATAATTCGTAAGATTTGTAAAAGAGGTATTTTTCACTCTTTGAATAAAAATGAATAAAATCAGCTTGCCGAATCCAGTTTAATGCTTGAGATTTGAATCCTGAAATATTATCACCGGTATTCCATGTAATTTTGGCTTTAAAATTATCCGGCCCAAAATTTTTATCTAAAAGTATTTTTGCATAATGTTCGGCAATATGATCAAGGTGGAGATAAAAATTACCCTCATCTTTTAAGAAAGGTTTTGAAAATTCTATTCGGTTATCCATTAAAGTTAGCCACGTTGAATCTTGAAAAGTATCAATAAAATCAAAATCATTTCCGGTATTAAACGGCGGGTCAATATAAATTGTCTGCACTTGTTCTTTGTATTTTGGCAATAGCGTGTTTAACGCTTGGAAATTGTCGGATTTTATAAGTCTACCGTCCAGCGCTTCGTCCAAGTCGTCAAAAAGACTAATAATTTCAATTTCTAAATCTTTAAAATGTTTCGTATCAATCGGCAAAGTTTGCCAATCTTTATTTAGCTGTCCGTCTTTTATAATTTCTTTTGGATTGAATTTTTTATCAACTATTCCAAGCTCCAGCCACTCGGAAAACTGCTTATTAAAACCTTTATATTTCAAAATTTTGGCGATAATTTCTAAACCGTTTTTTGTGTTGGCAATTCTATCCAAAGTTATTACATAATTTGAATTTCGGGCAAATTTTGGTTTCAGCCAAATCTTTTTTAGTTCATCTTCAAAATTACCGATAAAATCAATCGTTAAGTGCGCTATATCTTTTATTTTCTTTATTCTGTCCAGCGATTCTTGGCTGAAAACAGTATCCATGCTTCCCGCCAAATGCTGGTACATATATAAATCAAACTGCTCGCGCAAAAATCCTTTCGCGTCTTTATGGATAAAATAATCAATTTCTGTCTGTTTCTTATAAATCTTAAAAGCTTTTTCTATTTCTTCCGAGCTTAAATCTGTGCCTTTTAACCTTAAATATTTTCCAATTTCTCCGGTTTCAGAAATTGCCGGTTCAATTGATACGCTTCCGTACAAATCTTTATTGTCCGAAACGATAAATTCCACTTTAGCCTTATTCCTTGCTCCTTTATCACTTAATTTTGCAAAATCCAAACCAGAATTTAATAAAACGATTTTAGGATTTTTTAACTTTTCTATATTTTCCAAAAGATATTTAACGATTTTAACTTTGTCTTTAATTTTTAAGATCTCTTGAAGTTTTGTATATTTATTATCGTTTTTATAAAGAACACGGAATTTGACAATCTTTTTCCCGCCTCTCTTTTGAGTGCCGGTGAAATAAAATTCCAGCTCCTTTTTCTCATTGGCTTGCTTGTGTTTCAAAAGCGAAGCGTCAAAAGCAAAATCAAAAGCAATTTCAGGGTCAGAATCAATTGATAAGTTTTCTATCGTTTTATAATTTGCTTCGGATTTTACATAGTACAGCTTTGCGGTTTTCCAAAATAAAGCCGTGTCCTCTCTGTCGGAATAGACTTTGGCATAGATATTTTTATAAACAGGAGTTGAAGAAAAGAAAATTGCCCCGCCGTCAGAGAAATAGGAGTCAAAAAATGTATAAAGTTTGTCAAAAAGGTCTTCCGGCTGGTCTTTGCCAAATTTGGCTTTGACTTCTTTTTTTATTCTCTCTCGGATTTTATTAAAATAGTCCGTCTTGATATTCATCAAGTTGATATATCCGCTTTCGCCTTCTAATTTGGCGCCGACAAATAAGTCCTTCAAAATGCTATAAAATTTTTGTTCTTTATTATTATTCATAAATTTTTATTTCATTAAATCATCTAAACTTACGCCAAGAGCTTTGGCGATTTTTTGGACAGTATTAATGGTCGGACTTTGTATTCCGCCCGATTCAATTTTAATAATTGTAGCGTGAGAAACATCCGCTAACCTTGAAAGCTTGTCCTGTGATAAATTCTTTATTTTTCTAAGCTTTTTTATGTTTTTAGAAATAGTTGGAATTGTTTTTGTCATTGTGATATGATAATATAGATATTAGGATATTGATATTATTCTATCGTTCGTGAGTTATCTATAATGCTATAATACCAAAAATTTTAATTTTTAGCAACGATAATAAAGGGAGTTCCTTTGCGTTGCCCGCGCACGAGAAGGGTGAGGCAACAGCAACATCATCTATGGCGGCGCATTTTGCTTTGCAAAATACGCTCTCCAAGTCCGCCGAAAAAAGGTCGGCCCAAGCTAGGGCGAGACGTAAGGGGGGTGTGGAGGGAATTCCGCCTCGCCTGAGCCGAAGCGAAGCTCCGCCGCCCTGCTCGTTCAGAGCAGACCGCTAAAGAAATCTGAAAGATTATCGATGATCTCGGTTTGAAGGGGTGGCGAGATTATTTACTTTCCGTTTCAAATTATCAATATCTTTTGCAAAATCCGTTATATTACGGATTGATAAGATATAACGGCAATTTTACGAAGAAAAGCAATAATCGGTTCAAACTCGCCGCCTGATTCATAAATACCGTAAAACAAGCCAAAATTATCGCTTTGTAAGAAAATTCCGAATAGAGTCGGGATTTTCTAAAAAAAATTGGTTCGAACTTCCGTTTGAGCGGGCAGAAATTATTTTTGGATTTCAAATTTCCCTTCAAAATCCTCGCTGAAGCCGAGCCCCGCCTTTGGCGGGGCGAGGCAACAATCGCCCAAAATTCGAATTTTGAAAATTGGCGGAGAGGGTGGGATTCGAACCCACGGTGCCCTTGCGGACACAGCTGCTTTCCAAGCAACCGCACTAAACCACTATGCGACCTCTCCATTTCTTATCCTTGTATTTTAAAGGATAAGAAATTTATTCTGCTTAAAACTTAATTAAATCTGCTAAAGAACCAATTAAAGGAAGTTTTTTAGTTTTTCCTCCAACTACATTAACAATCCCTATAATAGATAGAATTGCAAAACCTAAATTTACTAATGTTGAAACTAAGCCAATCAATCCCCATATTCCTAGAGTAGCAAAACCCATATAAGAATAAGGACGTAAAAATATTGCTGAAATTATTCTAAAGACAATAAAAGCTATAACTTCAAATCCAAATAAGACCAATCCCTGTTTAGCATGAAAATAGACAAAAGAATCATCTTTTTTAGTAAAAAGAGGAATTAAGCATAGAATAGAGATATAGCTTAAGATACCAATTATTTTATTTTCATCTAACTTAGTTTCACCTCCTTGTTGTGATTCTGTTTGTTGTTCAGTGGGTTCTTTTTGAATATCTTGTTCCATGTTTTTTAATTTATTATTTAAATTATTTTATCGACCTTTAATACTTCTAATATTTTAACAGATAAATAAGATATTTTCAATTTTCAAATATCCATTTGCCTTAACATTTTAATTCTTTCTTGCACTGGTGGATGAGTCATCCAAAGCTTACTAATGCTTTCTTTCTTTAAAGGATTAGAGATAAAAAGATGATTAGTAGCGCTAGAAGCAACTCTTAAAGGTTCTGGATCTTGAGAGATTTTTTCTAAGGCTCTAGCTAAACCTTCAGGATAACGAGTTAATAATGCCCCAGTTGCATCTGCTAGAAATTCTCTTTTTCTTGAAACAGCCAATCTCATTAATGTAGCTGCCATTGGAGCTAAGATAGCAGCAATAATACCTATTAAAAACATTATTGCTCCTGCAGAATCCTTACTATCCCTTCTTCTGCTCCAAAAAATAGACCTCATGGTCCAATCAGATAAAATTGCAATCAAACCAGCTAAGACAACTACAGCTGAGGCTAAAAGAATATCTCGATTACCAATATGGGCTAATTCATGAGCAATAACCCCTTCTAATTCAGATTTATCTAATTTATTTAATAAACCCTGGGTAACACAAATTACTCCATGTTTAGGATCTCTGCCAGTAGCAAATGCATTAGGGGCTGATTCATTCATAATATAAATTCGAGGCATGGGCAAACCAGCAGTAATAGAAAGATTTTCTACTATTCTGTATAATTCTGGATTATCTTGTTTAGTTATTAACTTAGCATTAGTCATTGAAAGAATAACTTTATCAGAATTCCAATAACTAATAAAACTCATTAAAAAACTAATAAAAACAGCCACATATAGAATATATGGCGTTTCTAAGATATAGCTGAAAAT
>Ga0172377_10005051_pt1 | contig 13565 bp, 12 predicted proteins | sample Pumphouse3metaG_FD_119749 | JGI IMG/M metagenome (GOLD analysis project Ga0172377, IMG submission 119749) | Leachate microbial communities from a municipal landfill in Southern Ontario, Canada - Pumphouse #3 metaG | ecosystem: Engineered > Solid waste > Landfill > Unclassified | place: Canada... | reverse complement strand
TAAGCGCGCCTAAATAGGCGCCAAAATATTTTCCGACGCTACGGGCCACGATATATACGATTCCGATAATTCCCACCGTGATGATAACCGATACATCGAGTTCGGCGCCACTGAGAATAAAGAAAAACATAAAGAGGGGCGGCGTCCAACGGTCGACGCCCTCGACGACGAGGTTCGAATCGCTGCGCATGTTGGCAAAAATAGCGCCGATCATCATGCACATGAGAAGCGAAGATAGCGAGCACCAATCGATAGCGGCGAAAAGTTTCGTAATTCCAACACCGAGTAAAACGGTCGCAATCATCAAAGACAAACGATTGGCTCGCGATTTAAAAAAGCGCATGACGAGAGCGAGTAAAGCGCCGAGAGCGGCACCGATTGCAAGCGATAGGAATATTTCGATTAAGGGGGCGAGCAAAACAGCCTCTAATGTTACTCCGCTATTGGTGGCGACGACTTTGGAAATCGCTAATAGCACGGAAAAAACAATTAAGCCAATCGCATCATCGAAGGCGACGACTGGAAGCAAGGTGTCGACGACCGGTCCTTTGGCTTTATATTGGCGGACGACCATCAAGGTCGCGGCTGGAGCCGTCGCTGTCGCAATCGCCCCTAAAGTCAGCGATAAAGCGACATCGCGCGAGAAAGCAAATATTGCCAAAGAAACGACGATTGCGGTCAATAGAGCTTGAAAAATAGTGATGATAACGACTTTACCGCCGATTTTCTTTAAAGAAGAAAGTTTGAATTCGCAGCCGATGCTGAAGGCGATAAAACCTAAGGCGATATCGCTAAGAATCGAAAAATCAGCAATCGCCTGTTCAGAAAAAAGATGTCCGACAAAGGGGCCGAGCAGAAGGCCGATGACAAGGTAGCCCGTGACGTTTGGCAAGTTCAATAACTTCATTAATCTTGTCGAAAGGAGTCCCGCGGCCATTGCCAGTCCGAGGATCAGAGTGATATTTAAGTAATCCATTAGACTTCACTGCCTTCGTAGTGATTAAGGGGGACGGCGAACATAAACGCGTCGGTTAGATTTTGCGTAATTTCTTTAATCGTCGAACGCGCGATTTCCAGTTTGCTTTCGTCGATGACAATTAAGACGGTGGCATTCGACTCGTATTCCTGCTCGACGAGATAGCGCGAGCCGCCGAAAATCGGAGGGTGATTGACATTGGATTCCATCAGAGCGTGATTTAAACCGGTCGAAGGTAAAACTGTGCCTTTGATATTGAGCTCAGTCAGCTTTTCAAACAGGCGGTGAGCTCGTTCGTTATTCTTTAGAATCACAACTAGTAAATGCTTCATAATATGTTCCTTTACTATCTTATTCTTTGCTCGATTGTTTTCAAGAAAAAAGTTCAGTTGATATCAAGTTTGCTCTTTAACTCGCTAAAAAGGATCCTAGGCTTATCTTTGATTGCTTCTGCATTCGCGCCTTTAATGCCGAAATAGAACTTGCATTTCGGTTCTGTTCCGCTCGGGCGCACGGAGATGCTGGAACCGTCTTCAAGCACCAAGATGACGACATCCGCTTTCGGCAAATCGATTGGGGTCTCACCTTTTTTATCGGATTTGACGCTTCGTATATAGTCCCGAACTTCGACGATTTTTTGAGCATCTAATTCTATGACTTCCTTATTGCTTAATCGAGTCATTATATCGCGCATTTTTTGCATGCCGGACGATCCTTTAAACTCCACCGAATAGGAGAGATCGAGAGTGTAGCCATACTTCTTTTGCAAATCATCGTAAACGACATCGAGAGTCTTGCCTTGCAGGTGGTGATATAAAGCCATTTCGCAATACATGAGAATCGCTTGAATACCATCTTTGTCGCGGGCAAAGGGGGCGATGAGACAACCATAGCTTTCCTCGTAGCCAAATTCAAAGGTTGGTCCGCCGTTTTCAATATAATATTGAATGCGGTCGCCGATATATTTGAATCCAGTTAAAAAGGTCTCAACTTTAAGTCCGTAACTCTTGGCGATTGTCCGGCCGAGATCGGAGGTGACGATCGTGTCGTAAAAAACGCCGTTCTTGGATAGCGTTCCCTTTTTCTTGCGCTCGCCGAGCAAATAATCGATCAAAAGGGCTGCCGACTGATTGCCGGTGAACAATTCATAGTCGCCATTGCTTGCGAGGTAGCTGACGCCGACCCGATCGCCGTCGGGATCAGTCATGACGATGAGATGAGCGCCGATATCTTTTGCCAATTTGATGGGTTCGATATAGGATTTCTTCTCTTCAGGATTTGGCGAGAGGGTACCTTTGAAATCAGGGTCAGGGTCGATCTGTGAAAGTACCGGGTATATTTCATAACCGCAATCTTCGAAGACGCGCATGGCGTTGACATAGCTCGTCCCATGATTGGGAGTGAAGACGATTTTAAAACCCTTCTTCGGCAAATCGGGATTTAACTGTATCGTTTTAACTAAGCGAACATATTCTTCATCGACATCATTTTTTAAGACGACTATCTCCCCTTTATTCGCACTGTTTGGAACTTCAAGCACTAGTTCGTTGGGAAGCTCATCGATGATTTTGATTAGTTTTGCTATTTTGCTGGGAACTAACTGGCATCCGTGCTCATCATAAACTTTAAAGCCGTTATATTCTTTGGGGTTGTGAGAAGCGGTTATCATGATTCCACCACACGCTTTTTTGTAGCGGACGGCGAAAGATAGTTCGGGGGTGGGTCGCAGAGCATCAAAAATATATGACTTTAATCCCATATTTGAAAATATATTAGCGATTTGCATCGTAAATTCACGCGACATGCGCCTGTTGTCATGAGAGATGACAACGCCTGATTCTTCGGCGTCTTTAAATGTTTCAATCAAATAAATAGCATATCCGACCGCGGCTTTTTGGATTGTAAAAAAGTTCATGCGATTCGTTCCCGGACCAAGAATGCCGCGCATTCCAGCCGTCCCGAATTCGATGTTTTTAAAAAAAGATTCATCGACTTCTTGAGGAGTCATCTTTTTCATCTCCTCCTTCATGGCTAAACTCACTTTGGGGCTTTCAAGCCAATTCTTGAAGTTTTGCTGCGTGGTCATTTGCTGTTCTCCTTGGTGGCAATCTGTTCTAATATTTGTTCTTCTATCTTAGGCAGTTTACTAGTAAATTGGCGACCCTTAAGATAAGAAAGGGTCCCCCTATCGACACTAAAAAGCAATTTGTAGGCATGAAGAAATTGTGAATCGTAGTTAAACTTGTCTTTAAAGAAACGATTTTCTTTGAAATTACCGTATTTACCATCGCCGACGAGAGGATGTCCAATCGCGGCTAGATGGACGCGAATTTGATGGGTGCGACCGGTCAGTAATTCGGCATCGAGAAGGGTGTAATTACCATAGTGTCTGACAATTCGAATTTTGGTTGTGGCTTCTTGCGCTCCGTTGGCGAGTTTATCGACTTTGACCATTTTGGCTCTGGCGTCTTTTTTAAGGGGTAATGATATCGTCTGGTCGCTTGTTATGCGACCGACGGCGAGGGCGAGATAATGCTTTTCGATGCCAATTCGCATTTTAAACATCAACTCCAACTCTTGCAAAGCACCTAGATTTTTCGCAAAGATAATTAAACCTGAGGTATTGCGATCGAGGCGATGGGCGGGGGCGGGAACAAAACCAATGGTTTCTTTTGGATTATATTCGCCTTTTTGAATGAGATAGTTAATTACTTGATTAGCGAGAGTGTGGGTTTTTTCATTATCGTCTCCATGAACCAAGAGACCCTTGCTCTTATTGACGATGACGATATTCTCGTCCTCGAAAACAACTGCATCAGCAATTACGGTATCCTTAATTTCCAAGGGCTTCGAAAAATCTTTTATTTGTTCATCGGTGACATATATTTTCAGCACTTCATCAGTTTTGAGAATGTAGTTAATATCGACCCAATGACCATCAATTTTCACATCCTTCTTACGAAATAGACGATAGACAAAACTAAGGGGCGCGTTATTTAAATACTTGCGGACATATTTATCAACCCTTTGGTTGGCCTCTTGGCTCTTGATGCGAATTTCAATCATGCTTAATAATATTATATATTATGCTTAAATCGTTGTAATTACTGTTTTGTTTACTTATAATTTTTCTTGTCGCGGAGGAATACCCAAGTGGCTGAAGGGGCAGGCTTGGAAAGCTTGTAGGCTCTTAACGGGGCGCGAGGGTTCAAATCCCTCTTCCTCCGCCATTGATGACAATTAGCGCTCAGCGCTTTTTTTATTAGTTTTTAATGTTCTTCGAAGCCACAAACAATAAAACAAAATCAGCAAAGCGCCAAAAACACTATAGCCGAAAATGTTGATGACAACATCAAGCCAGTTGCCGCTTCTTTGAGGAATAAAAAGCTGAATAAATTCAGTAAGACTTGCAATTGCCAGTCCAAATAAGGCGCTGTATAGGGCGATGAGCCATTTCTTTTTTATCATTTTATCGAATAATAAAAAGAAAGCCCAAGTCGTAAATAGACCGCTGACGCCAAAAAGTAAGAAGTGGCCGATTGACTTGCGAATAAACGATGCAAAGTCGACATAATTTTCACCATCGATCGCCTGCTTGGGCATAACCTCAAATGTCAGTGTTTCGCTTAACGAAGGGTTTGCGACCGATGACACCGTGATGGATGCCGTTCCCTCTTTTTTGGCTGTGACTTTTCCAGTTCGACCTTCGATTTGAGCCGACAAGACGAGTTCATCGCTCGATTCGACATCAACATATAAATTCGTGGTATTATTTGGCGAAAAAATTGCGCTTATATAGATGGTATCACCCACTGAAACTATCTCATCAAGAGGGCTGCCGTCCAAGCGGATGCTAACATCCATGGCGGTTGGCAGAACTTCCTCGACGATAATCGGAAAGGTTTTTTGCTGGTCCGAATCCATGTTGCTGATCGCTATGACATTGGTCGTGCCTGTGCGCTTATAGCCTCTCAGCTTCCCGTCTGAACTTATCTTGGCGATTAATTCGTCTTCCACTTTCCAAGTTATCCCTTGATCAGAAGGTATCGTTCCGCCCCAATCGATAGATAGTTGGCTATAGTTTGTTTCGGCATGGTCCATATCGTAGACATGGACAGTGCTTTCGCCGACGACTTGCCAAGAGGTCGAATTCGGAAACACTAATGGATTGCTGTTTTCAATAACCTGGACACTGATTCGTCGAGATGGATAGGAAGTTGCATATATCTCGGCATAACCTACGCTTTTAGCGCGTATTACTCCTTCTTCGATGGTTGCCACCCCCGAATTCGTCGATTCGAGTTCGATAAGCGATGTATCAAAGTAGCGGACAGCGCGATTATCATCATAATCATCAATCGTAAAAATAACCGGCGTGCTCAAGCCATTCAAAAGTTGCTCATCGGCAATCGATATCGAAAAAGCAGTTGGAGCCGGCCTTGCGATGACTTCGATTGACGCTTTTTGAACAATGCTCTCGTCTTCAAGGGAAATAGCAGTCAGATTGACGCTTCCTAATTCAATGCCCTCAACGAAGCACGAGGAACCTTCTTGCACCGGATTTATTCGCTCATTATCGGCTAAAAAAGAGATGCCTTTATTGGTCGCGTTCTCCGGAGTGTATTCAACCGTAAAACGATTCGTGGTGCCGAGGATGATTTCACCATCGCCAATTAAGGTAATAGATTCTAAGGGGACGACTTCGACGCGGCCAGGGATAAAAACGTTGATGATGTCGGCGAAAATATTGCTTAACCAGTTGCTGCGCGTCACAGAAACACCACCGCTCAGACAAGATTCAAAAATGATGGTGCCATTAAGTAAAATCGCCAACGCGATAATGGCGATATTTCCGGCTTTCTTCATGTGTATATTATAGACTGGCTGGAGCGACGCGCGCACTCAAAAATCGAAAGCGATATATGCGTTAACGGTTCTTTCATCTTTTTAGTTGCTCAGGCTCATCGATTCAACAAGAGACAATAATAATTACATAGCAAAAGAAATAATTATGTAAGCACGACATTTATATTTAGTGTGTCGATTAAGATAATCAACAATCGTTTTGATGTAGTATTTATATTTCAAGTATTATTTGAAATCACAATATTAACGACTTGCTTCAATTTTATGACTTCTTCAAATGTTGGCCCTTGTTCACTATTTTCTTCATAAGAAAATCCTGATGCGACAAAATTTACATAACGGACGTCTTTTTTGGTAAAAAAGGAATACCATAATGCCGCTAACAAGTAACGCCCCTTTTCATTAGCGTGAAATCCATCGCGGTTGAGGCTATCGCCAAATTTCGCGCGAGCAAGAGTGAAGGCGTCTGCGCTCGGTATAATTCTTTGAATATTTAGGTCTTTTGCAAAACGAGAATAGGCATATGATATTTTGCGATCCATTTCTCGCTGATTAAAATGATATTTAGCGAATTGTTCATCGCGATAATATGAGGCATAAGACCAGGTTTTATGTATGACGAATTGGGCGTGGGTCAAGTCTTTTAATTTCGCGCATAACTCAATCCCAGGTATGAAGGAATCATAGACTCCGCTATTACCGCTATTTTGCTGTATCGTAATATAGTCCCACGCTTCATCTTTCAAAGCCTCTCGAAGGGAGATAGACTGATTAGTTAATGCCCCATTTTTATGATATTCATATGGAGCTTGGTTTAAATTGAAAAAATCAAGATGCTGCTTTAATGAACACCCTCCGTAGTGGAGATTGCCGACGATTATTGCTTGTTCGCCGCAGAGTGAAAACTGATGTAAGTAGGTTGTGGCATCGACCGAAAAACTATTGCCAATCGCGAGTATTTTTATCGGTTTCATCGTTAAAAATTATAACAATGATCCAATTCAATTTGAATAAAAAAAAATGGAATCCGTTATTTGGATTCCACTTCGTTTGCTTCGACTTCGATGATGTTGTCTTCGCTTGTGCCGTTCTCTTTGATGGCAGCCAAGCGCGCTTGTCGCCTCTGCTCTTTTTCGACGAGGCGGTCAGCCCCTTTTGCAAACACTGACAAGGTGATGATGGCCACTAAAGACCCGGAAAGGAAAAAGATGATGCCCCACGCCCGCCAATCGAAGTTGATTTTCGACCATTCAATGACGGCGTTTTGGGCGGTTAAAATCCAGTTGTCGTTTGCGCTGACGCGAATATTGTCGCCGATGATATCAAATACGATTAAAGCGATGCCGATAAAGACGAGAATGCCAGCGATGACATACCAGGTAAATTCTTTTGTCGTAACTTTTGTTTTCATAATTTTTAGCCTACCTATTCTAACATGTAAGAAAATCTTTTCTCAACAACAATTAATGAAATTAAGCCTTTGCGGCAGGTTTCTCAAGGCCGCTCTTTGATTCTTGGAGCAATTCCTTGATGACGGGATTGTATAATTCGCGCCACTTAAGCTCATTTTCTTTAACGAAATTGGAGATGGCTTCTTTGGCGTCTTTAAAAACATCGACATAGGTTTTCCCGATTGGAAGATCGCGTTTTCCAGAAATGTTTTCGATAACGGCAAAAACCTTATCGACCAAATCCATATATACGAGGTCGGTAGCCACTGAATTTTGGCGCGTGAAGTTCATCAAGTTCGTAACTTTACTTATATCGTTTTGGATAAAATTCGACTGTGGGGTAATTTCGCCTTTAGCTTCATTCCTCGCCTTGTTGTAATCAAAGTACAAAACTTCGAGATCATTCATCATCGTCATGTAGACGAGTCCGCGATAAAATCGCTCATCAGCTTTGATAAGGTCATCGAGTCTCTTTTCAAACTGGTTGTTCTTTTTGGCAAAATCGACATGGACATTGGCGATGCGCCTAATTTCTTCATGCAAGATAATTACTTGCTCATAGATAGTCAAATGCTGGGCGTGATCGACGCGGAGGCCTTCGGGGGCGACGCGCAAGATCGTCGAATCGTCGCCGTAAATCGTGTCGTAAAAATCTTTGATTCGGGTCGTTAATTTTTGTCCGTTTTCTCCGGCCTTGTCCAAAAAGATTTTAAGGGGGGTGTTCTGTTCAATTTCGACTAGCACTCCACGCTTTTTGAAGTTGTAAAAATCAAGATTGTATTCCTTCTTCTTGATGGTGTACTCCAAGGTGTCGCGAATAATCGTGTTGTAATGAAGTAGGGTAACGATCGCTTTTTGAATGTTTTCCATGTGTTATTCCTCTCTCACATATTCTTCCAAGTCACTGAAGTGACGGATGTGGTGCTTTGCATATTTTTGCACCGACTTAGGCGCGTGCTCCATGCAAAAGCTGTGTTCAAAGGCGTTAAACATCGAAATATCATTTCCGGAATCGCCGACCACAACGACATCGCGATAGCTTCTTTTCAAATAATCGAGGTAGAATTTTATGCCATCGGCTTTCGTGCAGCCGCGAGGCGTAATCTCAATGAACATCCCAATCCAGCTCGCTTCTATTTCCGGATATTTTTCGCGGAGTTCTTTATTGACTTCCTTGGCGATTTTCTGAGCTTTTTTGGAAAGGCCAAAATAAATCATTAATTTGTACACTTGACCTTTATCCAACTCTTCATAAAATACTTTCTCGCTGTTTACATATGGTTCGCGATACGCTCCTTGAATCATGTAGTAAAAGCGGTTGGCGATATTTTTTAACTTGCTCTTGTGGCGATCGTAGGTGACGAGGTTTTCGCTCTTGCTCATAAGTAGGTAACCATGAGGGTCATAGTCGCGGTTGATTTCTTCAAGAATTTGCATTATGCGAGCGGAAGGCAGAAATAATTCGCGGATAATTTGACCGTCACAAGATATATAAGCGGAGTTGCAACTTAAAACATCGACGGGACGATCGATGACCGACACGACCTTGTGCGAGAAAAAATAATTGCGCCCGGAAACGATAATAACTTTGCCGCCTTCATCGATGTATTTGCGGATGAAATCCTTATTGCGTGAAGAAATCATACGGACGCGACGTTTGGGATAAAAGAGGGTACCGTCTAAATCGGTGGCAATAATCTTCTTCATTCGCAAGTATTTTATACTTTACACTTTTATTAAACAAGACATTATACTTTTTTTCTAAAAGAAAAGAGGCACGAGGCCTCTTATACGATCGGGTCTTTCAACTATTTAAGTTGATTTTCCGCTTGAATGACGCCGATACCGCCATCGACGCGGTGATAGACGACGGAGATGCGGTTATCATCGCTATCTAAATAAATGAAGAAATCGTGACCTAAGGCATTCATCCTCGTGACGGCTTCGTCGATTTCCATCGGTTCGAGATAAATTGATTTGGTTCGCACGACAGCATCGTTTTCGCTAATATCTTTTTCGGCTTCGAAATTCTCAAAAGCGATGGATTTGCCGAGTCCGAGACGGACTTTGGATCGATCCATGCGTGTCTTGAGCTTACGCATTTGACCTTGGAGCTTGTCGACGGCGAGGTCGACGGCAGCGTAAAAGTCTTGGTGCTTGACTTCAGCGCGGAAATCAAGCTGGGGAGTGAAAATCGTGATTTCGACTTTTGCCCCATCCTTGTAGGTTCTGACAACAGCTCGACAGACGACAGATTCGTTGATTACAAAAAACTTGTCCATGCGCGAAAGCTTTTTCTCGATCGCCGCGCGGATACCTTCGGTAATCTCGACGTTTTTGCCAATGATTTGATACTTCATCATTGTCCTCCTTGAATTATGATATGTTTATCGTCTATCTTTATTATCGCAAAAAAACACCGCAATAAATAGGAAAATGCGCATCGTTTAGCAACTTATCGTCAGTAAGTTCGCCGTATTTTTTCGGGGTTTTCTTTTTTGATTAAAGATTTAATTTCGTCGACTTTATCGAGTTGTTCCCAAGGGAGTTTAATATCGGGGCGCCCAAAGTGGCCATACGCCGATAGCTTTTGATATTTAAACTCAGGTTTGTTAAGGGAGAATTTTTGAATGATTGCGCCCGGTCGAAAATCAAAAATTTGGCGAATGATCTTAAGGATGAAATCATCGTGATATTTCGCGGTGTGAAAAGTCGCGAGGTTAATACTAAGTGGCTCGGATACGCCGATTGCGTAACCGAGTTGAATTTCGAGGCGATCAGCTACTCCGGCCGCAACTAAGTTCTTAGCCACATAACGAGCCATGTAGGCACCGCTGCGATCGACTTTCGTGGCATCTTTGCCAGAGAAAGCGCCACCACCGTGCTTTGCGGAACCTCCGTATGTATCGACGATGATTTTACGACCTGTTAGGCCGGTATCGGCCATCGGTCCTCCGAAGATGAAGTCACCAGCGGGATTAATTAAAACATCAAAATCAGTATTTAAGCCGAAAGATGATACCACATTTTTCATAATCTCGCCGCGAACGAATCGGAAGAAAGCATCTTTATCAATATCAGGATCATGCTGTATCGACATTAAAACCGTCGCCACGCGGATGTTATCAGGGTCGGTATAATCGATGGTCACTTGCGACTTCATGTCCGGGCGGGCATGGAGAAACTTTCCTTCTTTCCGCAGTCTCGTCGCGACTCTGACGAGTTTTTGCGCGATGGATATCGGAAGCGGCATATAACCTTTTGATTCTTTGGTGGCATAGCCAAACATAATTCCTTGATCGCCGGCGCCGAGGTCGAGGAGATTTGGCCCGTGGTCGATGCCTTTTGCGATGTTTTGCGACTGCGTTTTGACGCGCACATCGATGACGCAAGTGTCGGCCGAGAAACCGAGATCGGGATTCGTATAGCCGATTTCACGAATAACTTTACGAGCTATTTTTTCGTAGTCGGGAACGACTTTGCATGTAATCTCGCCGCCGATCAGCAAGTAATCGGTCGTCGCAAAGCACTCGCAGGCGACGCGGGCGTTTTCGTCGTGTTCAAGACAAAAATCCAAAACAGCATCACTTATGCGATCGCACATTTTGTCGGGATGGCCTTCGGAGACGGCCTCACTCGTAAATAGAATTTTTTCAGTCATGATATAACCCTTTCTAAATAAAAGACTTCCCACTAAGGAAAGCCTTCTCAGGAAATCCTTTGGCTTATCGTTCGGAGCGTGGGACTCCGCTTAGGAGGAGCACTTACTACTTTAGCGTAGAGTTGCTACCGTGATTTCTCATCCTTGCTTCACGGTTCTTGATAAGACAAATTGATATTGTCGTAGTTATTTTAAAAAATTCAGCGGCACTTAGTCAAGAGCAATACTTAAATTATTTTATAATTTCCCCATAAAGAGGGGCATTCATGTCAGCAGAGGCGTTGGCGGCGTTACTCTCATCGGTATCGATGTGGACGGCCGTTGAAAAACGCTCGCTGACGCGAACGACGACATCTTTAAATATGATGCCTCGCTCTGGTGTATTGACATCAATCATGACGATATCTCCCGTTTTCACACCTGCCTTAACGGCATCTTCAGGAGTGATGTGGAGATGGCGTTTGGCGATGATGACGCCTTCTTCGATTTGGATGCTGCCCACCGGTCCGATGATGGTGATCGGCGCGCTTTTGGCAATGTCGCCAGATTCGCGGATAGGAGCTATAACACCTAGAGCGCGAGCGTCAGTCATCGACACTTCAACTTGTGTTTTTGGACGGACCGGTCCGAGGACGACGACGTTTTTAAGCGTCGATTTTGGTCCGACGACATCAAGTCTTGTCGTGCTGACATATTGTCCGGGTTGCGAGAGTGGTTTTTTGGCTTCCAAAGCAAATCCTTTTCCACATAAGACTTCTAGGTGTTCAGCAGAAAGATGGATGTGCCGAGCGCTCGTTTCAATTAGTACTTTCATTTAATAATTCCTCTTGATTGCTCCATCATTTTACCATAATTACAACAACGGATTAACAAAAAATCCTTTCTTGCTTTATTTTAATAATAAAGTCGGTTTATAATGGCGAAAGGGGAGGTACAAACCATGGAAAAAGAAAATGTTTCAACCGCGATGCTAGAAGAGCTGATCAAAAATCGTCAGGTTGCCAAACTCCGAGAGTTGTTCGAAACGATTCCGACCATCGACCTCGCCGAAGTCGCTAACGACATCGAAGATATACGTGATATCGTCTTCATCTTCAAAGTGGTCAAAAGTGATTATACCGCTGAATTTTTCACCGATCTTTCTTCAGAAGTTCAAGAAAAACTCATTCATCTCTTTACCGACAATGAACTTGTGACCCTCGTCAACGCCTCATACACCGACGACATCGTCGACTTCATGGAAGAGATGCCAGCCAATCTCGTCTCGCGCATTTTGAAGGTCGTCGATAAAAAGACGAGGAGCGACATCAACCGCCTTTTAAACTACAAAGAAAATACCGCCGGTTCAATCATGACGACGGAATATATCGAACTCATCAATGAATCCACGATAAAAGAGGCGATTGAAAAGATTCGCGCCACAGGAAAAGATGCCGAAACGATTTACACGATTTTCATCATCGATAAAAAACGCAATTTTGTCGGAACTGTCGATCTCGATCAGTTCGTCTTTTCAAAGCCTGAACAAACGCTTGACGAGATAGCTGATAAGGCGGCAATCACGGTCGGCGTCAATACCGACCAAGAAGATGTTGCCGCCATCTTCAAACGCTACAATTTGACAGCGATTCCGGTCCTTAACGAAGACCAGAGATTAACAGGTATCATCACCATTGACGATATCGTCGACGTCATGGAACAAGAAGCGACCGAAGATATGTCCAAGATGGCCTTGATCACTCCTTTAGAGGATTCGTACAAAGATACCGGCGTTTTTAAAATGGCCATTAAAACGATGCCGTGGCTCATCGTCCTCATGATTCTAGGTGTTTTCTCATCAATCGTCCTCTCTTCTTTTCAGGATGTTTTGTCATCGCTTGCCATCCTTTCGGTCTTCATTCCCGTGCTGATGGATACGGGCGGCAATTCGGGTGGGCAGACAATCGCTTTGATGATTCGCGGCATCGCCGTCGGCGAATTTGGGCCAAAGGACTATGGTCATATTTTATGGAAAGAATTTCGCGTTGCTCTGCTCGTCGGAATAATGGTTTCATGCGCTGCATTCATCATTTTCATCATCGAGATGTATCTCGGGATTGTCTTCTATGCCCCAGAGGGTATTGTCGGTACGGCCTTATTTTTAGAAAGAATGAAAATAAGCGGCATGGTTTCTATCACTTTGTTTTTCACAATCGTCATCTCGAAAACGCTAGGAGTGACGATTCCGATGATCGTCAAAGCCCTCAAAAGAGACCCCGCCATCATCAGTGCGCCTTTTATCACGACGGTTGTCGATGTCTCGGCCCTTTTGATTTACTTCTTCATCTGTACAGAAATTTTCCAATTAGTGTAATTGATATTTTAAAAGTATTTATTTATAATTACTCTCGCTATCTAGCAAGAGTGCGCTGGTGGCGGAATGGTAGACGCGTACGTTTGAGGGGCGTATAGGGCAACCTGTGTGAGTTCAAGTCTCATTCAGCGCACCATCGTTTGTGAAACTTCCCCATAAATTTTGCCCAGATTAGGGTAGAATGAAAGGGGATTTTTTTATTTCTCGCTATTTTCCGTTGTGCCGATCTTCCTATTCGCTGAGGTGCTATAATCAATT
>Ga0172377_10005049_pt1 | contig 13567 bp, 9 predicted proteins | sample Pumphouse3metaG_FD_119749 | JGI IMG/M metagenome (GOLD analysis project Ga0172377, IMG submission 119749) | Leachate microbial communities from a municipal landfill in Southern Ontario, Canada - Pumphouse #3 metaG | ecosystem: Engineered > Solid waste > Landfill > Unclassified | place: Canada... | reverse complement strand
TCCATTCTTGTCGGATTGTTATAGTAAAGTTTATCGTAAGTAAGGAACCGCCGTATGCCGAACGGCACGTACGGTGGTGTGAGAGGTCGCATAGGGAATTAATCCCTATGCTCCTACTCGATTATCTCCCTATCTTGCAGGTTGCCGGCTTATTCCTTCCTGACAAGGATTACTGCTTTATACACGAGATTTGTTGGATGGAATATTATTGGAAAGGGTGACAGCTCCATGGTCCATTGCCATTGTTTTTAACGGATGATGTGTATGTGTCAATTTTGCATCTGTTTTTGTGTCGCTATTAAAGATACTTTTGTTATTTTTGACATTCAAAAAAAGAATTTTCTGTCAGATGGAGAAATATGCGATTATAGTGGCAGGTGGGAAAGGTCTGCGGATGAATGCGGATGTGCCCAAACAGTTTATTCCGATAAAAGGGAAACCTGTCTTGATGAGAACTATAGAGGCGTTTGTCCGTTATGATGCGGCTATTCATGTTATTTTGGCACTTCCTTCTGCGCAGATTGACTATTGGAACGATTTGTGTGCGGAATATGCTTTTCCGTTGGCTGCCGGCATCCAAGTGGTGGAGGGTGGCGAGACTCGTTTCCATTCGGTACGTAATGCGTTGCGGACTGTTGATGCCCATGTTGAGTCGTTGGTGGCGGTGCATGATGGCGTCCGACCGTTCGTTAGTATTGGTACGATATCATCTGCGTTCGATGAGGCTGCCCGTTCGGGTGCGGCGGTTCCGGTTGTCGATTCTGTCGATTCTGTCCGCGAACTGAATGCCGATGGGAGTGTGGCCAAGGACCGTTCTAAACTGAAACTGGTCCAGACACCTCAGGTCTTTCTCTCTTCTGTACTGAAATCTGCCTATAGGCAGGAGTTTAGTTCTCTTTTTACCGACGACGCCAGTGTGGTGGAGGCCGATGGGCATCCTATCGTGTTGACTTCCGGTAATAGGGAAAATATCAAAATTACGACGCCTTTTGATTTAAAGGTCGCCGATGTGTTGGTTTGATGGATTTTTTGTTTTTTTTTAGATAAAAGGAGAAATTTTTCTTGTCAGAATTATCGTCAAAGGAGATGACATACCTTCCGGGAGTAGGCCCTAAAAAGGCGGCTCTTCTGAAGAGTGAGATAGAGGTGTCCTCTTACGAGGATATGCTCTACTATTTTCCATATCGGTATGTAGACAGAAGCCGTTTTTATAAGATTAGGGAAATAGAGTCTGCCTCCGCCTTCGTTCAGATAAAGGGAACGGTTGTGGCAGTGAGCTGTGTGGGCGAACAGCGTAAACAGCGTTTCACGGCTACATTCTCCGACGGAACGGATACGATAGAGCTGGTCTGGTTCAAGGGGGTCAAGTTTGCCATGGACAAATTTAAGGTGGGGCAGGAGTTCGTCGCTTTCGGAAAACCTTCTGCCTTTAATGGCAAATATAATATAGTTCATCCGGAGATGGAGACGATGAACGAAGCGACTTCCAAACAAATGATGGGTGGCCTCCAAGGTTTATATAACACTACGGAGAAGATGAAGTCGGGATTCCTGACTTCGAAGGCTATCCAGAAGATAATGCTGAATCTCTTTCATGCCATCGGAAATTACCGTTTGCCGGAGACCTTGCCTGCCTATGTTATTCAAAAATGCGGACTGATGTTGTTGCACGATGCGATTGCGAACATTCATTTCCCTAAGAACGACGAGTCGTTGCGAAAGGCACAGTATCGACTGAAGCTGGAGGAACTCTTCTATGTACAGCTAAACATCCTGCGTAGCACAAAGATCAGAACCCAACGCTTCCGTGGTCTGGCATTTACGCAGATAGGATATTATTTCAATACCTTTTATAAGGAACATATTCCGTTCGACTTGACGGATGCCCAGAAGCGTGTCTTGCGAGAGATCCGTACTGATGTAGGTTGCGGCAGGCAGATGAACCGACTCTTGCAAGGGGATGTGGGTAGTGGAAAGACGTTGGTGGCGTTGATGTCCATGCTCATGGCTTTGGACAATGGTTATCAGGCTTGCCTGATGGCTCCTACGGAAATTTTAGCTTCTCAGCACTATGCCTCTGTCGGTGAGTTGCTGGCACCTTTGGGAGTGAGGGTTGAACTGCTGACCGGAAGCACGAAGAAGTCGGAAAGGGTGCCTCTTTTCGAGTCGCTCGCTAATGGGGAGATACAGATTTTGATAGGAACACATGCCTTGTTGGAAGATAATGTGGTCTTTTCTAATTTGGGAATCGTAATAATAGATGAGCAGCATCGTTTTGGGGTGGCGCAGCGTGCCCGCCTTTGGAATAAGAACACGCAACCGCCTCATGTCCTTGTCATGACGGCCACGCCTATACCAAGAACGTTGGCCATGACGCTCTATGGCGACTTGGATGTCTCTGTCATTGACCAATTGCCTCCGGGACGTAAACCTATACAGACATTCCATCGTTTTGACACGCAGCGGGTGGGCTTATATGATTTTCTGAAGAGACAGATTGCATTAGGCCGTCAGGCGTATGTCGTCTATCCTCTGATTCAGGAGTCGGAGAAATCCGATTACCAGAATCTGGAGGCCGGCTATGAAAAGATGAAGGAGATTTTTACGGAACCTCAATATCGCATCAGTATGGTCCATGGTAAGATGAAGCCGGCCGAAAAAGAGGAACAGATGCAGCTTTTTGCTTCGGGGCAGACGCAGATATTGGTGGCGACGACGGTGATCGAGGTTGGTGTGAATGTGCCGAATGCTTCTGTGATGGTCATTGAGAGCGCGGAGCGGTTCGGATTGTCCCAGTTGCATCAATTGCGGGGTCGTGTGGGCCGTGGCGTAGACCAGTCTTATTGTGTGCTCATCTCATCGCCTAAGCTCTCGAAAGAGAGCCGGCAACGCATGGAAATTATGGTGCGGACCAATGATGGTTTTGAAATATCCGAAGCCGATTTGAAGATGAGAGGCCCCGGCGATTTGGAGGGAACGCAGCAGAGCGGCATTCCGTTTAATCTGAAAATAGCCAACCTCGCCACAGACGGACAGATTCTACAGCAGGCCCGTGATTTGGCGCAAGAGGTTTTGGATGAGGATCCCGACCTCTCTTTCGAGAAGAACTTTGTGATGAACAAGCAATTGAATAGTCTTGCTCGCCAGTCGGTAAACTGGGGTGTCATATCGTAGAGGTTAAGGATAGATCCTTCGAGGTATGTCAAAAATGGCGAGTCGTATTATTTTGTGGCAGTCGCATCTTTTTTTCGTAAAAACTGAAAGGCGTGTCGAACCTAATTGTTTCTATCTTATTTCTATTACTTCTAAATCTTTAATCTCCGTCTTGTCTATGGAAAATCGGAGTAGTGTCCTTACTTTGTGGAATCCATATATTCCGGCCGCACCTGGATTTAGACAGAGTGCCTTGTTCCTTCTGTCGTACATGACTTTGAGTATGTGGGAATGTCCGCAGATGAATAGTTTGGGCGGATTGCTGTAAATGTCCGGTTTTACTTCATTGGCATATCTACCCGGATAACCGCCAATATGGGTCATCCATACATCTACATCTTCTATTCGGAAACGGAGATGTTGAGGGTAGGAGGTGCGGATGTTGTGGTCGTCGATGTTTCCGTAGACGGCTCGGAGTGGCTTTATTTCGGAAAGTTTTTCTGCAATCTCTTCTGATCCAATGTCTCCGGCGTGCCATATTTCGTCACATTCCGAGAAATATTGACGGTATTTCTCATCCCAGTATCCGTGTGTGTCTGATAAAAGACCTATTCTTCTCATCTCTAACGTTTTTATATTCCTTCTTCCGAATCTGGAGTACGGGCCCCCTTTTTTGCCAATCCTTTCACGTGGTCGTAGAAAGGGATGCCGTAGATTTTGCCGAGCATCTTTCCTAATGTTACCATGGCTATGACACTCTTGATGTCACTGCCAGAAATGATAGGTTCGAAGGCTCTTCCGCTTTTTATCTTTCGTAGTTCGAAAATCTCCTCGCTCACATATTTGCTGGCCAAACCACCGAATGTATAGTGGATGTTTTCTTCGTAGCGTTGAAAAGCAAAGTGGGAGCAGTCTGCCACGAACGGTTTCCATTCGCCGTGTTTATAACCAAAGAGTTTGAATCCTGTACGGTATTCTTTTGTGTTGGGGTTGAATTCGAACAGCTTTTTTGTAAAACATAGTAAAATAAATTGAATAAAAGTGATAAGAAATAGAAGAACTCTTTCTGGTATGGAAAGCGTATAAATCAATTCTCCGCTGATGGCGTAGGCGATTCCTAAGATGAGGACGATGCCGGAGAGTGTCATTGCCCAAGAATAGAATAGGTTTTTTTCGCTGATTTCAATGTTTTTGTAATTTTCCATCCCTTTCTTTTTGTTCGTAAAAAAATGGGAAGGAGAGTCGATTTGTCGTGTTTTTGACCGGCTCTCCTTCCTTTTCTTATTTTATGTCTTTAATTCTGTCAATCAATTCATTACCCAAAGCTCGCTTTACTTCTATGTGGTTCAGAACTTCGAGAACAAATGGATTCTTGTCGAAATCTCCACGTACATTTTCGAAGTCCTTGTCCTTCTCGTCGTCGTTTCCGTCAACTCCAAAGCTGGTTTTTATTTTGAGTGCGAATTCTTTCTTTGCATCTTCATAGATGGTTTTGTCCAAAGAAATTACGGCATCTTTCCATTTCTCCACCATGCCGATGATGTCTTCGATGGTGACCTCCTCGATGGTTTTTCCGAGGTATTCCTGCATTTTGTTGGCAGCCCAAGTCCATTCCATCGTGTAATATTCCCTATGGATCTCGGCCAAACGTGCGTTTATCTCTACAATGGATTTGTATTTGCCCTGTTCTATGTTGTTCATGAGCTCTTCCATGACAGACTTTGGAGCAATAAGTCCGGCCTCGTCTACCCATTCGCCAATACCATTCTCCGTGTCGGGGCATAGCCGTTTGCGAATCTCTTCGATAGTTTTGAATTTCGTATTTTCCAATCTCTTAATGAGAGAATTTCCCAGAAATTTATTGATGGCCAGACAATATAGTTTGATGCCGTTGTGTAGGGATGAGTTTTTTATTTTTGTACTGTGGTAGTAGTACATCTCGCAGGTCTCGCCGGCAATTTGCTCTAAAGACTTCAGTATGTTCTTTCCTGCCATCATCTTTTGGATGGTGTAGGGGCTGAGCAGGTTGAAGTTGATCTGGTCTAGCTTGTTTGGATCTTTTCTCCTGTCACGTTTTGGCCATTTCTGTGCGTCACGTATGGTGCCCACGCTGCGTAGGTTGGCAGCCGGTACGAGAATAGACTCGTTGTTCTTCTCGATCAGATAGGAGAAGGGAAGGTTTGAGGTGTCCGAATGGTCGGTATGTCTACCCATCACCAAGGTGAATGCGCCTATCTTAGCCGGCCAGAGTATGTAAGAGTCGCTGGTCGTTTTGGATCCGCGCTCTACAATGCCTTGGTGTATAGGCCCCAGTTTGTACATGTGGTTGCTTTGATTGGATCCGCTGCCTGCGTTGGAGAAAGAGAACATGCCGGCAATGAGGAGGCTCGATTTGTGGTGCGTGACAGTGAACGGACCCGCAAAAACGGAAGCAGCCTCGCCGTGAAATCCTTGGCAGTTGCAGAAGAACAGCGTGTCGGTGGCCGAGTATTGCTTGCCTATCTGGCATGCTTGGCCTACGAAACATTTGTCTATCAGTGCTCCTTCTGATATGTCAGTGCCAGAAGATACGATGAAATCGTGGGCGATGACGCCGATGCCGAAATGGATCGGAGCCGTCTCGTTACTGTTGATGCTACCGTTGAGTAGCTCGGAGCAGGCGTCGAGGGTGGCATAATCGCCTATTTTTACATTTTTGATGATTTTGCAGTTTTTGATGACTACGTTTTTGCCTATGTGTCCCATGTCGGAGGATACTCTGTCGCTATATTCCTTGATGAGGCTTTCCAGTCTCTTAATCAGTTCAGGCCGATGGCGGTAAAGTGTCATCATATAAGCCACATGGGCGGAAAGTATGTCACAGACGGGGACTTCACGACCTCCGCCTTCGTTCAATGTCGCCACTTCCACTCCGTTTCCGAAAGAGCTTTTCTCGTTTACGCAGAGGATGTCCACATTCTCAATGTAAGTGTCGTCGCCTATATTGTAGTTGGCTATGTAATCTCCGATTCTGCCGATGTAGACATTGTCGCCTATGGTGCAGTTGTGTAGGGTTGCATCTGTAATCCCGGCATATCTGCTGACATTACCTTCCAAGGTGTAACGTTTCTCAAACGCACCTAGCCTGATGTTTCCGGTCATGATGGTATTTCTGACCCTCTGGGCGATGAAGTTTTCCGCTACTTCAATCTTATTCCAGTCGTCGCTATTGCAACCCTGTTTTTTCAGAAGATCAATCTCTTCTCCTGTTAATTTTCTGTAAATTTTCATGTGAAATTTTATAGGTTGGAGCCTGTTTTTGCTCCGTATGTAAGTTGTAAATAGATTATTATTTGCAAATTTATTTTAATTCATCATCGTCATAAACTTGATACAGAAAATCGTTGTACGGGAAGCGGGTGATGTGAATCTCCTTCACTTTCTTATACAGAAGCGATTTGAATTCCTCCAAGTTCGTCTTTTCGTGAGCCGAGATGAAAATGCAGTTCTCCTGCAGTTTGGGCATCCATGTGCTTTTTAGTTCGTCGAGGCTGTAGTTCTCCTTTGTCTTTGGAGTCAAGTCGTCCTCGTCTTTGTGTATATAAGAGAAGGCGTCAATCTTGTTGAATACTAGTATGCTCGGTTTGCTCTCCTTGGTTATTTCGTGAAGTGTCTTCTCTACCACCTCTATCTGATCTTCGAAAGTTGGGTTGGAGATGTCCACTACATGAATGAGCAGGTCGGCTTCTCGAACCTCGTCGAGCGTAGATTTGAACGATTCGATAAGGTCATGAGGCAGTTTGCGGATAAATCCAACCGTGTCTGATAGAAGAAACGGCAGATTCTCTATGGTGACTTTTCTAACCGTAGTATCAAGGGTGGCGAAAAGTTTGTTTTCTGCAAATACGTCGGATTTGCTGAGCATGTTCATGATGGTTGACTTGCCCACGTTGGTGTAGCCAACCAAAGCCACGCGTACCAGCTTCCCTCTGTTCTTTCGTTGGGTGCTTTTTTGTTTGTCAATGGATACCAGCTCCTCTTTGAGCCAAGATATTTTATTGAGGATTATTCTTCGGTCGGTTTCTATCTGCGTCTCTCCTGGCCCTCTCATTCCGATACCGCCGCGTTGCCTTTCCAAATGGGTCCACATCCTGGTTAGTCGGGGAAGCAGATATTTGTATTGTGCAAGTTCCACCTGCGTTTTGGCGTGCGCGGTTTGTGCTCTTTTCGCGAAGATGTCGAGGATGAGGTTGGTCCTGTCCAAAACCTTTATTTCGAATTCTTTGTCCAAATTCTTGAGCTGCTTTGGCGTGAGCTCGTCGTCGAAGATGACGAGACCTATTTCGTCTTCCGTCTCTTCCCTTTCCTTTATATAGGTCTTTATCTCTTCTAGTTTGCCAGGCCCAACGAACGTGATGGAGTTAGGCCCTTCCAGTTTTTGGAAGAAGATCTTTTTGGGGTAGGCTCCGGCCGTGTCGGCGAGGAAGGCAAGCTCGTCAATGTATTCTTTAGCCTTCTTTTCGTCTTGGTTAGGAGTAATAAGACCCACCAATATCGCATTTTCCGAATAAATCTCTGTTGTTATTTTGCTCATAGAGTAGTGTTTGTTGAAGAGGAAAACCTAATTGTTCCAATCCTAAAAAACGAGCAAACAGGGAATTTTGTTTTGTTCCGATGTTTACTCGTTGTTGTCCTGTCTATTTTTTGTTGGCAATCATTACTTCCTTGATCTTTGCCTCGATCTCGGCTGCAAGTTCCGGATTGTCTCTCATGCATAGTTTGGATGCGTCACGACCTTGCCCTAGTTTGGAGTCGTTGTAGCTGAACCAAGAACCGCTCTTCTTGATGATGCCGAATTCCACGCCCATGTCTATAAGTTCGCCGGTTTTGGAGATTCCCTCGCCGAACATGATGTCGAATTCCGCTTTGCGGAATGGAGGCGCCACTTTATTTTTGACTACCTTCACTCGAGTTTGGTTGCCTATCACATCTTCTCCGTCTTTCAGTTGTCCTATCCTTCGGATATCCAACCTTACGGAAGCGTAAAACTTCAGAGCGTTACCACCTGTGGTTGTTTCTGGGTTGCCGAACATTACTCCAATCTTGTCGCGCAGCTGATTGATGAATATGCAGGTTGTGTTTGTCTTGTTGATGGTTCCCGTGAGTTTACGTAGTGCTTGAGACATTAGTCTTGCTTGCAGACCCATTTTGGAGTCACCCATGTCTCCTTCTATCTCGGCCTTAGGTGTTAGGGCTGCAACGGAGTCTATAACTACGATATCTATTGCGGAGGAGCGGATCAACTGGTCTGCAATCTCAAGAGCTTGCTCTCCGTTGTCCGGTTGGGAGATGAGCAGGTTCTCTATGTCTACTCCGAGTTTCTCGGCATAGAAACGGTCGAATGCGTGCTCCGCGTCGATGATGGCGGCGATGCCGCCCGTCTTCTGCGCTTCTGCTATGGCATGGATGGCTAGTGTCGTTTTACCGGACGATTCCGGGCCATATATCTCGATTACTCTTCCGCGAGGATAGCCTCCTACGCCAAGAGCCATGTCCAATCCTATTGAGCCGGTAGATATTACGGGGACGTCTTCTATTTTGTTGTCTCCCAGTTTCATGATGGTACCCTTGCCATGGTCTTTCTCTATCTTTTCCATTGCCAACTGAAGGGCTTTCAGCTTTTCGATGGATGGTTTTGCAACCTCTTTCGTTTCTTTAGATTCGTCTGCTGCCATATTAGTTTTTGTCTTTTGTATTTGGAAACAAATATATGAAAAAATATAGAATGAATTTGGTTGTCGGGTCGTGAATTTTTGCTAAGTGTGCATCAGAAAATAACGTGTGATGATTTTGGTGAAATGCCGCAGAGGTTATCTCCTTATTAGGAAAAATAGGTGCTGACGAACGTATATGGAAGAGATGCGTTGGATGTGGATTTTTTTTTCTCTCCTACTGCCGAACGGGTGTTTGTTTTTTTCTCCGTCAAAAAAAGTAAGAAAAGACCATGCATTTTTGCCGCTTCATGGGAGAAAAGGTGCGTGAGTGTCCGCCTATCGATGGCGAAGCGATATCTTGGATGCTACCTGCGTCCGTTTTTTTATTTCTCCGGATTTTTGCTGACCATGCGACACCTGATGTCAACACAAGATGTCTTGGATTTTTCCGGGTTGTTTCTTGCTGGTTGCTAAGAATTGAAATCGTCTCAAAGAAAAACGTTGCCATTCCCGTCGTATGTTTGGAAGCAACAAAAAGAATGTTTGGTTTGTTATGAGAGAAAATCCTTGTTTTGAGGATGAAAAAGGAAATGATCTCTTTTGTCGAACTTGTAAAATATAGAAAAATATGTCTGATTTTGTATCTGCGTTTTGGGGAGTCAGCCGTCATTGGGGGGTGCTCCTGCTTGTTGGAATCCTGACTCTTGTTTGTGGTGTTTGGTTCCTTTTCCAGCCCGAAAATGCTTATGTAATGATAGCCACTCTGTTTGGATTGTCTCTTTTGTCCGGAGGTATCATTCAGTTGATTTCTGCATCTAAAAACAGGAAGTCGGTCGGTTGGGGTTGGCTTTTCTTTGCGGGTATCTGCGATGTTATCATTGGCTTCTATCTGGTGGCCAATACGGGCTTTACGGAAGATGTGCTGCCATTCATCTTCTCTTTCGTCGTCTTTTTTAGGGGGATGCTTGTTCTGCTCACCTCCCTGCGTATGCGGAAAGTGTATCGGACGTGGTGGGTGTATCTGTTAAATGGCATTTTGATGCTTGCTCTCTCTTCCGTTTTTATGTTTTTTCCGTTTTCCTCTATCTATGCCATAGTTTTTGTCTCGTCTTTGATGATGATTTATTGGGGAATCTCTTGGATTTATCTGGCGATAGATTTAAGACCTAGGCATCTGAAGTAGATTTTCAGACTTGCCTAGATTTCTTTTGTCTTGATATATGTCAATATGTGATTTTTTTTCAAAATATGATTTACGATGTAAAACGTTGATACAAAAACTAATGATTTTTGATTTGTGGACGTTATGTTGTTGAAATCGAAAAAAATAACTCCATTTTTCTTGCACAAGAAAGAAAAAGGTTGCATCTTTGTAGTGCAAACAAAAACAGGTAGATTTTTCATAGTTAAGGTTTAGGTTAAATGAAAGTAAAGGGGAGCTGTGAAGCCCCCCTTTATTATTTGTGTTTTCGGTATTTCTGGTTGTTGATCAAAATGTTTATTATGAGATATTTATCCTTATTTTGTTGCTTCGCGTTGCTTTTCTGTTTTTGCTAAAATAGCAACAAATCCAATATTTCTTTATGTCGAAAATTGAATATGTAGTTATGTTATGTCAATTTTATAGATAATTTCAAATTGATATTTGTCAACCTATTTGTTTTCATAATACTTGTATAAAATGAAAAAAGGTTGCATTTTTGCAGTGCAAACAAAAACAGGTAGATTTTTCATAGTTAAGGTTTAGGTTAATTTGGAGTAATAGGAAGCTGTGAAGCCTCCTATTGCTTTTTTTATGCATTCTCACTCTCTTTCCCGTATTTGTCTTTTGTAAAGGTCTTATTCCTTCGATTTATATTGTTGTGGACAAATGACGCCTTGTAAAAGGTGTTGGAAGTGTTTTCTGTATTTGTCAAAAAATAACTTGTGACGATTTTTGATGAAATGCCGTAGGCTGTGGCACCTGCGCTGTTGCCCGTTTCCTAGAGGTACGGCCCGTCCCTCCTCCTTGCTCAAAGGCGAGTGCCCGCCTGTCGACGGTGAGGCTAGGTTTCACGACACCTCATTTGTTTATCCCTACGGAATATTCTGCTGTCAATACGATGTTTGAAAAGCACACACAAGATGTTTTGAACTTTTACCAAGATGTTTTTTTATGGTCGCTCACTTTATTTGTTGTCCGAAAACGTAGTCTATGTATAATATGATGGTGGTGTCTTGCTGTAAACATCTTTTTTCCTTTCTCTTATTTGTGCGGTGGGGCTTGTTGTTGTTTTCAAAAAATCATGTCCCTCTTCTTGTAAAAAATAACTACTTTTGTAATCATATATTTATTACGATTTTAATATGTCAATACCTAATAGAACGGAAATAGCCACACTTGGCGAGTTTGGTCTTATCAAACATTTGGTGAAAGATTTTGAGTTGAAAAACGCTTCGACAATCAAAGGAGTGGGCGATGATGCCGCTATTTTGGATTACGGAACGAAGCAGGTGCTTGTAACTACCGATTTGTTGCTAGAGGGTGTCCATTTCGACCTTACGTATGTCCCTCTTAAACATCTAGGATACAAGTCGGCCATTGTCAACTTTTCGGATATTTGCGCCATGAATGCATATCCTAAGCAGATTACGGTCTCTTTGGGTGTTTCCAAACGTTTTTCTGTAGAGGATATGGAGGAACTTTATGCAGGCATTAAGATAGCTTGCGATAAGTATGGTGTGGATTTGGTGGGTGGCGATACCTCCGCGTCTATGACGGGTCTTGCCATAAGCATCACCTGCATAGGCGAGGGTGAGAAAGAAAAGGTGGTGAAGCGCAGTACGGCAAAAGATACAGATTTAATCTGTGTTTCCGGCGATCTGGGTGCAGCCTACATGGGATTGCTGCTGTTGGAGCGAGAGAAGAAGGTGTTTGCCGGAGATGATAAGGTCCAACCTGATTTTTCTGGTAAGGAGTATATCATAGAACGCCAGCTGAAGCCGGAGGCTAGAAAAGACATCATTGAGTCGTTGGATCGCATCCATGTCGTTCCTACCTCTATGATGGATATTTCTGATGGATTGTCGTCCGAGTTGTTGCATATCTGCGACCAAAGCGGCGTGGGATGCCGTGTCTACGAGGACCGTATCCCTATTGATTTCCAAACAGCCTCGATGGCAGAAGAGTTTGGTATGAACCTTACTACGGTGGCATTGAATGGCGGTGAGGATTACGAGCTGTTGTTTACCGTGCCGTTGGCGATGAATGATGTTTTCCAAAATCTGCCTGGCATCAAGGTTATTGGACATATAACGGACGCTTCGTTGGGTTCTTGTATCATCACGAGAGACGGTCAGGAAATCTCATTGAAGGCTCAGGGTTGGAATTCTCTAGGTTGAGGCTTCTTGTTTTATAATTTTTCGCAAAATGGTACGTTTCTATAGAAGCTACTTACTTGTGTAACAAATACAAACACGTTCATGCGAATAGTTAAATATATATTGTTTTTTGGAATTGCAATATTTTCCTCTTGTTCTGTTAATCAGCAGATTAAGAAGGGTGATAAACGATATGAGATAGGTGAATATTATAAATCGTCATCCTATTATCGTCGTGCCTATAACCGAGTAAACGTATCGAAAGAACGCCAGAAGAAGGCATACGTGGCCTATCGGTTGGCCAACTGTTACCGGTTGATTAATGAGAACGAGAAGGCGGAGCGTTATTTTGCCAACGCCGTCAAATATAATTATAAGGATAGTACATCTGTACTTTATTATGCAGAGGTGCTGCGAAAGAACAAGAAGGCGAAGGCTGCGCTAGAGCAGTACGATGCTTATCTGAAGTTGGCTCCCCGTGATGTGCGCGCCATAAATGGGCGTGCCTCGGCTCTGGATGCAATGGAGTGGGAGAAAAATCCTACCCGCTATAAAGTGCAGAAAATGACCAATTTGGCTTCTAAAAAATCTGAACGTTGTCCTTCCTTTCCTGGCGGCGATGCGGATGTGATGTATTTTACCTCTTCTCGAGATAATAAAGAGGTTGGTGGAAAAAGCAGTAACATCACCGGCGTTCGTAATAATGACATTTTCTTCACTCGTAGCAATTCAGTTGGCGAATGGGATAATATCGAATCTGTGGAGGGCGACATTAACACGTTGGACGACGAAGGCTCTGCTTCCTTTTCTGCCGACGGAAAGGTGATGTATTTCACCCGTTGCCGTTACGTTAAGGGGGAAAGTAGGGGTGCTGAGATATGTTCTTCCGTTCGTTCCGGAGGGAAATGGGGGAAAGCTCATGAGGTGAAACTCTCTAAAGATAGTACGGTGACATTTGCTCATCCTGCCTTGTCGCCCGATGGCAAGTTTCTATATTTTGTTTCTGATTTGGCGGGTGGTTATGGAGGTAAGGATATCTGGCGTTGCTCGGTAGAGGGAGGCAAATATGGAACTCCTGTCAATTTGGGCCCAACGATAAATACGGCGGGTGACGAGATGTTTCCGTACATGAGGGAGGATTCAACCCTCTATTTCTCGTCTGACGGACATCCTGGGTTCGGAGGTTTGGATATCTTCTATGCCAAGGAGGGCTCGGATGGAAAATGGTTGCTCCATAATATGATGTATCCGATAAATTCTAATGCTGACGATTTTGGAATTTCTTTTGTGAAGGGTAAGGATAAAGGTGCGTTCTCTTCTAATAGGGGAGAGAAGAAGGGATATGATAAAATATGGTCGTT